>JABAHS010088646.1_pt1 | contig 11880 bp, 22 predicted proteins | sample 7062111 | NCBI WGS metagenome assembly JABAHS01 (sample SAMN14534600, study PRJNA622989) | marine sediment metagenome | biome: marine biome [ENVO:00000428]; feature: marine pelagic biome [ENVO:01000023]; material: deep marine sediment [ENVO:00002113]; isolation source: pool of 4 deep marine... | reverse complement strand
TCACCACCGCCGAGAGCACCGACACACAGAACCCGGTCGGCGTCTCCGCCTCGTTCTCGATTACCTGGGGGGCGGCCCTGGCCCTACTCGTGCTGGTGGGGGCGGGCCTCGCCATTCACTCCCTCCTGGAGGGCTGACGTGGCCCTGAACATTGTCGAGGTGAATTTCGGGGACGGGCCCAAGACGGAGGACGAGATTCCCCTCGGGGCCGAGTACACCTACCTCGCCGTGAAGGAGCTCCCGGCCGACCTCGAGGTCTCCTTCCCCGAGGCCCGCACCGTCCATATCCCGCTGATCGAAGGGGAGGGCTACGAGTGTCCAACCGAGCCATTCGACCGCCTCTTCTTCACCTACGCGAAGGGCTCGGGAACGGCGGTTCTCCTCGTCTCCGACTCCCTCCGAATAAACCCTAGCGGGGGCGGTGGCTCGGCCGCCGCCCAGAAGGACATCCTAGCCCACGTCGTCCCCTCCACAATCGCGCCCGAGGACGGCTCCGGGCACTCCACCCGGGACGTGGTGGGCGACCCGAACGGGGACGCCCTGACGGTCGGAGAGGGGGACGCGGCGACGGACGTGGTGGTGGGCTACCGGCACGGCCTCGACGGGCTCCACCTGGAGCATGACGGAGGACAGGCCGGGGCGGTGGAGGCGACGGCCTACTACAACAACCGGGTCGCCCCCATCCTCTCGACCTTCTGGAACGCGCACGGCTTCACCCTCCCGCCCACCCTATCGTTCGAGCTCGTCCTCTCGGACGTGCTCCTGGTCTCAAACGAGACCCCCAACGCCGGGGACCGGGCGTGGTTCGGGTGGGGGGACTCCACACAGCAATTCGTGGGGCTCAAGGCCGACCGGGGCGCGGGCCAGGATTGGCACGTCTACGTCCGCGACAACCTCGTGGGCACCTCCCCCGACATTCTCGTGGACGAGAGCATCGGGGTGGACCCGACCGAAATGCACCTCCTGGAGATCGTTTTCAAGCTCCAGGCCGGGACCCGGACGCTGGAGATCCGGTCGGATGGGGCGCCGGTCCACGAGATCGCCCTCCCGGAGGGTCAGGAGTTCGAGCGCGGCTTCGGCTCCACTATCGCAAAGCTCGGATACCGGGCCCGGGCGTCTGCGGCCAGCGCTTTCACCTTCTCCGGGCTCCTGGGCCGCGGGCTCCGGGTGACGATCCAGGAGCTCTAGCTATGAAGCTCTTCAAGTTCCTCGGGATCCTCTTTCTCCTGGCGGCCGCCATGTGGATCGGCGTCGGGGAGCTCGACCTCCCGGAGGAGACGAAACGGGACCTCCGGAAGCGCATCGCCCAGCTACTCCTCGGGGCCCTGACCGTGGGGCTCGCCGTCATGGCCCTGGGCTCGCTTTCGACGGCCGCCCTGTGGGGCACGGCGGCCGCCGCCGGGGCGGCGACCATTTGGGGGCCCGGGATCGCGGACTCGCTCTCCCGGGCCGTGGAAGGCCTCGAGGACCGACTGAGAGGCAACGGCGACGGCGGCGACACCTCGATCCGCTGCGGAGATCCGGGGTCGTGCTTCAGGGTTATCGACGGATCGCTCTGTCTAGGGACTCACTGCCTGGAGGAAACGAGCCAATGAGAGCCGACGACTTCGACCGATGGGCTGACCGCAAGCGGCTGACGACCCGGCAACGGCGGCTCCTACTGCAGCACCTCGACGGGCCTCTGGACGACTTCTCCGTGGAGGACGTGGAAGAGGCGGCCCGGGCGCTCGGGTTCCTCGCTCGTTTCGCTCGACGCATCTGGCGCTTTTTCTCGGGACTCTTCTAACGCACCACAGGGGGAACGATGGATCCGCAACGCTACACAGGTCCGCTCCGGGGGATCGTCCAGGAGCTCGTGGAGCTCCGTACCATGGTGGCCCTCGTGGCCCTGAAAGGGGTGGATTTCGCCTCGGACACCAGCGCCGAGCGGGCGGCCGACATGATCCACGACGGCGACCTGCACCCGGCGGCCCTGGTGGGGGCGACCGGCTCCGGAAAGGGCGGGTCCCTCACCGTGGCCGACCTCGAGAGCATCGCGGCCGGAGAGGGGCCCGGATCGGCCGAGGAGGAGGAGGACGAGGAGGAGGACGAGGAGGAGGGCTGACGGCCTGAGACCCTAGCGGAGGCGAGCATGTCCCCCCAGGAGCCGGACAGCGCACGGGAGCAGGAGGAGGGATCGGAGGTGGAGGGACGGAACCTGTCGCCGCAGGCGTGGCGAAACATCGCCCTAGTGCTCGCCGGAACCGTGCTCGGGGGCGGTGGCGGAGCCCTGGCCGACAGTCTGCTAGGGATCGTCGGGCCGACCACGGAACAAGCCCGGGCCGAGACGGACGCGGCCCGGGTCCAACCGTGCGTTATCGACTCCGAGTGGAGGGCCAGCGTGGACCAACGACTCCGGAGCCTCACCTCCGACGTTGCCGTGCTCCTGGACCGCTCCGAGCGAGTTCCGGAGCCATGATCGCGGCTCTCCTCGAGCGGATCGGGGCGAAGGGGATGGACCCGGAGCGGCTGGTCCGCGTCGCGCTCGGATCTCTCCCGGACCATAGGAGGGTCACCGCCGCCGAGCTCGGGAGCTTCCTGGGGGTGCTCCGAGAGGTGGGCCCGCCGCCGCCGCCGCCGTGGGCGCGGACCCTCTTCGACCACTACGGCGCCGAGCTCCAGGTCTCACCCGAGCTCCTGGCGGCCCTCTCCTGGGCCCTCGTGCAGTGGAACCCGGCGGGCGACGGCTGGACCCGGCGGGGTCTCCTGGGGGCCCCCCTCGAGCTCGTGACAGACGGACAGCCCCACGGCGCCGAGCTCCGGGAGCTCGAGGACGGCGATCCCGGAGCGGCCGCCGCCGTGCGCCGGGGGGTCGAGTTCGCCGCCCGCCACCTCCAGGAGCGAGCGGACGAGCTCGGCTCCATGGCGGCCGCCGCCCAGGAGTGGATCCGCCAGGGGGCCCCGGTCCCCGACGAAGCGGACGCGCACACCCGGGAGCTCTTGGGTGCGACCCTGCTCTCGTTCCTCGTCTACGTCCTCCGTGAAATGGGCGAGCCCGGGCCCCGGCCCGCCTGACCATGGCCGGGCCCGTCCGCTTCTCCCGGTTCTTTCACTCCTCGGAGGTCCCGGGGTGGGAGCTCTACTCCCCCGAAGAGGCCCACGTCGCGGCCGAGGTGGTCCGTTCGTTTCTGACACCGATCCGGCGGAGGTGGGGAAGGGTCGTTATAACCTCGGGCCTCTTCTCGGAGGACCTGGAGCGGCGCACTGGGGCCCACTCCGACCCGGGTACGTTCGATTGGGTCCCGGTCGAAGCCCTCGAGGACGGCCACTCTCTCCGGGAGGTGGGCGATTGGGTGGCGACCTACATGGCGANNGAGCCCGTCCCCTTCGGCGGATCCGTAACCGGGCACATCCACTCCACCCGGCCGGGCGTCGGGTCCCCGGGCGCGGGAGAGTACCTGGTCGAGGTGGGGACGGACCGTTTCGAGTTCGGCGGCACCCGGACCGGGGTGCTACTCGTCACCGTCGTCGCCGGGGCCGTGGTACTGGCGACAATCGGCGCTCTATAGCCCCCAGGGGGGCGCGACACTGGCACACAATACCTGTGCCGTGTATCTTCTTATTTGTACGGCACAGTCTGCACAAGGAATGTGTAAGTTTAAGCTGGCCCACACCGATGATTCAGCCCCCCCTTATGATGGGCACGAGACGAGTGAAGCCGGAAGCGGTCCGGTGGGCCCGAGACAAGCTCGGGCTTACTCAGAAGGAAATGGCCGACGCCTTAGACGTTCACTGGCGGTCCATCCAAAACTGGGAGCGCGACGGCGCACCGCTCACCGTGGGCTACGCGATCCCCGGCCTCTTCATGGCGAATTGGATGGGGGAGCTCGCCCAAGAGTTTTTGATGAGCCAGGGCGATCTATTCGACCTGGACGAGGACGAAGAGGAGAGGGGCCGGGCGGGCTGAAAGAGAAAACCCGGCCAGGGGGGTCGCCCCACCCTGACCGGGCCCGGACGCCCACTGGCCCACACACCAGACACGAAGGACGCCCAACCGTCCTGGGGAGGGCTCGAGTGCCGCAAAGCATGTCACCACAACCCACAGGAGGTCTCTAATGGGTAGCACACCCGAGACGCGCTTTCAACCTCCGCCACACGCGGGCGCGGACGAACCGGGCCCGGTCGGCGCCACAACGCTGGCGCTGATAGACGCGGAGCTCCGCGCCATTCACTCCGTGCGCCGGACCCTCCGGCGCCTGACCGGGCTCCGTCCCTACGCCCCCGGCAACGTCACACAGGAGCTCGGCTCCGCTGCGGTCTCGCTCGCCCGGGCCGAGCGGTCCTACAGGCGTCACCTATGGGAGCTCGCCGGGGCGCACCCGGCCGCCGCTCGGGCGGTCGGCCTCACCTCCGCCCGGGGGGGACCGTGAGGACCACGACCGGGCGGTGCTGGACCTGTCGCGTCCGATACGAGTGGCCCTCTGGAAAGGGCCGCCGACTGCGGAGCGCGTGGTGTCCCGAGTGCGGCCGGAAGCTCAAGCAGACGACGCGCTCGGCCCAGGTCCCTGTTAAGTGGGGAGACCCCACCTTCGCCAACACCTCGAGGGCGGCGATCCGGGCGGCACGACGGCCGGACCCGGATCTCCTCCCATGATCGCTGGCCCCCTATCCCACACCAGGAGGTTCGCCATGGATAGCGGTTTCGTGAAGGGCTCTTGCCGGTCCTGCAGGGTCGTCTACGCCTGGATCCCGGGCCCGGGCTCGGGGCGCAACGTCTGGCGGGCGTGGTGTCCCGAGTGCGGGGCGCCCCTCTCGCCGCTCGGGGCGGAGCCGAGCTCGTCCGGCTGGCCCGTCGTCCACGAAGAGGAACCGACGTTCTCCCGCACCGCCGACGAAGCGTGGCGGGCGGCCCGGAACCCGGGGGGGGTGGCATGATCTCCCCGACGCTCGACACCGACCTGGAGGGCCGCTCCGTCATCTATCTGTCGCGCCTGGGCCCGCTCCGGGCCCGCGTCTGCTCCGTCACACAGGGCGACCCCCCCGAGGCGCTTATCCGGTGGAGGATACCCGACGAGCTCCCGCACGGGGGAGAGGTGCGCGAATCCCTGGCGCGGGCGGACCGGCTCCGCCTCTACCCGGGGCAGCGCCAGGACGTGAACCCGCTCGAGAGGGGGGGTTGAAGATGTGGGTTTACCGAAGGACCGAACCCGGCGTCTACACCGTGGGCTTCTACGCACCGGACGGTTCGTGGCACTCGGAGTCCGACCACGACCGATCCGACCTCGCCGCCGTCCGGACCGCGTGGCTCAACGGATCCGGACCGGGCCGGGCCCCAGGACCGGACGCTCCCGGCCTGGACGTGCTCGACCTGGACGGCACCGCCGAGCTCGCGGACCGGATCGCGGGCGAGCTCGACACCTTCCTCGAGCTCCCCGAGGCGGAGGTGCTACCGTCGCCCTCGAGTGCCAGGGAGACCGTCTCAGGGCTCCGCTCCCTGTCCCGTTTCCTGCGAGAGCAGGGAAGGGGGAACGGTGCTGATTGAGCTCACGCTCTCCGGCGGGGAGCGCCCGAGAGGGCACGGAAGCCACCTCCTCGAGGCGCTTGGCAGCCTCGAGCGGGATCTAACGAAGATCCTGCACGACCCGGACGACACCCGAGAGCTCCACCGGCCGCAGGAGGTGGCAGCGTCCCTCCTCGAGCTCCGTGCAGTGTGGTCGGCCCTGAATCAAGTGCGGATCCAGTCCGGTCCTCCGCTACCGGGCGGCCGTGCGAGCGGTCCACAGGATGCACGGCGTGGCGCACATGTTCCCGGCGCCATGATCTCGAGCACAGAGAAACGGTGGCGGGCCTCTCCGAAGAGACTCGCGGCGATCTCCTGGACGCTCCGCACCGTCCAGGACGTTCTACGGGGTGCGGAAAGAACCGCCGACCGGCTCCCCTTCGCCGCTTCGGTCGTGCTGATCTCCGAGCTCCGGGAGCTCCGGAACCGGGTCGCCGTCCTTCGGGCCCGTGTGGATCGCCTCGAGGTGGAGACTCGGGAAGCTCTCTCGCGCTACTCCGTTGACGAGTAGCGCGACCTCTCTCACAGACAGGACCGGGCCCGGGTGCGAAAGCTCCCGGGCCTTCGGCGTTTGTACGGCTCCGGAGGAAACGACCTCCGGATCCGGACCCGCACGTTTACGAGCTCCGAGCTCGAGCTCCCCAGGCCTCGGCCGAGGGTGCAACAGCCCGGAGGATGCACGTTTTTCTCCAGATTCCTCGGAGAGGCAAGGCCCCGGGGCCGCTTCCGACCTGGGAGCGGGCCAGCACCGGACCCCTCTGGACCTCCCGGCCCCCTGCCTCTCGCCCTCCCCCGTCCCGTGGGGTAGCCAGCCCGCACAGAGCCCCCAGGGGTGCGCCCGGATCCCGGGCCACTCCCCAGGTCGCAAGGGGGACCGCCCACTCTGTAGGCGCGGGACTCGGAGGGCCGGGCATACCGCCGAGGGATCCTCGCCCCTGACCGCATCGAGAGACCGCGCCCCCCTCCTGGGGGCGACCCCCGGGCCGGGTGGCCCGGCCGGTCCCGAGATGTGGATAACCGTCCCGCTTCGCTGACACCCTGACTCCGCCACCATCCCCCCGCCTGTGGGGGGTGGCGGGGTAGGGTGGCGGGGGGATGGTGGCGGGGGCTGCGGACGTTCAACCGTACAAAAACCGAATAGATGGGGGTCCGCTCGAGCGGGACCCTGCGGCCCTCGAGCTCGCCCTCCCGGTTCTCCACACCTTGCCCCCCTGGGCACCGGGGCGCACGTTCAAGGGGGGGTCAGACGCCCCCTCGCACCCTCCAGGGCCACACACCAGGAGGCCGACCATGCAGTGCGCCGCCCTCGCCCGGGAGACCGGACTCCGCTGCAAGCTCGAAGCCGAGCCGGGCTCCATCTTCTGCCGCGTCCCTCAGCACAAAGAAGGATGGCCCGTGGCGGAGAGCGCCCGCCAGGAGCTCGGGAACGGCTCTCTTCCCGTCCTCCAGGAGGAGCCGGACGGCCCGGATCCCGGCCCAGGGGCGGGAGGGAGCCGAAACGGCGCCCCCCCGACTCACTCAGAGCGCGATAGAGCGGACTTTTCGGATCCCTCCGACCTACAGCCCTCGGCCCTGGACCCCTTTTCGGGGCTCGAGCGGCACGGCGGCCCGGCGGCCGAGGCGTCGGCCCGGCCGCACGAAGGGTCCCGGGAGGTGGACCCCTCGATTTTCGAGCTCGAGGACGGACCCCCACCCGGGGCCGGAGAGGACGGCGGCCGCGTGGCCGGACATATCGGACCGGGGGGCGCCGGGGTCCCGGGGCCCGGGCCCGCCGACACACTCCTGGAGCGTTTCCCCGGCCCACTCGGGGAGCGGGACGGGAAGCGGCTGCAACGGGCGGTCTGCAACCGACTGTTTGAGCAGTACGGCAAAGACCGTCTGACGCCGGACGAAGAGGAGTTCGGGGGCGAGGCCTGGGCCGCCGTGGCGAATTATTATCTTGCCCAGGTGGACCCTAACAGCCCGTGGGGGGCGTGGTTCCTCGCCGTGGCAGTGACGGCCGGGCCCAGGTTCCTTCCGGACGTGTGGGACGGGATCTCGCGTCGGGTCCGGGGAGAGGATCCGCGCCCCGACCCGGACCCGGGAGCGGAGCCGCCGCCCTCGAGCCCCGAGGTGGATGAACCTCGGGACGAGGGGCACCGGCCGTCCGGCTGGACCGCCCTCGAGGGGCTTCCCGAGTGATGCTCTTCCATGTGAACGGGGACCAGGGATCCGGGGCCCCGCGCTCCCGTATCTACAAGCGGAGCCGGTCCAATTACGCCAGCGCCCGAAAGGCCTGGGAGGACGTGGCTCGCGCCACCGGACACGAGCCCGCCGACGTGGTGGAGACATGTCACACGGACTCGCATTACTGCTGGCGGGTTCGCCTCGCATGATCTTCGACACCGGACACTCCGAGGGGGGAGCCAGCCGCCAGAGCACCGGCGCCCCGAGAGGAGAGGAAAAGCCCGCAGACTCCCCCGGCGCCCCCGAGGGTGCTGGCCCCAGGCCCGGGGGAGACGGGCGAGCCCCGCAACCGGGCCCCGTCACCAATTCCGTCAAGATCATTCTCGGAAAAAAGGGGATGGGAAAGACGACGTATGCTCGGGGCGTCTACAAGGCCAGGGTGCGGGCCGGGGGCTCGGCTATTTGGATCGACCGGACGGGCCAGAACGAGGACCTCGGACACGTCGTACGGACGGTGCGGGCCTTCAAGCTCGAGGTGGGCCGGGCGCTCGAGGCCGGGCGCCCCTTCTCCCTGGTCGTCAACCTCGGGTGGGGCGAGGACCACGACCCTCTGTGGAAATTCGTCTATGACGTGGGCGCCGTCCTCCTGGTCCTGGACGACCCCCGCCAGATGATGCAAGCCTCTCGGATCGACCCGGACCTCGAGGAGCTGATCGAGCTCGGCCGCAACCGGGAGGTGGACATACTGGCGACGGCCCGGCGGCCGCCCGAGCTCCACGGCTCGATTAAGAACGCGGCCGACGTGGTGGTCGTGTTTCGCCAGGGCTCGAGGCACTACGCCGAGGCGTGCAACGGGGAGTGGCTGAACCTCGAGCAGGGCGCCGACCGGATCCTCTCACTCCCCCGCTTCCACTATCTGCGGAAGGGCGAGGACGACTCCGTAACGTTCGGGAAGGTCCCTCCCACCTAACACAACCCGTGTGCCTCGGGTCCTCGAGGCGGCAGACACACCCGATGCGTCGGGCCGCTCGAGCGGCCGCTCCCAGGGGGCTTGCGCGGCCCCGGAGAGGGGTTGTAGACGTTCGTTCAACGCGCCCGTTCCTGGCCCACACACCACACGGAGGCGCACCGTGGACGCTTTCCTCCAGGGAGTAAAGGGCTTCTGGTCCCTGAAGAACCTGGGAGCCCTGCTCATGCTCTTCGTGCTGGCGACCGTGCTGGCGTACTCCGGCCTCACACCGGAGAGGGTCGCCGCAGCGATTCCGCGCCCCTCCGAGTTCACCTCCGGCTAGCGCCGGGGGTTTTTCTGTAGGTCCCCAGGGGAGAGCCCGGGGGCCGGGCCACACTCCGAGCCGCCGAGGGACACCATGCCACGCAAGGGTTTTCGGACTCAGACCGCGCCCGACTTTGTTGAGGCGCGCCGGAAAGAGGAGCCGATCAAGGCTCGCAACCTCGTTTCCTACCATCTTCTCAGGACCCAGTACGACTGGGACGTGACGGGAGGGACGGGGGCGGGAGACGTGCTCTCGGACGCAGCCTACCGGGTGGCCCGGGAGATCACGATCCAGGCCGGGGGGCGGCCCCTGCACCACTTCCGGGGGCACACCATGGGGAAGATCGTCGCCCTCTTCTTCCCCGAGGAGTTCGCTCAGACGGACCCGAGCGACGACGCGGCCGGGATCAACGAGACGGGTCGGGAATCCATCATCCCGATCCCGTACTACATGCCGTGGGCCTTCTTACAGGACGAGTTCGCGCTCCCGACCCGGGACGCGGACGCTCGGATCCTGGTGGACTGGGCGGCCGCCGCCGAGCTCGTGGACGGCGAGGACGGAGCCCCCGTCATCCAGAACGTCACCACGGAGCTCCTGGAAGCGGCCCTCTTCGGAGTGGAGCTCCCGAACGGACAGACGCCGCCCTCCGAGTTCTGGGGCGCCGTTTCCCTCCGCCACACCGTGAAGGCGGTGACCCAGGACGGCACGATCACGGTGGATCTCAAGTGGCTGGAGAATGGCCAGGAGCTCCGCCTCGTCATGGTCGAAGGGATGGCGAAGGGCGCCAACAACGACGAGTACCTGCACGACGACCTCGTGGTGGAGAAGGTCGGCCCGCTCGATATCGACGGGGTGGAGGAGTTCGAGGAGGTGGACTCCGGGCCCCTGCAGAACCGGAACAAGGTCGAGTACGAACGCTCGGCCCTGGAAACCGGGGTCTACGTCCTCGACGCCGCCGAGGACAAGCGGACCCAGCGCGGCGATATCTGGCTCGTGCGAGGCGAGGAAAAGCCCACCCTGGATCTCCAGGTCTCCAAGCAGGCGAACGACACGAGGGTGGTCGTGACGACCCTCGCCGTGACCCGAGGCCAGCGCGAGCGGATCCTCCGTGGCGCCCGACAGGCCCGAGCGGCCCAGGCGACGGGGCGGGCCCGGCGGCGCTCCGCCTGACCGCTCCTCCTAGGGGGGCCGGGGGTTCGCTCCTGGTGGCCCCCGCGTCCCCCCGGAGGACGGGACCTCTCACCCTCTGACCTGGGGCGCCTCGTGGAAGAGCAAGCGTGGTATGACGAGCTCCTGACCGCCGCCGCCGACTCCCTCCGGGAGACCTTCTCCGGCTTCGAGGCCGAGGGCGAGATCGCCGGGGTGGACTTCACTCTCGGCCGGGCCCAGGGCCCACCGTGGGAGCTCGTGGCGGCCGGGGCCGTCCTTCTCCTCGTGGTTTTCCTCGTTATCGGCGCCTTCCGGAGCTAGGCCCATGATCGCAATTCTCGGGATCTCCACCGGGGCCCTGGTGGGCACGCTCACCGATCTCGCGGGGGACGCGCTCTCGGGGGACGACGAGACCTTTTTCGACGCCGCCGCCCTCCCGGAGGACGAGCTCGCGGACGCCTTCCGCGCCCTCCCCGACAAGGCCCGCCCAGTGGCCGACTACATCTGGGCCGAGCGGCTGACCGGGGACGCCGGGGCCGGGCCCGTCTCCTCGCGCTCCGAGCTCGACAACCCGGACCGGCTGGCCGAGGTGGCGGTCGCCCTCACCGGGGGCTCGGGCGACAACCTACTCTCGGCAAAAGAGAACGAGGTCCTACGCCTCTCCCGGGTGGCCCTCGACGCCTACGCCGATCTCGTCAACACCTCTTCGGATCCGTGGGGCGGAGACGCCACGACGGCCTGGGATCCCTCGACCACCCTGACCACCTCGGACGGGGTGGCGGGGGCGAGCGTGGCGGGCGTCCCGGTGTGGGCCTGGGCCCTCGGAGGGGGGCTCCTCCTGGTCCTCGTGATTCTTCTCCAGGCGGAGGGGTGACGGGTGCCGGTTGGCACGACCCTCGAGGTGGTGGAGTTCGGAGAGAGCTCCGGTTTCGGGGACGAGCCCCGGGACGTGGACGAGCTCGACCCGTTCTTCCAATCGCTCGACAACGAGGACACGTCCGGCACCCTGGAGCCGACCGCCGAGGTGGTGGAGCCGGTCGTAGATCCGATTCTCGTCCCGGAGACCGGGACCGAGGATCCGGTCCAGGAGACCGAGCCCGCCGAGACCGGGCCCCGGACGTGCTGGTGGTGTGTGGTCCTCCTGTTCTTCGGAGGGTTCCTCGCCATGAGGCACGCGGGCGGCTTCGAGAGGTGGTAGCCCATGGCTGACGTATCGGACATTTGCTGCGGTGCGACGGGCTGCAACACCGTCAACTGCCAGAGGGCCAAGCACTACCTCAGCCTTTCCGAAGCGGAGCGCGACCTCGCCTTCGGGCCGTACCACAAGCGCGAGGACCTTCCCAGGCTGACCCGGCTCGGGCTCCAGGAGATCGAGGGGGGCCTCTGCCAGTGTGAGGACGAGGGAGAGGCCGGGGCGGCCGTCACCGGGGCCGACCCCTCGAGCCTGAGCCTCGCCACCCTCGAGGCCTCGACCGACCCGCTGGCGGTCGAGGGCGCCGGGGGCGGAGGGGACGGGGGGGGCGCCGTCATGGCCGACACGCCCGGCCGCTGGCCCTGGTGGCTCTTCATTCTCTTCGTCTACGGGCTCGGCCGGGCGATCCTTCTACCGGGGCCCTAGCGTGGCGTGCGCGGCTTGCAACGGGAGCTCGGGAGAGACGACGCCGCAGGAGGTGGCGACCGTGGAAGATGAGGCGTGGCCGGACTCGCTCCTCGCCGCCGAGACCATTACGGGGGAGAGCTCCGGGGAGTTGT
>JABAHS010107092.1_pt1 | contig 11883 bp, 16 predicted proteins | sample 7062111 | NCBI WGS metagenome assembly JABAHS01 (sample SAMN14534600, study PRJNA622989) | marine sediment metagenome | biome: marine biome [ENVO:00000428]; feature: marine pelagic biome [ENVO:01000023]; material: deep marine sediment [ENVO:00002113]; isolation source: pool of 4 deep marine... | reverse complement strand
TATCTAATGGATCCGAAGGGTTTGTTTGTTTTGCAAGCTCCTGCCCCTTTTCGATATCACCTGGGGTCATTTTCGATTCGATGGAATCAAGCGCAGATTTATGAATTTGGCTACCACTGTTAGAATAAGCCTTGGAATACCACGCATAACTCTTTACGTAATCCTTAAGTACCCCCTCTCCTTCTTCATACATTTGCCCTAATTGATATGCAGCTTCTGCGTTACCTGAGGCAGCCAATTCTATGAGTTGGTCTGCCCCTACTGATCCAATTGCAGAATCTTTAGACACCGATGGACATACATTTGAAATCACTTCCTGCGAAACTCCAGCATTTCGCAATTCGTTTATTTGTTCTTGTGTACAAGTTTGTGCATAAATGCCGGCAGAATATATTATTTGAAATGTTAGGATAATTAATGCAATTTCAGTTGATCTCGATAACATCTTAAACACTCTACCTCCAAAGTTTATTCTATAATCTAAACAATATATTAATTTTAGATATAGAATATAATTCTATATATCTCATTGCGCGATTCCAGAGAATGTTCCATATGCAGTAAAACAAGTGCAGGGACTACCTATAGGTATTCTCATTCTCATAGCACAATACTCTCCAGGTCCCATACCCACTACACATACCGATGCTGCCTGTGGTATAGGCTGTTGTATGGGTTCAGGACCAGGATAAGGTTGACTCTGAGGTTGGGGAATTTGTGGCTGAGTTTGTGTCTGTGTAGTTTCTGTTCGCTGACTCCCTTTTCCCATTTGGCTTCTTGCCTGTTTCCACCCTCTTGTTATTGCATCAATCCTTTTATCTCTAGGAGGATGAGTATTGCTACCAGTTGGACTTGCTAACTTGCTCATTGCTGCAATGGATTGTTGCAAAGTAGCATTCATTCTTGCTAAAACCCCTCCTGAAAAATAATCTGCTTCAAGTTCAGTAGGTGGTCTGCTGCCACCTGACTCTAAAGTGTGACCAGCCAAATGATGACCTATTTCATGGGCCATGATGCTATATGCCTCCCATGATGTAGATGATGATGTTTCGACTTGTCTCATAAAATTTGGATTATATAAAATATATCTTTTTGTGCCTTGAATCGCTGCAGCGGCGTTAGGGACACTATTTGTAGCACGAACTATAAAGCTCCGGCTTGGCAGGCTGCTGTAAGAAACTATGTCATCTATCATATTATCAGCAGTAGCATTTGGCCTATATGTCTTAAATGTAAGTCTATCGAAATCTTTTCCATCAAATGAACCAAAGGTATAAGAAAAAGTTAATATTTCCTCGCCAGACCCTGAACTAGTTTTGGTATCCGCTTTGATAGATGCAAATAATTGATTTGATTTCTTTTGAGCCTTTGATATTTGAGAATTTGTTAAGCGTGACTCCAGTTTATCTCGAGCAATACGGGCATTAGAGTTTCCCGAAGCTGCTGCTAAGTTGTACCAGACATAAGCATCTATATAATTTCTGGTAATACCCAATCCCTTTTCATACATTTCTGCAAGTCTGAGTTGGGCTTGTGGACTACCAAGTTCGGCATTCTGTCTTAACTTACTATAGGCACCATTGTAATCGCCATTGTTAAATGAATAATAGGCATCGGCTAATTCTGACTGATTAACTTGACCGAGGGATTGATTAGATAATATAAAACATAAACACAACACTAAAACAAAACAACTAATCTGTCTCATATATTATTACCCTTATACACAATTCTTTTATAGTAAATCATTAATCAATAATGATAATAATATAAGTGTCACACCTATTCAAGTAATTTAAACACTTTATGAATGACCCAATAATCTGCCACTAATTAATTCAATTGCACTCAATAAACTTCACCCCTCAAGAATATCCAGCCTCACGTCTTTTGTGATCACACCCTTCTCTCTTGCCTTCGAAAAAAGAGTTTCGATGGCTTTTTTACCCTTCTCTCCCATGTCTACCGTAATATCGTTTACATACATGAGCACAAATTGCTCTCCGACATCAAGGGCCATTCCCCTTCCGTATTCCATAGCATACTCTAGCGCCTCGTCCTTGTGCTCGAGGCCGTATACGATGCTGTCCTTGTGGAGTCTTAGAATCTCTTTTGCAAGTGGTTCGTCGATGTCTCTGCTTATCGTGTTTACTCCAAGCGGCATGGGAAGAGAAGTCTCTTTTTCCCAGATCACTCCAAGATCAAACAGCATCACAAGACCGAAATCCTTGTATGTCAACTGACCCTCATGTATCACTAGCGCAGCATCGGTCTTGCCGGTTACAACAGCGTCCATGACTTTATCAAACGGCATCTCTACGGGTATAAAACCGTCTGCATAAATACTAAGCAGCAAAAAAGCGGTAGTCATTTTCCCCGGCACAGCAATTGTCTTTCCTTCCAGGCTGTCTAATTTTTCCTTAGCAACCACTATGGGGCCATATCCCTCGCCCATGCTTGCGCCGCAGGAAAGAATACGATAGTTGTCCTGTACATGCGTGTAGGCGTGAACCGACATTGCGGTTACTTCCAGTTCTTTATTCATCGCTCTTTGGTTAAGCGACTGAATGTCTTCAATCACATGCTCGAAATCCACGTCCTCAGAATTCACTTTTCCTTTGGCCATTGCATAAAACATAAACGCATCGTCAGCGTCGGGGCTGTGTCCCAGTCTCATTTTTAACTTGCTCAATGGTACAATCTCCTTTTCCTAATAGTTATTATTATAAGTTTAAGCTTTCAAAAAGTTTTTCATGTCTTATATTTCGAATATCTATATCATATTCTCTCAGATATTCACCAAATTTCTTCATACCGCTTATTTCNNCGTACCGGATGCTTGTAGTTAAATAGTTAAAACAAACTTCCGGCTCAAGCCCAAGTTTCGGCGCTTCTGCCTTTACAATTTGCTCAATATATTTTTGCCCTTCAAGTTTTGATTTCAATATACTTTTACTAACCCTGCTTATAGACTCTACATTATCTTCATGATACGCAAATACCGCATAGACAAATGGAAGACCCGTTTTTTCTGTCCAAAGCTGCCCCAGGTCATAGACAGTAAATCCCTGCTGCGGGTAAAATTTCGCATGAAGACCGGCGTTTCCTATAAGCATTCCCGAATCTACATCAGCAAGAAATCCCTCGTCTATCTGCCTGTAGTAATATTCAGGACTTAAGTTATGAAATTCCTCTAATATGATTTTTATAAGCGCTGTGGAACTTCTAGACCTTTTATCAAGCGCGACTGATCTAATTTCATCTAAATTCTTTTTCGATAACAGCACCACGCTGTCTACCGGACCGAATGATGAAATGGATATATCGGGAAAAATCTTAAGCTCCGGATTTTTAAAAAGCTCAGCCACGGGCATAAGAGCAATATCCACTTCCCTGCTCTTTAGCTTCTGAGAAAGCTCCGACGGGATAAAATACATAACCTCAATATCACTCTCTATGAGTCCCGATTCCAGAGGGTATACAAGGGGTTTTGAATTCAAAAAGGGCACTGTGCCGAGGGTAACTTTTTTCATATTTAAAATCTATTTGGGAAATTCTACGCTCCACCTTTTGGGAAGAAACAGTTTTTCATAAAGTGATATTGCATAAGAGTCGGTCATCCCGGCTATAAAATCACACACTATCTGAGAGTGATTGCTATCATAGACATTCTTCTTTTCCTTAAGCTCCCATAACTTATCAGGGTTATCTGAAAAATACTGATACAGCTCTCTTATGATCTTTCCGGCTTTAATAAAATTATTTTTAACAGTCTCATTCATATAGACATTATCAAACAAATAACCCCTCAGGTTTACAATCGCATCTTCCACTTCATCACCAATATGCACTGCGCCGTCAGACGATTTCCGGGTCTGAGCAATAATATCGGTAACCATAGAGTTAACTCTTTTTGATATAGTTCTTCCCAACACTTTAATAGCTTGTGTTGGCACATCAGAAAGTTTAATAATGCCTGACCTTAGCGCATCATCGAGGTCGTGGTTTGCATAGGCAACCAGATCAGAGACTCTTACAACCTGCCCCTCCATAGTTTCAGGACGAATCTTGGGATTATCAATTGACCCCATACCCTTGGAGTGCTTCGCTATACCGTCTCTTACTTCATAAGACAAATTTAGGCCCTTGCCGTCTTTTTCCAAAACATCCACGACACGGAGGCTGTGAATCACATGCTTAAATCCTCCAGGGTGAATCTCGTTTAATATCTGTTCACCCGCATGACCAAAAGGCGTGTGGCCGAGGTCATGACCAAGCGCAATGGCCTCAGTAAGATCTTCATTTAACCGGAGCGAGCGCGCTATAGTCCTTGCAATCTGTGAGACTTCAATTACATGGGTAAGCCTCGTTCTGTAGTGGTCAGAAGTAGGGGCTAAAAACACCTGCGTTTTATGCTTAAGCCGCCTAAAAGACTTTGAATGAATTATCCTGTCCCTGTCTCTTTGAAAACAGGTGCGGATAGGGCAGGGTTTTTCTGTCTTCTTTCTGCCTTTAGATTCAGCGCTTAGAGCAGCATACTCAGATAGAGTCTGCCGTTCTATTTCTTCTGTTCTTTTTCTTATATTCAATTTCGTAAGTTTAGTTCAGGTTTCTTACAACAACTCCGTCCGCTGCCATAAACTCTTTAGCTTCAGAAATTTTGTACTCACCATAATGAAAAATTGAAGCTACCAATACCGCATCGGCTTTGCCCAGTTTTACTCCATCGCATAAGTGCTGCAGATTGCCGGCCCCGCCCGAAGCTATAATAGGAATAATTAATAGTTCTGAAATTGTTTTAGTAAGTTGCAAATCATAGCCCTCTTTTGTGCCGTCCTTGTCCATGCTTGTAAGCAGTATCTCTCCGGCGCCGTAATCTTCCATCTTCTTTGCCCACTGCACGGCATCAATCCCCGTGGGGTTTCTTCCCCCATGGGTATATACCTCCCAGCTGTTCTCACCGTTTGATCTTGCGTCTATTGCGACTACTATACACTGACTTCCAAACCTCTCGGAAGCCTGCCTTACAAACTCCGGATCTTTTACAGCCGCCGTATTAATAGCAACCTTATCAGCTCCTGCAAGCAGAAGGTTCCTTACGTCGTCAAGCGTCCTCACCCCGCCGCCTACGGTAAGGGGTACAAACACCTCGCTTGCCGTTTTTTCAACCACATCTATCATTATGTTCCTTCCCTCATGAGATGCGGTGATGTCGAGAAACGTAATCTCGTCCGCGCCCTCTAAAGAGTACTGCTTAGCAATCTCAACAGGATCGCCGGCGTCTTGCAGGTTTACGAAATTTACACCTTTTACGACCCTGCCGTCCTTAACGTCAAGGCATGGAATTATTCTTTTAGAAAGCATTATTATGGAACCTCTCTATAGCCTTTTTAAGATCAATTGTGCCCTGATATATCGATTTACCTAAAATAGCGCCATAGAGATTATTAGAGTTTAAGTTATTTAAATTCTCCAGATCAATATCTGTAGAAATCCCTCCCGAAGCGATCACGGGCACGGGTGATGAATCCAAAAATTCTTTTACTGAATCCGTATCAATCCCTTCAAGCGTTCCGTCCCTGTCCACATTGGTATTTATAATCATAGAAACGCCTATGTTTTCAAGGTCTTTTAAAACCTGCTCCGTTGAATCATCTATTGTTTCTTTCCAACCCTTAATTGCAATCCTGCCGCCCTTTGTATCAAGTCCCACGGCAATTCTGCCCGGGTATTTATCACATGCGCTTTTAAGAAGGTCAGGGTCTTTAAATGCGGCTGTGCCAAGAATAATTCTGGATACCCCGGAGCTAATGTAATAATCAATTGTACCAAGCTCTCTTATGCCGCCCCCAAGCTGCACTTCACAGCTAATCGCTTTTACTATTTTTTTTATTACTTCACGGTTCTTGGGCGATCCTGTAAATGCGCCGTCAAGGTCAACAAGATGAAGCGTGGCCGCTCCGCAGGACTCCCATTTTTTTGCCTGCTCTACGGGGCTAGTTGAAAATATTGTTTCCGAGCCTTCCTCCCCTTTTAGAAGCCTTACGCAGTTTCCGTCTTTTAGATCAATTGCCGGTATTATTTGCATTTGGTTCCAATAAATTCTGCAGTCTGTTAACGACTACATTAATCCCCTCTTCGGTTAACTCCCAGGCACTTACCCATTTTCCTTTTCTTTTAAAAAACTTGCCCACTTCAGCCAGATTTTCAAATAGCGGGCTCTGCTGTTCAGTGTAAAAATACTGCCATAATAATTCACCTGTTTTCGCATCATAAAGCCTTGCTAAGAATGATACAGCCGCCGGAGATTCCACTCCAAGCTCTCCACCTACCCTTTCCGAGTAATTGGATATAAACCCGGTTAATATTAAATCAGCTCCAGACTGCTTGGAAAAAACTGCAAGATTATTATCATAAGATTCGTATTTTCTCAAAATTTCGTAGCTTTTATTAATATCCGTAACTACATTTGTTTTAAGAGCATTAAATAAATTTTCATGTAATTTATAATTGAATTTTGTAGTAACCCCCGGAGGAACTACCAGATCTTCATTGCTGCTATCAAGGCCAAAAGGCAATATAGCTATCGTTTTGCCGTGGCCGCTGGGGCCGGCATAGTCAATTCCAGGCTTAGCAGGCACGCAAGAGCAAAGCAGGACTGCAAATGCCGAGGATATAAATATTTTTCTTAGCATAATAATAATATACTCGATTAAAACACCTATTCGAGTTAGTTATTAAATTTTTGATTAATCCAATTTATATATATAATAACCCGACATGAACTACTGGCTTGTAAAATCAGAACCTTTTAAGTACTCATGGGACGATTTTTTAAAAGACGGCTCTACTTACTGGGACGGGGTGCGGAACTATCAGGCAAGAAATAATCTCAAGGCCATGAAGCTCAAAGATAAGGTCTTGTATTATCACAGCAACGAAGGGCTCCAGGTTGTGGGAGTAGCCGAGGTTATAAAGGAATTCTATCAGGACCCCACAACCGATGACGACAGGTGGGTCGTGGTTGACCTTAAGCCTGTGAGCACATTTAAAAACCCTGTATCATTAAAGCAAATCAAGGCAGAACCATCGCTCAAAGATATTGCCCTTATAAGACAGGGCAGGCTCTCGGTAATGCCTCTGGAGAAAAAAGAGTTTGACAAGATAGTGGCGATGGCAAAGGGCTAAATAACTACAGTTATAATTTATCTCAAAAGGCGTTTTTGAAGAAGCTCGTTAAGTTCCCTTCTGCCATCAAGAACGCAGTGAATGTAGACCTTGTCTGAAATTATTTCATAAATAATCCTGTATGGCTTGAAATGACTTTCCAGATAGTCATAGACCGCAACTTTTTCAAGCTCAGGAGGTATGTGCCCCCTTTTTGGAAAGGATGAAAGGCTAAGACAGGTTTTCTCTATGTTTTCAAACAGCTTCTTTGCTTTTGTTACTGAATCATTGCTGACTACATAACTATAGATTCCATTCAAGTCCTGCTCGGCGTCTTCTGTGATACGGACTTGGAATTTCACGAGATGCTATCTTTCTCAATTCGTTTGCGAATATCTGAAAAAACTTTTTTGGCAGGTTTGGTTCTGCCTTCCTTGATACTCTTTGTACTGAGAGCAAGGATTTTTAAAATAGCAATGCTGTCTTGTAATTCTTCATATTCTTTAACATCTTGAACAACTACTTTGGCTTCACCATTTTGAGTAATAACCACTGTACTTTTGTTTTTAGATATGTCGTTAATTAACTCAGATGCATGTGCCTTGAGATAGCTAATTGGCTTAATATGTTCGCTTGGCTTCATTTAAGTCTCCTTGTCCAACTAGACCTAAATATAGTCTAAATATAGGTCTATATCAAGCTTGAGCTATAATTCAGTCAACATTTTCAATGCATAGCGATTAAATAGTTAGCCTGTAATAATATGAAAGCAGTTATGTAAACGTTTTAACTCGTTTTACCGCAGACAAAACCGCCGGTAAACTGACTATTAGTGGAATGCGATTGGATTCGAATATAATTCTTAGTCGAAAGGGAATTGCGGCAAGCGGCATAGCCGGGCTTGTATTACTGTTTGCCATATTCTCGCTTCCGAACCTCCTTGCAGCATCGCTAAGTCAGGAGCAGGCAGAAAAGTGGATACGATATTATCTCAAACAGCATGCAATGGGCAGGAATATGCAGCAGCTAAAGGCGGACGGGCAGAGTAGTGCCGACTATAAGACGGCATCAAAGTGGGAAAAAGAGTTAAACCGCATTGACCGGATGGAGTTTGTATCTATAGAGATACGTCATTTTCTCGTTGCACCACCGACTTCTTCAACAAGAATATATATGGTAAAAGCCGTTATACGCGGTGCAGACAAAAAAGAGAGTACACGCTATTTCAGTCTTAGTGCACAAAACAATTTTTTCGATTTTTTCTGGGTAAATGAACACTCCAGGTGGAAGTGGTTTCTTTCATTTTGACGCTGCATAACTAATCACACATTAAACCTGATTTCCAAAATGGTGTTTTCCGGAATGGGAAAGTCCTTGTCCACAAGCTGAGTAAGTCCCTTTGAGCTTGCGTCTGCAAAGCTGTGGGCGGCCATGAGGTCGTCAAAAGAAATAAGCTCGGCTTTTATAAAGCCCCTTGCCAGATCAGAATGAATCCTTCCGGCGCAGGTGACGGCGTCCGTACCTTTTTCTACCATCCACGCATGAACCTCCTGCTTTCCGGCGGTATAGAAAAACATCATTCCGGCCTTATCGAGTATTTGTTTACAGACTGTGTTTGCATCAATACCCGAATCTTCCAATACAAGAACAGGCTTGAAACTAAGCGGGCTTATAGTTGTAAGGATTGATCTTTCTTCACCACTAATTTCCAGATCACACACGGGCTGCTCTTTTTCAAGTATCTCCAAACATCTTTTAAGTACCGCTTTTTCGGCATCGTCCTCTGCCCTTTCCATGCGGTTTTCCAGTTTTTCCATATCCAGGATAAGAAGGTCTAAGATATTATCTTTTGTGATAGCTATCGCGTTTGCTGCCTGATAGTCTTCTATTAGAAATTCAAAATAGTACGGGGCCTGCTTTGCCGGCTTGAATTTTTCGCACAGACCGGAGAAAACGGGGTCTTCATATTTTATTTTTCCTTCTTCCAGATCGAGTCCTGATATCGCTATTTTCATCTTATTAATTCCGCCTCTGGGTAGTAATCTGCTAAAATTGCGTAAAACTTATTGTGTATTAAATGTTATATATATATAAAATCCAGCACATTACAAGCCGGCAGATTTATCATATAATTAAAATAAATCCATGAATTTCACAAAGAATTTTCGTATTTTGCTTTTTCTTGTATTCTTGGTTCTAATCAGTTTTTTGGGTTATTTCTGGTTCAGGAGTTATTTTATGCCTAAACATCCATTTTTTAATATAAGGAAAAACGACCAGGTGCTCATCATAGCTCACAGGGGCGGCCCGGGGCTAAACCCCGAAAACACGCTTACTGCGTTTAAACACGCAGAGCATCTGGGCGCAGATGCTATTGAGCTTGATATACATACTTCTAAAGACGGGCAGATCGTGATAATGCATGATGATACAATTGACCGTACAACTAATGGCAGCGGCAGCGTCAGGGACTTTACGCTTTCTGAATTAAAGGGCTTTGATGCGGGATACAACTGGACTAATGACGGCGGGAAGTCTTTTCCGTTTAGAGGTAAAGGTATAAAAATACCGACTCTTTCGGAGGTAATGTCCGAGATTAATGACGCCGGGATAATAATTGAAATCAAGCAGGAGGAGCCTTCCTTAATAAAGCCCCTGAGTGATCTGATAAAAGAACACGGTCTTGAGAACAGGGTAATTGTCGCATCTTTCAGCAGCAAGGCTCTTTTGGAGTTTCGAAGCGTCATGCATGAGGTTGCAACATCCACAACAAAATCAGAGGCCGTCAGGTTCTTCTTTTTAAACCAGTTTTATCTTGCAGGCTTTTATAACCCAAGCCCGGCAGCTGCCCTCCAGGTGCCAGAACACTACAAAGGCAAAAGGGTTATTACAGAGAGGTTTGTTAGTACCGCAAGGAAGCAGAACCTTGAGGTTCATGCCTGGACCATAAACGAAGTGGAAGACATGAAAAGACTTATCGATATAGGCGTGGAGGGGATTGTCACAGACTACCCCGACAGGCTGCTGAGGCTCCTTGGCAGATTATAAAGATTTTAATACAACCTCAATGAAGCCAAAAGAGATAAACGAATTCAGCGATACGGCGCTCAGCATCCTGTGGGATGACGGGCATGAGAGTATATATCTCTATGAAGACCTGAGGAAGCACTGCCCGTGCGCAGGATGCAACCAGCTTAGAAAATCGTCTCAAAACAAATCGTCTTTTAAACGAAGTATTCCAGTAAACGTAAGCGCCCCTGATATAAGACCAATAAATGCTGAGCACGTTGGCAAGTATGCGATAAGGTTTTACTGGAGCGACCGTCACTCTACCGGTATTTATACCTTCGCTTTCCTAAGGGAGCTTTGCAGTTGTGAGGAGTGTACTAAATAATTAACATAGAATGGTTTTACTAAAGCTCTTATCATAGCAAAAACATTAAGCACCGGCAGCACGATTTTGCACAAGCCTACAAAGAAAACTTGCCAAAACACCACGAACACACTACAATTGTAGTATATAGGAGACTAATCTATGAGCACCGAATCAACCAATATAAGACTGGACACAAAAACTAAAAAAGAAGCTTATGAGATTTTCAAGAAAGTGGGTTTAAAACCTGCCCAGGCTTTTAACCTGTTCTTAAAGCAGGTGGCTCTGCGTGGCGGTCTTCCTTTCGAGATAAGGATACCAAACACCGATACTATCAATGCCATAAAAGAACTTGAGAATGGAGAAGGAATAAAGTCTGACAGCAGTGATGATTTTTATGAAGATTTAGAAATTTAGTGATGTATGATATTCACTATTCCTCAAAGTTTAAAAAAGATGTGAAACGCTGTAAGAAACAAAATAAGGACATGGATAAATTTAAAGACATCCATGAATTACTCATCAACGACAATGATTTACCGCTTAAGAATAAGGATCATGAGCTTATAGGTAACTGGAACGGCTTTAGAGAGTGTCATATAGAGCCTGACTGGCTGCTTATTTACCGTAGGGATAAAAAGCTTAAAATATTAGAGTACGCCCGCATGGGATCACATTCTGATCTGTTCGACTAACTGTATTTTATAAGATGCCTTAACACACTACAAGTAAGCCTGTCTATTGTTAGACAAATATTACTCATGGTGAAAAGCAAGAGGCACTCTACAGGGATTTATACCTTCGCTTTTCTAAGGGAGCTTTGCAGTTGTGAGCAATGCCAATAGCTATCAACTGCTAACTAAAAATATCTGTTGCCATTTATATAGGTTAGATAAAATGTATATATAAATGATTACCATAAGAGCACTGTTAGGAATATTTTTCCTGTCTGCCGCAGCTCTGATGTTCGAAGTCGCGCTGTCAAGGCTACTGGCTATTCGTTTCTGGCACCATTACGCATTTCTTATTATAAGCTGCGCACTTCTTGGATATTCCATGTCAGGAATTTGGATGCTCATAGCAAGAAGACCACGCTCACCCCTTATACCCTCATTCATATTTACTCTCACCCTTATTCCGCTGCTAATACTGTTTGTTCACCTCCCATTTGATCCGACTCTGCTGTCTTTAGAGCCTATGCAATGGGTATATTTATTCCTTCATTACCTCATACTTACCCTGCCCTTCTTTTTTTGCGGACTTACCATAAACATACTGCTGCAGGAATTTTCCAGCAGTGCGTTCATGCTCTACTCGGCAGACCTCGTAGGCGCCGCATTTGG
>JABAHS010147319.1_pt1 | contig 11884 bp, 10 predicted proteins | sample 7062111 | NCBI WGS metagenome assembly JABAHS01 (sample SAMN14534600, study PRJNA622989) | marine sediment metagenome | biome: marine biome [ENVO:00000428]; feature: marine pelagic biome [ENVO:01000023]; material: deep marine sediment [ENVO:00002113]; isolation source: pool of 4 deep marine... | reverse complement strand
GGCCATGAAGGGCCGGCTTGGCGCCTGAAGGCCGCCGCGGCACCCTCGCCGCGCTGTGTGGTATATCCCTACGCAGCCGTCATTCGGCCTGACTTGTTTCCCGGCCAACAACACTCTTGTATGGGAGCGGCTTGTAGCCGCGAGTGTGGTCGGCCTTTCAATCAGCACCGGCCGCTACACTGACTCGCGCTCGAGCGTTAGAGCCCGATGAGACGCTGCAGCCTGTGCAGCACGGTCGCCAGCTCTTCCGCACGCAGTTGCGCGAGTCGTTCACCCACGATGCGACGTCGACTGATCGCCCGACAATGCTCCACCAACGCGAAACTCGTCACGCGTAGACTGTCGCGAGGTGGCAGCTCCACGTGGAGGGCCGCGAACACGGTGCCCGAACGACTGCTCAGGGGCAAACAAACACGAGAGGCGGGTCGATCGCCAATATGTCCTGGGCGGTCAGAACAGCGACGGGTCGTAGTTTCCCGATCTCAGCGCCCTGGGCGGGATCCAGTCGCGCGAGGTGCACCCCGCCGTGGGTCAGCCCCGCCACCACTCATCTTCCCTTTCCTCCCCGATGGACTCACCCAGGGCTTCATCGAGCCGCTCCGCCTCCCCGAGATATCGGTTGTCGCCGCCCCCCCACCCACGCGAGGTGCCCCATGCGTTTTCCCCACACCGCCGAACTCATCGTGGCGCTGATGCTGACGTCGCGGGCGGGCCTCGCCCACGAGCACACGAGCGCCTCGCCGGAGCCGATGACAAACGCGCGTCTCGCCGCGATCCTCGAGCGCGTGGCGCCGCAGGTCCAGGGGCAAGCGGGCCAGTGGCGGATCACTAGAGACGGCATCCCGGTCATGATCCTCACCGACGAGTCGCACAACCGAATGCGCGTCATCGCACCCATCGCGAAGCGCGATCAGGTAAGCGATGCGATTCTCGAGCGCATGCTGGAGGCCAACTTCGCGACGGCGCTGGACGCCCGCTACGCTGGCGCGGCGTCGTCTGGGCCGCGTTCCTCCACCCGCTCAATTCCCTGCACGAACGAGACTTCATCGCGGGCCTGGCGCAAGTCGTGACCCTCGTGCAGACCACCCCGGCACCACCTACTCCAGCTTGGATCTGGGGTTCGGTCCGGGTTATGGCACCGAGAAGGAAGCGCCCGAGAGTGCAGAATGACGACTGTCTGAACGCTGCACGGTCCCCCCAACCGATCTGACGAAGTCTCCTAGGCTCTGAGTCGTAATGCTAGCGTAAGATTCCCCGCTCGGTAGACGGGTAAAAAGAAATCCCGCGCTATGGTGGAGTTTCTCGAAGGCTACAGTGATGTAGGCTCAAACGATTCACATATCAGGGTCCAAATACCAGGTCGTTGTCGGCCGAGGGCATCAAAGCTTCCAAGGCCTTGATGCGTCGCCCTTGGGACTCAATGAGTGCCCCTTGCGCCTCGAGGAGCCGCCTGAGCTCCCCGATGAGCTTGTCTTTGGCGCTGAGCCGGCCCCTGAGCGCCACCACCTGAGCGTGGAGCTGCTGCGAGGCCACCATGGTCACCGCCGCCATATCGCTCGGCGCTACATGCTTGTCGCTGCGCCCGAGTGCAAATGTCGCGTAGAAGTCTTCCGCCGTGGGCCCAAGGTGATGGTCGCCCCTGGCGCCGCTCTTGTAGTTCCATCGGGTAATCGGAAGCGCCACGAGCTTCTGCAGCATCTCCGACCCATCGACTGGCTCCAGGTTCTCTTTGAGTTCACGGCTCGAGGACTGTGTGAGGGTGCCGGCGATAGTGAGGTTGCCCGACGTATCCAGGAAGAGTTGCTGCGAACCCCCGGACCCGACCCGCAGCGTGCCGCTGTTGCCGACCTCCATCTCCGGCCCACCCGTGCCGGCAAGGGATACCCGGAAACCAGTGATCTGGGCGGCGAAGCGCCATCGCTGGTTGAGGTTGCTGTTGAACATGTTAAAGCCGATCGGGCCGTTGTTGTTCAACTCGAACATGTTACGAGGGCCCGTGGTGGAGCTGGTCTCCTGGACGAGGGTTTGAGCTGTGCCGTCGTTGCGAACAATGTGAAGCGTCGCTGTCGGACTATCGTTTCCTATGCCCACATTACCGCTAGCTGCGACAAATATGGAGTCGTCCGGCGCACCCGGCTTAATTCTGAACGGCAGTCTACTGTCGTTGGTAACATCACGGACGAAGAAGTTCGCCTCGTTGCCGGCCACGTCCCAGGTCTGGGGGGTGAAGCCCGACGAACCGTCCTGCTCGAGGCGTGTTGTGGGCGTATTACCGTCAACGACATGCATCTCGACATCTGGGATGGATGTGCCAAGGCCGACCCTGCCAGCGTCATCGACATACAGCGAATGGCTGGGCGCGCTGGCCTCGATGGTAAAGGGCGTTCTATTATTGTCGATGTCGTCGATGGAAAACCTGTTCGCGCCGCCATTAGACGTATCGTTGACCGTAATTTGCCAGTCATTGGTGGGAAAACTGGCACTCGAACTTGTGTCCTGAAATTTTATCCGCAGGTTATTTTCTTTGAGCCGGATCGTGTCGAAGCCGAAATTCTCGCCGTTCACGCAGTCAACTCCGATGCAGGCGCTGCCATCGACAATCACGTCGTCTAAGATGACTTGGTCTGCCGTTACGTGGATCAACGGCGCGAGCGACAGCAGGGTGGTGGCCGCCGTGAGTTGAAGCAGATTCTTCATCGTGGACCTCCCTCGCAGTTCACCGACTCTACGAATCAGCGTGCGCCTACGGCAGTGGAGAGCTCGGTGGACTTAGGTCAGGCTGTTGTTGTGTAACGGTTTACCCCGGCGGTCTTGTGCCTGGCCGCAAAGGAATGGAAACGCTATGACGATTCCGATTCTGACATTCGTGCTCGGTACCTCCTCTGCGCCGTCACGAGGGCAGTCGCCGCTCGTGAGCAGCGAGTGTCTTTACTACTCCGGTGCTGAGGGATCGAGCATCCAACCATCCAGCACGCGAAACCCGCCCGACTGCCGCGTGGGCCCAGTCATCGGACTGACCGCCGCGCCGAGGGCAGCAGCAGCACCGACAGGCCGTCCGTTCTCGTCACTTCCCAGCTGCAACGCCGCATCCTGGAAGGGGGGCAGGTTAACGCTCATGGACAGGATGCTGATCTCGTACTTGTAATGGCCATCGGGCAAAGTGCCGCCGCCGTACACCATGGGCCCACCCGGGTCTAATGCCTCCTCGATGCGTAGCCCATCAGGGCCGGAGATGGTGATCAAGAGCTCGTACGGAACGGTGGGCTCGACGACGATCGAATCCCCTGCCACGTAGACCGCCGCGAGGCCGGCGGACTGCGCAAAGGCTGGACTCGCCCCGAGCACCGTTGCACAGAAGGCGAGAATCGAGCCCCACGCCATTGATCTCAGGCGATAGTTCATGGTCCCGGGCCTCCCTTTATATTCTGATTGATGGCAGGATACAGCTAACGGATGACCTGCTGCCTGCGCTCAGGACGCCTCAGAAGGCGGCGTTACAGTGTGATTCCGCGAAGGGTCTTGTAACCGGCGGAACCCCGGCATTGTTCAGAGGACATGATAAAACCGTGCTGTCGAGACGGTGAGACCGCTGTGTGGGCGCTTGCGGGCCCCTATGCATAGAATGAGCCTCGCGGGCGTTACGGTCAAGCTGTCAATGCCGAAGTAATTTTCCCCCGATGTGCCGAAGTAAATTTCCCCATCCCCTGGAGCCGTATGTGGCCGATCGAAAGCACCGGGATGGGTCCGCGTGGGCGCAAGCGCGGATATTCAGAAGGGGTAACCTGCTGCCCGCGCCTGGAACGCCCCGGGAGGCGGCGTCACACTGTGATAGCGGCCAACGAGCGGCCGCTCTATCCGTCGCACGGCGCCATTCGGCCAGCGCACCTCCAGCGCGTCGACCTCCGCTCTATCGCCGAGGCCGAAGTGCGCGATCGGGGCATGTTGCGCAGAAAATGAATCGCCGGTGACGATATGCTTGGACTGCTTCACGCCGCCCGCTTCGACCGTTACCTCGGCGCCGATAGGCGAGAGCCCGGGCCCGTGCTCGGCAAGACGCACACCAATCCACCTCCCGGCATCTTCCATCACGTTCTGATAGACGTGGAGGATGTAGTCGTTGCGATCCAGACCGGCGGTCCGGAATTCGACCACGAGCAGATCGACGCGCCCGTCCGCGTCCAGGTCTTCGGCGACCACGGCCCGACCGTCATATTCGAAGGCGACGCCCATCAAGAACCCGACGTCGACGAAACCCTCTCCGGCGCGATTGAGCATCAGCACCTTGTGCTCATAGCCGTTCCAGGAGATGTCCGCCTGGCGCAGATCCCGTGTTGCGATCTGGAAAAGCGCATTCCGGGCGGGGTCGGCGTCGGAGCCCTCGGTGTAGATGTCCTGACGCCAGAAGGTGGAGCAGTAATCCTCGCTGCTGCGGCCGCTGTAGTGACCGTTGGCCACGAAGATGTCCTTGTCACCATCGTTGTCGAAGTCGAAGGACGAGGCGCCCCAGGACCAGCCGGTGCGCGCCACCTGGTCGCGAAACGGCGCCTCCACAAAGCCGTCCTCGCGGCGCAGGTACATGCGATTTCCGTACGCCATGCGCATACGGTACGCGTTGTGCTCGGGCATGTCGGGCCGCTCGAGGCCGAGGCTCTCGAGGCGCCTCGCCGTGGTCGAGCTCATGCCGATCACATATAGATCCATCCTGCCGTCCAGATCGTAGTCGCCGAAGGTGTGTCCCATCCCGAAGAGCTTGGTGTCCCCGCGCCATTCGGAGGTGATGTCGCGGAAATTGCCATGCCCGTCGTTCTCGTAAACGTCGAGTCCGGCGAAGTCGCTGACGACGATCAAGTCCATGTCGCCGTCCTCGTCGAGGTCTACGAAGCTGCTCGTGAACGTGCGACGATTGCGCTTCTTTGCAAGCCCAGCGGGCTCGGTGACGTCGGTGAAACGACCGTCCCCGTCGTTGCGCAGCAGGTAGGCGGGGTAACCGTCGTTGGCGTCGTAGTAAGGCGTCGGCATCTGCCCATCACGGTAGGGGAACTTGTAGCTGGCGATGAACAGATCGAGGTCGCCGTCGGCATCGATGTCGCCGGCCGTGAACGCCTTCGGCATCGTGAGATGCACGTCCGCCGCACGCCTGGCAGGCCTTTGAAACCGGGTCTGGCCGGTGCCCTCGTAGAGGAGCGGATATCCCTCCGCATCCACGGCGACAAGGTCTACGAGCCCGTCACCCGTGAAGTCCCCCATGACACCTCCATCGTAGAGGGAGCGCTCGTCGTCGAGAAGCTTGTCTGGCTCGAACTTGCCTGCCCCGAGGTTGCGTATCACCATGTTGGCGCCCGCGAGGACGATCTCCGACAGCCCGTCCCGGTCGAGATCCTGGACCAGCAGGGGCAGCAGGCGTGGATAGCGCTCGCTGCTCGCGATCCGGAACACCTCGCGAAACACCGCCGGTCGCTGCCGGTCGAAAACCTCCGCGGACCGAACCACGATGGTATGGACCACGGGGTCACCCACGGCATCCCGCTCTTCGGCCCAGGTGACGTCCAGCGTTGCGCGCACGATGATGCGGTGGGCAGGGTTCTCGCGAGCCACGTGCAGGACCGCCTTAACCTCGGAGCGGGCGGGTTGCCCCTCGGCCGGAGGAACGAACTTTTCGTGGTGCCACTCGGTCTGTACGATGGCGTAGCCGAGCGCCTCGATCTTCTTCAGTTGCGCCGTCCAGTCTTCCGGTGTGTAGACTCGCTCGCCTCCCTCGATGCTATAGCGCGTCCGCCGAACGTCACGCTCCAGCATCTCGCGGATGACGCGCTCGCCGATCACGAGCCGCGAGAAGGGGAAGCTGGACAACACCTCGAAGCGCTGCTCGCGTTGGAGCAGCGCATCCCACAACCGCACGAACACCGCCTCGTATTTGCGCGCCAGCAGCTCGGGCGCCCACAGTAGCCGGTCCAGCCGCTCGCGATAAACCGACAGGGCCGTAGCGTCGCCCTGCGCACCGCTAGAGGGCGGGATCGTGGTCTGCGCCACCGCGGCGGCCGCCGCCAGCGTGCTGAGGGTTGCTGCCAGCAGCAGGCGACGACACGTTTTCGCCTCGACACCGATGCGTTTCATATGCTCCTCCGGAAGCGCTGTGAACACTTTCTCGATCTTGTTACAGGGACGCAGGTGAGCGCGGCCCGGCGGGGACGCGTCCCGCGAATGATTTCTCCGCCCCGCTTGCGGCGCCCTGCCTCTTCTCGTCCCGCGTCACGACCGGGTTTGCTCGGATCGCGGCGCGGGGGTCCGTCGCCCTCCCCGCGTACAGTTAGCATAGCAAGTCGGTCCACACGCCACGACGCAGTGTTCCGGAGGCACCGTCACTGCGCAGCCAGACCGCGCCAGCACCGAAGCTAGTCTGCTACACCGGTCCGCCGTGCCTGCAGCAGCCGAATTTGCGTGGCGTAAAAGAACGGCGATGCCTCGAGTCCGGGCGCGGCGACGCCAAGCGCCGCCTCAGCGCGGTGTCGCATCGCCTCGTCACCCGTGCGCTCCGCCAGGGCGAGCGTCGTGGCCACCAGGGTCGCCGAGGGTGACGGCAGGGCGTCGTCGGCGATCACCGCCTCGGTCCACCGGCCCGGAATGAGCGTCTCCTCGCTGAGGCGCCAGCCCTCCGGGGTGCGGAACCGCGCCCATCCTTGAGCGATCATCGCGTGCACTTGCGCGAGGTCCTCCTCATCGCGGGTGGCCTCCGCCCACCTGAGCAGACCCTGCGCCGCGTAGGCATAGTCCTCGAGCGTCGCGCGCCCGTAGGCGCCCTCGCCGGTCGCTGCCCGGGCGAGACGTTCGCCATCCCAGAGCGTGCCGAGAATGCAGTCGCGCATCGCGCGAGCCGCCTCGAGGTAGCGCGCGCCGTTCTCGAGCGACGCCGCACGCACAAGCGCCGACAACGCAAGCCCGTTCCAGCCTGCCAGCACCTTTTGGTCTCGCAGCGGCTTGCGCCGGGCGCGCGCCTCGAGGAGCTTGGCGCGCGCGGACTCGAGGCGCGCATGAGCGTCATCGACCGCGATGCCGAGCACCTCGGCGACCTCGGCGGGATCCGCGCCGCGCACCGGGAAAAAGCCCCCCGGCAAGGGCGGTCGTTCGCCGAGGCCCCATGCGGCCTCGGCGACCGCGCGCTCGGCGGGCGTGAGTATGCGCTGCACCGCGTCCGGCTCAACTAGGTAGGGGCCCCCTTCGAGGCCGCTGGCGTCGACCGCCGAGAGGCTTGCGATCAGCCCGCCGCTCGGGTCACCCATCTCGCGCAGCATGAAGTCGAGCGTGTCGCGTGCCACCGTCTCGAAACGCCGCGCGTCGAGCACGTCCGCCGCGTCGAGGTAGATCTCGGCGAGCAGCGCGTTGTCGTACAGCATCTTCTCGAAGTGGGGCAGATGCCAGGCCGCGTCGGTCGAGTAGCGGAAGAAACCACCGCCGAGCTGATCGCGGATGCCGCGGCTCGCCATGCGGTCCAGGGTGAGCGCGAGGAACTCGGCGCGTGCGGGCTGCGGCGAGCGTCGCTCGATTGCGAGCAGCAGCGCGAGCTGTGGCGCGGACGGGAACTTGCGCCCGCGCCCGAATCCCCCGTCCACGGGATCCGCGAGGGCCTGCGTCTCGCGCAGGAAGGCCGCTACGACGCGCCCCGGCGCCTCGGTGCCGAGGGCCGTGGTCACGGGCGTGGCCCGCCGCTCAGCGAGGATCGCGGCGGCGCTGGCGGCCATGTTGCGAAGCTCGTCACGCCGCGCATCCCACTGCCCGGCGACGCGCTCGAGCAGCCCGAGGAAGCGCTCCGGCGGCAGGTAAACCGTGCCGACGAGCGGGTAGCCCTCCGGGGTGAGGAACACGTTGAGCGGCCACCCGCCCGCTCCGACCATGGCCCGGACGAACTCCATCAAGTACGCATCCAGGGCGGGGTGCAGCTCGCGGTCGACCTTGACCGGCACGAAATGCTCGTTGAGCACCGCCGCGATCGTCTCGTCGCGGTAGCTCTCGCGCTGCATGACATGGCACCAGTGGCACGAGAAGTAGCCGATGGAGACGAACAGCAACTTGCCCTCGCGTCGCGCGCGGGCCACCGCTTCGGGGCTCCAGTCCTGCCACTGCACCGGGTCTTGCGCGTGCATGGCGAGATAGGGGGAGGGGTGACCCGCGAGCGCATTGCCGCTCGCCGGGGCAGCGGCGACCGAGAGTAGGAGCGCGGCCAGCAGCAACCCGAACCCGCTTCGCGCGGGCCCGCGGCGCCGCGCCCGCCCGGAGTATGGCATCTTCAAGGGGTGACAGTGAGTTACCATCCGCACACTCGCTGGGTCAAAGTACGCGATGCCCTCCGACATGGGTCAAGGGCCCCGAACGAAGGTTTGCATCGGCGGCGGGAGCAGCGGTCCGAGCCTAGCGCAGCGGGACTGACGCCGCAACCGAACGCCCCTCCCCGTGTGTAGTACTCTGGAGCAGAGTTCGTCATCCAGCGTTCTCCTCCACGCGTCCATTCGCCCTTTCGAGCAACATTAGCCGTGCAGTAACGGTGCAATGCCTTTGACGATGAAGATTTGCCCGGGTATGCGGCCCGTCTCGTTCAGACTTCTAAGTCGTCCGTAGCGTAGTAATCCCAGAACGCGCCGGCACTGGCACGTAGGCGGTTTGCCAGTTCGCCCATCAAAGCCCGATCATAGAGTGGGTTGCGGTCCCGGTTCTCGAGCGGTTCCTGCAATCGCTTAGCCTCCGGCGTGACCGCGTTCAGTACCCGGCCGGCGCTCGCGATGATTTCTTCATACCGGAAGATCCGCTCCGGCGGAAGCAGACGGCGGTATCGTTCGTAGTACCATGAAAGCAGTCGGATCTGACGTGCACGCGCGTCCTTTAGAGCAGCGAGCTCTTTGGCCAAGGCCGGCTCGAGAGCCTCCGCAGCCGGTGCATGCCCGTCCCGTAAGGGGATATTCACTGTGTTCCAGGAGGCAAGTACCGCCACCGGATTGCGGATCACCGCGAAGCAACAGAAGTGTTCAACCAGATGCTCAAGGATGGCAGTAAACGCGTTGGGATGTTTGATGGCGAGTAAAAAATCTTCATTTATCTGCTTCTCGACTTTGATTTTTTTTATTTGAATCCTACTGATCCTCCCACCATTGTTGCCTTTCTCTGCAGAGAACGTATTATCGTCTAGACCGTCAGCCGCGGTTCGCGTAATTGCAGTACCTCTTTGGAATAACGAATCGCGTTGTTCGGTGAAGAAGGCCTTTATGGCCGCACGCCACTCCCTCGGCCCTCCCATGCCAGCAAAGCGTTGAACCGGCATGGGCTCGATGAGTGCTACAGTATTGGGTAACTCGTTGAGCAAAGCGCAGACCAAGGTCGTCCCGGAACGTGGAATACCGGTGATAATGACGTCACGGCCGTTCATTCATGGTAACCATATTTTGCTCTGTGTATCTCGACCTCCTCGGATTCGGCTCGCAGCTCCACCTCGCGTACCGACCAGGGAGAGGTCACCCCGAGAATCGTCGCGTAGAGTTCCTTGTCGCACATAGCGCAACGATCCTATCCTATTTCCACACGATTTCCGAAAGCCCCAAAGACAATAACGATTTGATTTACGACAAAAAACTTACAACTTACAATTTTTGTTCCCACTGAACTGACTTCCGCTGTAGGGCGGGCCATAGCGTGAGAGCGGCAAGACGTTCAAAATGCGCGAATCAGTACTGCCATCGTATGCCGGACGGCAAAGTGTAAGGCACAGGTGCGCGCAGTGGGCGAGCGTGACAACCCAGCAAGAGTGGTCCTGTTTTACCGGGACTTCCAGAGGTTTACCGGCGGCCATCTCAAAGTCTGGCACTATTACCAGCACTTGGCAGAATCGCGCCGATTCAGACCTAGGGTTTTCTTCTCTGAGCGCAGCGTCTGGGGCCCAGAAAACCCGTGGTTTTCAAAGCGTGAGGAGTGCGCCCGAACCCGGGATCCCCTGTCGGCGGATATCCTGTTCCTCGCCGGCGTGGACTGGCTCATGCTCGAGGATCATCGGCCACTGCCCGACGAGTTGCCCATAATCAACCTGATTCAGGGTGCTCGCCATGCGGAGCCTGACGATTTCAGATACCGCTTCCTGTCGCGGAGGGCTGTCAGGATCTGCGTGAGTGAACAAGTCGCCCAGCGCCTGCATGCGTCGAGGCAGGTTAATGGCCCTGTCTTCACAATCGTCAATGGCTTGGACCTTGATCGGATGCCATGGCCAAAGAGCGACGCTCTACGGGATATCCCAGTGCTGATTGTGGGACTCAAGAATCCAAACTTGGCCAAGGCATTGGCGAGACGGCTGCGGAAGCGTAATGTGCCTGCGGAGCCGCAGCTGACTCACTTGCCAAGAGAGAATTTTCTGGAGCAGCTCAACCGCTCCAAAGTCACGGTGCTGCTTCCCCTCGAAACCGAAGGTTTCTACTTGCCCGCACTGGAAGCCATGGCGCTCTGTACTGTCGTGGTTTGCCCCGACTGCGTGGGCAATCGTTCGTTCTGCAGGCACAATGTCAACTCTCTCGTACCCAGTTATGATCTTGACGAACTATTCCAAATCACTCTCTGGGCGCATAACCTAACCTTCAGCGACCGTAAGCGACTGGTCACGGCGGCCTATCAGACGGTGCCCGAGTACAGCCTGGTCCAGGAACGGAAGCGTTTCCTCGAGGTCATGGACAACCTCAATCAAATCTGGTGACCTGGCATGTTGTGGAAGGTCCCGCTCCCACGATACACACGCCTCTACGCTTCGACCGGGGGCCTAACGTTTTCTTAAATGCGCTGAAAACTGTTTAGCGATAACACACAGGTCATGCTGAATTTCCTCGGAATCGGCGCCCAGAAAGCAGGCACCACCTGGTTGTATCAGATGCTTCGTGAGCACCCAGAAATAGCATTTCCCGCCGGCAAGGAAGTGCACTTCTGGAAAGCCCACCTTGACAGGGGCGTTGACTGGTACCAAGACCTGTTTAAAGGAAACGATGCGGTGAAAGGCGAGATTACACCAGCGTATGCGATCCTACCGTCCGAGAAGGTTTCGGAGATTTCCGAGCATTTCCCGGATCTTCGGCTCATATACGTTATCCGCAATCCTATCGAACGAGCGTGGTCTTCGGCCCGCATGGCACTGAGCCGAGCCGAGATGAGCTTTGAAGAGGCCTCCGATCAATGGTTCATCGACCACTTCCGCTCCAGAGGGTCCCTCATGAGGGGTCACTACGAGCGCTGCATCCGTACCTGGCGCGGTTGTTTTGGCGTCGACCAACTGCTCATCCTGCGCTTTGAGTCGCTGATCAACAACCCCGAAGATTTGCTCAGAGCGTCCTTTGGGCATCTCGGGGTGGCAGTGGATATTCCAGAGCCGATTCTTCGACGCATGCATTCCGTGATCTTCAAAGGAGAAGCACGGACACCAATCCGAGAATCACTATACGCTGAATTATTAAATATTTATCGTGATAAGATACTGTCTCTTTCGGACTACCTACAGGAAGATTTCTCTTCCTGGCTTGTGTATAAGACGTAAGCAAGCGCTCCCCGTGTCACTTCTCGTCTGTCCTGTGTGTATCTCTAGTTGGTAGGGGAGCGGGTTGCCCCGGCTCCCCCCGGTTCAGATGGGGGCAGGCAGTCCTCTCATAGGAACGAGGATCCTGGTCCGCGGGTCGCGCCTTGACATATCGCCGCGCCCGGTTAGGGTTATCGCAGCGCGACAGGGCATAACAACAACCGGACAGAGCATAACAACAAGACGAAGCAGCGTGGTCCACAAGAACGTCGTTCGAAACGAACCCATCCGCATCGGCTCCGAAGCGCACAAGCAGCTTTTCTGTCGCACTTTCCTCGACACCTACGACCCCTATCG
>JABAHS010060275.1_pt1 | contig 11890 bp, 10 predicted proteins | sample 7062111 | NCBI WGS metagenome assembly JABAHS01 (sample SAMN14534600, study PRJNA622989) | marine sediment metagenome | biome: marine biome [ENVO:00000428]; feature: marine pelagic biome [ENVO:01000023]; material: deep marine sediment [ENVO:00002113]; isolation source: pool of 4 deep marine... | reverse complement strand
CCACCAGAAACTCAGCAACACGCCGATCAGGCCGCCGTGGAATGACATGCCCCCGTCCCAGATGCGGAACAGGAACAGGGGATCGCGGACCAGGCTGTCCAGGCCGTAAAACAGCACGTACCCGGCCCGGCCGCCGAGAATGACGCCCAGCATGCCGTAGAACAGGAAATCGCTGACCTCCTCCGCTTTCCAGCCCCACCAATCGCGATGGCGGGCGATACGGCTTCCGAGGCCCCAGAACGCGAGGAATGCCGCCAGGTACATGATGCCGTACCAGTGCACGTCGAGCGGGCCCAGTGAAATCGCGACCGGGTCGAAGTTGATCAGTGGGAAAACCGGCTCCATCAGCAGGGCACGGGGGCGGTGGTGTAGATGGCGGTGACCTGGACTGTAGCCATGGGCGGGATAAACCTTCGAAAAACGGTACAATCGGCGAACGCGGGGAGCATATGCCAGTCAAACCCCGCCCGCAAGCGAAGCCCGGCCAGGCGCGATAGACAACTTGCCGCCGGCGCCCACACCGATAATCAGACCACATCCAGGACCGGGACACCCATGAACCGACTCGCATCCTCCTCCAGCCTGTACCTGCGCCAGCACGCGGATAATCCCGTCGACTGGCAGCCCTGGGATGAGCAAGCGCTGGAAAGGGCTCGTGAGCTGGACCGCCCCATCCTGCTGTCGGTCGGCTACAGCGCCTGCCACTGGTGCCATGTCATGGCGCATGAATGTTTCGAGGACGCGGCCATCGCCGCGGTCATGAACGAGCTCTACGTCAACGTCAAGGTGGACCGCGAGGAACGCCCGGATCTCGACAGGGTGTACCAGTTGTCGCACCAGCTGCTCACCGGGCGGGGCGGCGGCTGGCCCCTGACCGTGTTCCTCGACCCGGCGGACCTGGCGCCGTTCTTTGCCGGCACCTATTTCCCGCCCGCACCACGCCACGGCCTGCCGGCCTTCGAGGACATCCTGCGCAAGGTACGGCAGTGGTTCGACGATCACAGGGACCAGGTGCGTGAACAGAACCGGCAACTTGCGGAGGCCATCGCCACCCTGCAGAAGAACCAGCCCGGCGAAGCACCGGTTGGCCGGGAGGCCTTCGAAGCGGCCTTCGAGCATCTGCGACAGCGTTACGATGACCGCCACGGGGGATTCGGCGGCGCGCCCAAGTTTCCGCAAGCGCCGCTGCTGGCCCTGGTTCAGAGCCTGTCCCGGCCGGATCAGCCGGAACCCGATGTGGCGGGCGGAATGTTGCGGGATACCCTGTCAAGCATGGCGCGCAGCGGACTCCGCGATCACCTGGACGGCGGATTTTTCCGTTACACGGTGGATGCGACCTGGACGATTCCGCATTTCGAAAAGATGCTCTATGACAACGCCATGTTGCTGCCCCTGTATGCCGAGGCCGCGAAACGCTGGAAAGATCCCGTGCTGCGCGAGGCCGCGGAGGGTATCGCGACCTGGCTGGCGACGGAAATGGCGGCCAGCGACGGCGGCTTCCACGCCAGTATCGATGCCGACGCCGACGGCGTGGAAGGCGGTTTCCATGTATGGCAGCGGGAAGAGGTACTGGAACTGCTCGGGGCCGAAGAATACGCGACCGTTGCGCCTGCGCTGGGACTGGATGGACCGCCGAACTTCGAGGATCACGCCTGGCACCTTGTGCGGCGGGACGATCCCGGAGGGACGCCGCTGCCCGCCGCCGCGCTGGACAAGCTGCACAGGGCGCGTTCCGCGCGCACGCCACCGGGCGTGGACACCAAGCGGCTGACCGCCTGGAATGCCCTATGCGTCGAAGGGCTGGCCCGCGCCGGGCGGGCCCTGGAGCGCCCCGACTGGCTGGACCTGGCCGGAGATACACTGCGATTCCTCCGTGAGCACCTGTGGATCGACAGCAGGCTGTTCTCGGTGTACACGGGCGGCAAGGCGCGGTTTCCGGCCTACCTGGACGACCATGCCTACCTGTTGCAGGCCATCCTGGTGCTGCTCCGTGAGCGCTGGGATCCCATCTGGCTGGATTTCGCCGTGGAACTGGCTGACACGCTGCTCGACCGCTTCGAGGATCCCGAGTCCGGCGGATTCTACTTCACGGCGGACTCGGAACCGGCGCCGATCCATCGCATGCGCCCCTTGCAGGACGACGCCACGCCGTCCGGCAATGCCGTGGCGGCGAGCGCCCTGCTCGCGCTGGGCCACCTGGTCGGCGAAACCCGCTACCTCGATGCTGCGCGGCGCACGCTGGCCGCCGCGGACAACGAGCCCCTGAACCACCCGTTGGCGTACGCCGGCCTGCTGGTGGCGCTGGATGATTTCCACCACTGCCCTGCGCAGGTCGTTGTTTACGGGCCGGACCGGCAGCGGGTTGAAGCGCTGGCCGACGCGGCCCGCGGCCTTGCCGCGGCGCAGCTTCGGGTACACTGCTACGCGCCCGGTGACCCGGCCGGCAGGCTGCCGGGCCTGTCCGCCGACGGCCCGGAAACCCTGGCGCTGGTCTGCCGCGGACTCAAGTGCCTGCCCCCGGTGAGCAGCGTGGAGGCGCTCAGGGATTTGCTNNACTGAAGATGCTCGAAATTGCTCTGCCCAACATGCACGCGCTGGCGGTGATGCTCCTGATCATCGTTGCTCTGGTGCTGTTCGCGCGCGACGAAATCCCGCTCGAAACCACCAGCCTGGTCGTGCTGGTGGCGCTGACGGTCGGCTTCCAGGTCTTCCCCTTCGAGGCGGACGGCGAGGCCCTTCAGCCCAGTGATTTCTTCCTCGGCTTCGGCAACCGGGCGCTGATCGCGGTGTCGGCGCTGATGATCGTCGGCCAGGGCATGATCAGCACCGGCGCGCTGGAGCCGGTGGGCCGGTTCCTGGCCCGGTTCTGGCGTCGCGGACCGGTGGTCTCCCTGGTCCTCACCCTCCTGATCACTGCCGTGCTCAGCGCCTTTATCAACAACACGCCGATCGTAGTGCTGATGCTGCCGATCCTGATCGGTGTCGCGGTGCGTACGGGAATCTCACCCTCGGGGACGCTGATCCCGATGGGCTTCGCCAGCATCCTGGGCGGCATGGCCACCACCATCGGCACCTCGACCAACCTGCTGGTGGTCAACGTGGCGGCCGACCTGGGCATGGACCGCTTCAACATGTTCGATTTCCTGGGGCCCGCGCTCATCGCCGGGACCGCCGCGGTGTTCTACCTCTGGCTGATCGCGCCGCGCCTCATCCCGGAACGCCAGCCGCCCATGAGCCGGGGCGTTTCGCGCTTTTACACGGCCCAGATCAGGCTCAACGAGGACAGCCCGGTGGTGGACCGGACGCTGGCCGACGCCCTTGCCCGCGCCGGGGAAAACATGCGGGTCGAAACCATTCAGCGCGGCCGCGGCGTATTCCTGCGCACCCTGCCGGACGTTCGCCTGAAGGGCGGCGACCGCATCACCACAAGCGACACCCAGGCCAACCTGCGTGAATACGCCCGCCTGCTCGGGGGAACGCTGTTCAGCGGCGACCAGCAGGTCGATGACGCACATCCCCTGACGGCTTCCGGCGAACAGATCGCGGAAGTCGCCATCACGCCGGCTTCGCGGCTCAACGGGACGCGCATCGGCAACGCCCAGCTGTTTTCCCGCCACGGCCTGCGGCTGCTCGCATTCAACCGCTTCGAGGGCATGGAGGATCGCGAGTCCCCGGGCCTCGACGAGGTCCGCCTGCGCACCGGCGACGTGCTGCTGGTGCAGTCGAGCCTCGAGAACCTGGCCGAACTGAAGAGCTCATCGGATTTCCTGGTGCTCGACGGCAGCATCAACCTGCCGCGCACGCGCAAGGCACCGATCGCGCTGGCCACCATCGTCGGCGTGGTCGCCCTGGCCGCCTTCCGGATCATGCCCATCGAGATCAGCGCGCTGCTCGGCTGCCTGGCGCTGATCCTGACCGGCTGCCTGAACTGGAAGGACGCCATGAACGCGCTCAGCACCCAGGTCATCCTGATCATCGTGGCGTCGCTGGCCATGGGGTCGGCCCTGCTGAAGACCGGCGGGGCGGACTACCTGGCCAACCTGTTCGTCTACATCACTTTCGGCGCGCCGGCGCCCGTGGTGATGATGAGCCTGATGCTGATGATGGGCGTACTCACCAACGTGGTCTCGAACAATGCCGCCGCGGTCATCGGCACGCCGATCGCCATCGGCATCGCCCAGCAGCTCGGCATGCCGCTGGAGCCCTTCGTGCTCGCGGTGCTGTTCGGCGCCAACCTGAGCTTCGTCACGCCCATGGCCTACCAGACCAACATCATGATCATGAATGCCGGCGGCTATAAGTTCGGCGATTTCGTGCGCGTGGGCTTGCCCCTGTCCATCATGACCTGGCTGATACTCAGCGGTGTTCTGATCTGGGCCTATGATCTGTAGAATGTGCAGTTTCGCGCCGGGGATGCAGCACCGCTGAGCGATGCACTTCGAGCCCGGCCGTCAACGGAACGGACGGAATCATCGTATGAATTCAAGCACCGCCGCCAGCGGGCCCGTGCGCACCGGGCCCTACCCGGAACTGACCGTCACCGCGGTCCTCGTGGGCAATTTCCTCGGCGCCATCATCGCGGTCAGCATCGGCTACGCCGCTCTGATCCTGGGTTTCTCCATCGAGGGCTCGGAACTGGCCGCCATCCTGGGCTTCGCCATCCTGCGCGGCATGCTGCGCCGCAACAGCATCATCGAGAACAACATCGTGCAGACGGTGGCCAGCGGCGTGAACGGCGCGTCCAGCGGCATGATGTTCTCCGTGCCGGCGATCTTCATCCTGGGCTACGGGGCGGACTTCAATCCCGTGATGCTGACCTTCGGGGCGATCGCGGGCGCATTCATGGGCATCGGCTTCATCATCCCGCTGCGCAAGCAGATGATCGATTACGAGCGCCTCACCTACCCGGGCGGCGTGGCCGTGGCCACCATCCTGAAATCGCCCGGGGCCGGCATCCGCAAGGCTGTTTTCCTGATGGGCGCGGCCGCTTTCAGCGGCGGTCTGCACTACATTAGCCAGTACACCGGCGTGGAGTATTACGACCTGGGCGCCCTGCTTCGCTGGCCCGAGTACATGAACGGCATCTGGTACCTGTCGCTGCTGACCATCGGCGTGGGTTACATCGCCGGCAAGGGCGGCGTCGCCTTCATCATCGGCGGCTACGTGTGCTACTGGCTGCTGGCGCCGCTGCTGAGCCAGTTCGGGCTGTTCCCTGTGGACCCGGAGACCGGGTCTGTGACCAGCGATCCCGAGGCCCTGCGGATCATGCTGTTCCGCCCGGTGGGCATCGGCATGCTGATCGGCGGCGCCGTGGCCGGCGTGGCCATGGCCTTCCCGCTGATCCTCTCCGCCGTGCGCAGCATGCAGAACGCGGCCCGGGCGGAATCCGGGGTCTCGAAGGACGAGATGCCGATCCGCCTGCTGTACTTCGCCATCGGCGGCGCCGCCATCCTGTTGGCGGTGATGGCCGTGATGTCCACCGAAAAAATGGGGCTCGGACGCGGCATCGTGATGGCCGTGATCGGCACGCTGTGGGTCTGGATCGCCGGCGTGATCCTCTCGGAGGCCATCGGCCGCACCAACTGGTCGCCGCTGTCGGGCATGACCCTGATCGCCGTGACCATCCTGATCTTCATTTCCAGCGGCCTGGGCGACACCAAGGCCGCCGTCGTCTCGGCCATCATGGTGGGCGCGGCCGCCTGCGTGGCCATGTCCCAGGCGACCGACCTGATGCTGGACCTGAAGACCGGCTACCTGGTCGGCGCCACGCCGCGCATGCAGCAGTATGGCCAGTTCCTCGGCGCCTGGCTCGGCCCGATCCTGATCGTCGGCCTGATCTTCGTGCTGCACGAGGCCTACACGCTGGGCAGCGACAAGCTGCCGGCGCCGCAGGGCCAGGCCCTGGCCAGCATGGTCAGCGGCATCGTGGGCGGCGACGTGCCGGTCCAGAAGTACCTCGCCGGCGCCGGCCTGGGCGCCCTGCTCAGCATCGCCCAGCCGGGCCTGGGCATCACCGTGGGGCTGGGCTTCTACCTGCCGTTCAGCATCGTGCTGACCTATTCCATCGGCACGCTGCTGCGGGTCCTCACCGACTGGAAGCTGGGCCACGGATTTGCCGAGGACGTCGGCATACCGATCGCCGCCGGCGTCATCGTGGGGGAGGCGCTGGTCGGTGTGGGCTTCGCCATTTACATGATCCTGGAGGCGGTATGAGCATCAAGAGCATTTCCCTGGTCCTGATAGGGGCCGCGTTCCTGGCCGGCGCCTTCGTGGCCGTGCTCGATCCGGCCACCGTGNNATCCGGCCACCGTGCAGTGGAACTGGATGGTTCCCATCCTGCTGGCCGGCTCTGTGGGCTTGCGGCAGTTCCGCAAGGCGCACCATTCGGAGGCCAGTGCCAGTCACCGGCTGAGCGGCAACATGGATACGCTCGCTCGCAGCCTGTCCGGTATCGCTTCCAACCTCGAGGAAATCTGCGCGCGCGGCAGCGAGTTGCCGGTCTACGAGGCGCGCTTCGAAATTGACCGGCTGTTCAGGGCGGACCTCAACGATTTCGCCGAGGCCCGGGAGACCATGGTGCACGTTTTCGGCATGCAGAATTACGCGGAGGTCATGAGTGCCTTCGCGGCGGGCGAGCGTTATATTAACCGGGTCTGGTCGGCTTCCACGGACGGCTACGAGGCGGAAGTCCGGACCTACCTGGAAAAGGCCCGACGCCAGTTCGGGGAGGCCCACGAACTGTTCGGGCGCCTGCAGTCCGAGGCGGCCATGGACGCCGCCGCGGCCGGCGGTTGAACCCGGGTGGACGAACTGCAAGGAGATCCAGCGCATCGCATCAGCACGGCGAGCCCCACAGAACTGAGCGAAGACCCCATGAAACCGGAGCCGGCTGACAACGGGTGGCCGCTGATCGGACCGGGAGACCCGCGGCCGTACACGCTGATCAACGAGGAGGGCCGGGCCCCGCTGCTGCTGGTGTGCGACCATGCGAGCCGCGCCTTCCCCGAGGCCATGCAGCAGCTCGGTGTCGCCAACTGGGTGCTCGAAAAGCACGTGGCCTGCGACATCGGGGCGGCGGAGGTGACGCGCCACCTCGCACGCATGCTGGACGCCCCCGCCGTGCTGGCGGGTTACTCGCGGCTCATCGTGGACCTCAACCGCAAGCTGCACGACGCTTCGGCCTTCGTCAAGGTCAGCGACGGTATCGCCATTCCCGGCAACCTGGACATCGGCCGCGAGGAGATCGACCAGCGCGTCCGGTCGTTCTTCAATCCCTACCACGATGCGATCAGCCGGAAACTGGACGAATTCCGGGCCCGCGGCGTCGTTCCGGCCTTCGTCTCGGTGCACACCTGCACCCCGGTATTCAACCGGGTCGTGCGGCAGATGCACATCGGGATCATGTGGGATTCCGATCCGCGGATCCCGGTCCCGCTGATCGAGAAGCTGGACCGCATGGATGGCGTGGAGGTAGGCGACAACGAACCCTATTCCGGACGGCACCCGCACGATTTCACGGTCGACTACCACGCCGAAAAGCCCGGCCTTCCCAGCGTGGGCATCGAGGTCAGGCAGGACCTGGTCAACACCGACGAGGGCGCCCGGAAATGGGCCGGGGTCCTCGCCGAAGCCCTCGGCGAGGTGCTGGCCGACGAGTCCATCTACCATCTTCGATGACGGTTCACGGGGCGGGCCTGCAGGAACCGTCGCCCCGCCGGACCGGGCCGGAATCTTCGAATGACCGGATTTTCGCGGCGATTGGCCGTAAAAAACCGGCTGAAAGGCTGATTTCCTGTAGAATAATGCGCGTCCCGCTGCAAGGGCGACTTGTCGCCGCAAGCATTAAATTCACCTGAACAGGGCACAGATCAATCCGGGACCGTTTTGTGCCCGCGGGATCATTGACCCGAAAAGTCTATATATATAGAGTGTGCGTTCACGTTTACCCCTGACCCTCAACTTTTTCCACATTGAGAACAAGCATGTTTACCAAACGAATGATGAAAGTCCTGCCTCTGAAGGCCGTTCTGCTTGCGGCGTTCACCCTGGCAGGCTTGCCCGCATATCTCGGTGCGGCAACGATTGACGAGATCTCCGACGCCGGTGAAGCGCGAGCGGACGCCGGTGCCGCAGACCAGAAGCGAATTGACGCCATTGCCAACCAGACCGACCAGATCGTGGCCGACTACGCGACGGTTTCGAAAGTCGTGGACGGCCTGAAGGTTTACAACAACCTTCTGCAGAGGCAGGTCGACAACCAGCTCGAGGAGATGGACGCGCTGCGCGAGTCCATCGATAACGTGTCATTGGTCGAACGCCAGATCGTTCCCCTCATGACCCGCATGCTTGACTCTCTCGAGGAGTTCGTCGCGCTGGATACGCCGTTCCTGCAGCAGGAGCGCACCGAGCGCCTGGCCAGGCTGCGCGCCATGATGGAGCGCTCCGACGTGACCGCCGCGGAGAAGTTCCGCCGCGTCCTCGAGGCCTATTCCATCGAGAACGATTACGGCCGCACCATCGAGGCCTACAAGGGCTCCCTGGACGTGGGCGACGACGGGACGATGCAGGAGGTCGACTTCCTGCGCATCGGTCGCGTTTCGCTGACCTACCAGACGGTAGGCGGCGGCGTCACCGGCGCCTGGAACAGAGCGAACAGCTCGTGGGACCATGACCTTCCGCCGGAGGTCTACAAGGCCCAGGTCGCGCAGGGTCTGAGAATTGCGCGCAAGCAGGTCGCTCCCGACCTCATCGTCATCCCGGTATCCGCAGCTGAGGAGGTGGGGCAATGATCATGCAGGCCAGAAAATTCATTATCGCCTTGGGCGTCTCCATGTTGTGCGCAGGCTCCGTGCAGGCGGCAACGGCCGTCGATCTCGACGAACTCCTGCAACAGGTTTCCACCGGTCGCGTCGCGGACGCGGAGGAAGCCCAGAGGCGCATCGAGGAATTCCGCCAGGACCGTGCCAGCCAGCAGGCCAAGCTGGATGCGATGGAAGCCGAACAGCGGCGCGAGGAACAGCGCTCGCAACGTCTCGAAGACCTGTTCGAGCAGCAGGACGCCCAGATCATCGACCTGGAGCTGGCCCTGCAGGAACGGCTCGGCGACCTTAAGGAACTGTTCGGCGTGCTGCAACAGGCCGCCGGCGACGCCATCGGCCAGATGAGCACTTCCATCACCCAGACCCAGTTTGGTGACCGCCTCGGTTTCATGACCGAGTTCGCGGCCAAGATGGGCCAGACCAACCGCATGCCCTCGATGGCCGAAATCGAGCGCCTGTGGTTCGAACTGCAGCGCGAGATGACCGAGAACGGCAAGGTCGTGAGATTCCCCGCCACGGTGGTCAACGCCAGCGGCGAGGAAGAGCCGCGCGAGGTGACGCGTATCGGCGCCTTCAACCTGATTTCCGACGGCAAGTACCTCGAGTACATCGCCGAGACCGGCCGCCTGGTGGAGCTGCAGCGCCAGCCGCAGGCACGCTACACCAGCCGCGTCGAAGACCTCGAAGAAGCAAGCTCCGGCCTGCACCCTATCGGGCTCGACCCGACCCGCGGCCAGTTGCTGTCCCTGCTGGTACAGTCCCCGAGCCTGTCCGAGCGCATCGCGCAGGGCAAGATCGTGGGTTACGTCATCATCACCCTCGGTATCCTCGGCGTCGCCATCGCCATCTGGCGCCTGCTGGCCCTGTCCGCCATCGGCGCCAAGGTCCGCAGCCAGGTCAAGAATCCCGGCAAGCCGGGCAACAACCCGCTGGGTCGCGTACTGCAGGTCCACGTGGACAACCCGACCTCGGACGTCGAGTCGCTTGAGCTTAAGCTGGGCGAGCAGATCCTGAGGGAAACCCCGGGGTTGAACAAGATGCTGCCGCTGCTGAAGATCATCTCGGTCGTGGCGCCGCTGCTCGGCCTGCTGGGCACCGTGACGGGCATGATCATCACCTTCCAGGCGATCACGCTGTACGGCGCGGGCGATCCGAAGCTGATGGCCGGTGGTATCTCCACCGCGCTGGTGACCACGGTGCTCGGCCTGTGCGTGGCCATCCCGACCGTGTTCCTGCACACGCTGGTTTCCAGCCGGGCCCGCAGGCTCACCCAGATCCTGCAGGAAGAGGCTGCCGGAATCCTGGCTGAGCGGGCCGAACAGGCTGGCTGAAAGCAAGGTTAAGGTTAGAAATGGACCTTATTTACTATTACTTTCCCGCGCTGGAGACCATCCGGGACTTTATCGAACTCGGTGGTAACGTGTTGTTGGTGATCGGTGTGCTCACGCTGTTCATGTGGGCCCTGATCATCGAGCGCCTGATCTACATGCGGATCGGCCACAAGAAGGCCGTCAAGACCGCGGTGCAGATCTGGGATGCTCGTTCCGACCACGCCTCCTGGAATGCGCACCAGATCAGGACGAGGCTGATCTCGGTCGTGGGCAGCCACATCGAGAGAAATATCGCACTGATCCAGACCTGTGTTGCCCTGTGTCCGTTGCTGGGCCTGCTCGGCACGGTCACGGGCATGATCGAGGTGTTCGAGGTCATGGCGATTTCCGGATCCGGGAATCCGCGCTCCATGGCCTCCGGCGTCTCCAAGGCGACCATTCCGACCATGGCCGGCATGGTCGCAGCCCTGTCCGGCGTTGCCATGAGCACCTATCTGCAACGCAAGGCCGGGCGCGAAAGAGAACTCATCGCCGACCACTTGGTCATAACCCAGGAATAGACGGCATCTTGCCGGAGAATTCGTATGAAGCAGTTTTTTAGTCAAACCCAGGTTGAAGACGAGTCTGAAATCAACATCACGCCCATGCTGGACGTAGTCTTCATCATGCTGATCTTCTTCATCGTTACAGCGACCTTCGTCAAGGAAGCGGGTATCGACGTCAACCGGCCGGATGCAGCGACCGCGGTGAAACAGGAGAAAGCCAACATCCTGATCGCCATCGGTGCGAACAACGACATCTGGATCGACCGGCGCCAGGTCGACATCCGCTCCGTGCGGCCCAACATCGAGCGGCTGCACGCGGAGAATCCGCAGGGCTCCGTGGTGATCCAGGCCGACAAGGAATCCAAGACGGACACGCTGATCCAGGTCATGGATGCCTCCCGCCAGGCGGGTGTCTACAACGTATCCATCGCTGCCAACGAGCAGTAGGAGCCGCCCATGGCCACCACGATTACCGAAACATTTGCCGCACGCACCCCGGCCGCCGCGCCGAGGGTCGGTATCGGCATCGTCATCGGTTTCGTCATCTCCCTGTTCCTGTTCTGGCTCATGCAGTACATGATCGAGACCGCCGACCGGTCGCTGGACGAGAGTTCACGCGGCAGCCTGGTGGATTTCGTGCGTGTGCAGCGTGACGAGACCATTCAGCGCAGGCAGCTGAAACCGAAGAAGCCGCCTCCCCCCGAGGATGCGCCGCCGCAGCCCCCGACGCCGCAGCTGGACAGCCTCGACCCGACGGCCGAGAAGATCGCCATCGCCCCGGTGCCGGTGACCACCGACATCGAGATGAGCGGCGGATTCAGCCTCGGCGTGGGCGAAGGCGACTACCTGCCGATCGTCAAGGTCGCGCCGATCTATCCGCAGCGCGCCCTGTCCCGCGGCGTCGAAGGCTACTGCGTGGTCGAGTACACGGTGACCCGCCAGGGCACCACGCGGGATCCGCGCGTGCTCGAAGCACAGTGCACCTCGAGCCTGTTCCACCGGGCTTCCCTGCAGGCAGCCCTCAAGTTCAAGTACAAGCCACGTGTCATCGACGGCGAGGCCGTGGAGGTCCGTGGCGTGCAGAACAAGTTCACATACGAGATTACCGAGTAGGTGCCCATGAAACAGGCAAGTTTTAACCACACTCCCAAGACCATCGCCCGGCTCGCGTTCCTGCTGTGCCTGGCGGCCGGCC
>JABAHS010001076.1_pt1 | contig 11900 bp, 18 predicted proteins | sample 7062111 | NCBI WGS metagenome assembly JABAHS01 (sample SAMN14534600, study PRJNA622989) | marine sediment metagenome | biome: marine biome [ENVO:00000428]; feature: marine pelagic biome [ENVO:01000023]; material: deep marine sediment [ENVO:00002113]; isolation source: pool of 4 deep marine... | reverse complement strand
CTGTCGGATATGGTCGGTCAGCTCGCTGGGCCCTACGGCGCCGACGTGGAGGTTCGGGTTTCGAGCGAGGCGGCAGAACTGCCGGGCGCGACCGCCGACGATGCCCTGCAGATGATCCGGGAGGCGCTCAGCAACGCACTTCGCCACTCCGGAGCCACCAACATCTCGGTGACCATCGAGGAGGGTGCCGACTGCGTTCTCATCTCGGTGACCGACGACGGTGACGGTTTCGACCCATCGAACGTCCACAAGGGCATGGGCCTCGACAACCTTCGGTCGCGGGCCGACAAGGCCAGAGGCACGACGACCATCAACTCGGCGCCGGGTCGCGGCACGACGGTGCTGATCAGTCTTCCGCTGTGAGCGGCTTCGCCGCTGGTCATCGGTCATCGGTCATCGGTCGGCCGTCGTTCGACCGTCTGTGCATGTTGTGAATGCCGATTGCGCCGAGAACCGAATACCGACATCTGACGACGAGGACATGCTGCCGGGGCGGCAGGTCCTCAACGATTGACGATCTCCTTCTCGGTGGGTCCGTTGGTGAGGCTCAGCGCCGACGCGATCCTGTCCATGAAGGCCTTGACGCTCGCCTCCGCCACCCGGTGCAGCACAGCACGATCGAGCACTTCGCCGACCGGCCCGAGCGGCGGATCGTAAGAGCCCCGGAAGGTGAGTTGGGCCCGCGACGACCCGAGCGGCGCCACGATGAGGTCGGCCAGCATCCTCGGGAACAGTCCGGGCGATCCGGTAGCGTCCCACATGAGCGGGACGGTCGTGTGGGCGTGGGCACGAATCGGTTCGCCTACGTGAAGTGAGATCTCCTTGGCGAGCAGAGGCGCCTTTCCGACCGCCATCCGCGCCCGGATGTCCTCGCCGTCCCGATATGCCTCCGACGCCCAGGCCCCCAGTTCCTCGAACCGGTCGAGCAGTTCGCGCTCGACGTCCCGGAACGGGCGGTCCACGTATACGAAGTAGTAAACAAACACCCTGATTGCTGCCTCTGCTGGTGAGGCAACCTTCCCACGCGTCCGTCGAAACGGCTAGGGACCAACGTCCCCGACTCGCCGCCGAAACGCTCCCTGATGACGTTCAACACCGAATATACTCAGGGGAGTATCACCCGCACACCGGAAGGACCCGACATGGAACAGCGCCCCTACGGACTCCGGGTCGTCGTCGATCTCCCCATGGATGAAGCCGAGAGCCGGACCCGCGCCGCACTGGCCGAAGAGGGATTCGGCATCCTCACAGAGATCGACGTCAAAGCGACCCTGAAGCAGAAACTCGACGTCGACCGACCGGCCTACAAGATCCTGGGTGCGTGCAACCCGCCCCTCGCCAACCGCGCCCTCAACGCCGAGGAGGAAGTCGGTCTCCTCCTGCCCTGCAACGTCGTGGTCTACGAGGGCGAAACCGGCACCGTGGTGGAAGCGCTGGACCCGGGCATCATGAGTTCGATCACCGACGCCCCCGAGATGGCCTCGGTGGCGACAGAGGCACGGGAGAAACTGGCCCGGGCGATCTCGAGCCTCGAGGCGTAGTACCGAGTACCGAGTACCGAGTACCGAGTACCGAGTAGGACCGATGTCCTCGCTTCGTTTGCGTCCTAGATGAAGATGATCTGTGCGCCTTCGGACAGCTCCATGAAGTCCGTTGCCGAGATGACGTCCTCGACCTCATCCCACAGATCTTCCCGCTTCAGCTCCATCATGTCGTAGGACAGACGGCAAGCCCAGAAATGGGCACCAGCATCGGCGACCATCTGCATGAACTCACGGTGCGGCGGTACCTCGAGCTTCTTCATCTCCTTGCGCATCATGTTCGATGCGAAGGCGGTCATGCCGGGAAGGCCGGCGAGCATGTTGGCCATGCCCACGTCGGTGCCCGGGATCTTCATCGAGGGATTCGCCACCGGCGAGATCTTCAGGTCGTCCATCCGGCGATCGACGATGGCGTCCATTCCCCAGAACGTGAAGAACACGTGAAGTTCGATACCCTCACCGATCGCTGCGTTTCCGAGCACCATGGCGGCCGTGGCCCACTCCATGGTTCCCTTGCTCACGATGATGCACAGTTTCCGATCACCGGCATCGTCATCGAATTTCGGCACTGGTGGTGCTCCTTCCCTACACGCAGCCGGTCGGCTTCTGGAGCCCCGACACGTACGACATCTTCTTGGCGGGCTTCTTCGGGAAGAGCTTGTACAAGTCCTTCGTCGAGACGCCGGCCAGGGTGGAGACACGCCGCAGGGTTGCGGTCTCTCCTTCGGCTTCGAAGTCGGAGCGCAGGAAGCGAATGACCTTCCAGTGCTCGTCGGTGAGCTCGTCTATGCCGATTTCCTTGGCCAGGGCCGGAGCGAGCTCCTCGCTCCACTGGGCCGGGTTGGTCATGAAGCCTTCGTCGTCGACTTCGAGTTCGACGCCGCCGATCAGTTCGGTTGCCATGGGTTTCTCCCTTTCTGAGCGTTACTGCTCGATCTGTTGCTGTGGTACTTCGCCGGAGACCGAACGCAGGGCGCTGAGCGCCCGCGCCAGGCCCCGCTTCACTGCGGGGTCTCGCATCTGCTTGAGGAGAGCGAACAGTGAGATGTCTTCGGGGACTTCTTGCTCGCGGACCGTCGACGCCGTGTTACGAAGCATCGTCATGACCTCGGGTTGCGTCATCTCACGCACGGCCTGGAGGATCAATACGACATTGTCGCCGAGGGCGTTGACGTCTTCGGTCGAGAAGGACGTCACGACGTTGTCGATGACGCCGAGAGAGCTCTTCGCGAAGGCGAAGTAGCCCCGGCGCTCGAAGTCGTTCAACGTCTCCATGAGGCGCACAACGGCGTCGCCGGTGAGCGGCGAGACGTCGGCGAACAACTCCGACACGCTCTCGAGTTGATCGAACAGCGCTTCGATGGTGTCCGCATTGCGCAGCAGGTGCTTCAACAGGTGAGTGATCTGCTCGATCGAGACGTACGGCTCGACTTCGGCCAGCTCCCTGGCGGCGAACGAGTACATCTCGCCGAACAGCGGTGTGACATCTGCTTTCAGCTCGTCCCACCCCCGGCGCCGGCTCTTGGCGGCGAGTGCCTCTTCGGTGAGGAACTCGACCTGCGCCGTGAGCCGGTCGATCTTGTCGTTCAGCTCGGCGATGGTGGTTTCGGTAGCGGTGGTCATCGCCTCAGCTCCACTTGCCTGCCATGGACATCAGTGCCGGCACCGGCATCTCCTTGCCCTTCAGCAGGATGTTCCAGTAGATCCAGCGGAACATCATCTTGCCCCAGTGGTTCATCTCGGACTCCTGCAGCAGCGAGAACGGCCCAACGCCCGGCAGCGGATACTTGCCCGGCAGAGGTTCCGTGTCGTAGTTGAAGTCGATGAGCAGACCCTTGCCGTAGCCGCTCTCGATGAAGCAGTTGGCATGGCCGTCGAACTGTTCGACCATCTCGAGCCCGTCGATGTACCGGAGGAAGTTCTCCGTCCAGATGTCGATGGCGAAGTGCGCCACCGAACCGGCCTTCGAGGCGGGGATGTTCGACGCGTCGCCCAGCGCGAAGATGTTGTCGTACTTGGTCGAGAGGAAGGTTCCCTCTTGTCGACCGGCACGTGGTTCAGTTCGTCTCCGAGACCGGACCGACCGACGAAGTCGGCACCCATGTTGACCGGCACCGTGACGAGCAGGTCGTACTCGACCTCTTCCTCGTCGAAGGCGACCAGCTTGTTGTTCTCGGCGTCGACGCTCTCGACCATGAAGTCGGAAACCAGAGATACCTTGCGTTCCTCGAGCATGCCGCCGAGCGCTTTCGACGCCACCGGCTTGGTGAATGCTCCCGGCAGCGGGGTCACGTACTCGATCTCGACGCGATCGCGCATGCCCTGCTCGGTGAACCACCAGTCGGCCAGGAACGTGAACTCGAGCGGAGCCACCGGGCACTTGAACGGCATCTCCATGATGTTCATCACCATCTTGCCGCCCTTCCAGCTGCGCAAGAAGTTCTTGAGCCGGCAGGCACCGTCGAGGGTGTAGAACGTGTGGACGTTGTCGGGCATGTTGCCGTCTTCGTCCTCGAGACCCGGCGTCTCGTCGAGGCGGGGATGCGTTCCGGTGGCGATGACGAGGTAGTCGTAGTCGAGCCAGCGATCGCCTTCGGTGATCTTGACCCGGTTGTTCTCCGGTTCGACGAGTTCGATCTCAGAGTTGATCATCTTCACGCCGGAGGGGATGTAGTCCCGCTTCGGCTTGATGACGTCGTTGCGGCCGTAGATGCCGAAGGGAATGAACAGGAATCCGGGCTGGTAGTAGTGGGTTTCCTCTCGATCGACGATCGTGATATCCCACTCGTCCGGGTCGAGATGGTGACTCATTTTGTTGACGACCATCGTTCCGGCGGTGCCGGCTCCGAGGACGAGCAGCTTTCTCATTGATGCTCCTTGGTTGTTGCATTCGACCCGGCCAGCGTGGCAATGGCGTCCAGCTTGGCCAGGTGGTTGGTTCGTTCGGTAGCGATGTGGGACAGCATCTGCGCCATCCGCGGCAAGTACGACAGCACGCTCTCCCGCTGCGCATCGTCCAGCCGGTACACCTCGTGGATGTGGCTCTTGATGAGATCGATGGGTACACCGAAGGATTCGGCGATCGTTTCGACTTCCGGGGCAGACGGCGGCCAGGATTCGGGAGCGATTCCCCCGGCGAGGACCATTCCCTTCAGCTCGGAACCGACGCGGACATAACTTCGGGCGCACAGCAGTCCCAGGTGGCTGGGAGTGAAGCGCGGCCGGAGATCGATTTCATCGGCCAGACGCTTCCAGCTGGCGACACAGCGGCTCACCGCGTCGTCGTTCTCGTTCACCGCCGAGAACAGCCCGCACTGGTTGGAGGCCTCGGCGACCGGACGGCCGTGCATGTCGGTGACCACGATCATCACCCCGAGCAACTTGCCGAGCAGTTCGGCCATTTCGTCGACGTACTCCCTGGGCAACAGATCCCCCAGGGCGCCGGCGGTGCCCACGGGCACAGGCTGCGGTTCGGCCGAGTTCCCGGGCCGGCCGAGCCAAGACGTTATCTGCTCCGACGGAAATCGCCACTGCCTGCCGACCTTGATGGCAGGCAACCGTCCCGATTCGGCCATCCGGTAGATGGTCGAGCGATCGACCTGCAGGATCTCCTGGAGGTCCTTGGCGGTGAGGAGCGATGTCATTACGCCTCCCACCACGTCGGATTCTGCATGTTCTGCATACCGTGCAGCGTAGAACGCCCTACAGCTTGTGAAGTAGGGCACAAGGTCCCCGGAGCAGGGACCTTGTGCCTCATTCTGCGGATTGTGCAGATTATGAACCGCTCTGCATATGCAGAAGATCGAAGCGCAAAGCACGAAGTACGAAGTACGTCTGGGCGCGTAGCCTCAGAGCCATGACCGCCGTGTGGATCGGCGCCGGAATCATCGGTCTGCTCATCGCCCTGACCGCCAGCCGGCGAGCCGTGCACCACGCCTCCGCTCTCGCCTTCGGCAGCCGCCTCCCCCCCTTCGTGATCGGAGTCAGCTTGCTGGCCGTGGGCACCGATCTCCCCGAGATCGCCAATTCGGTCATCGCCTCACTGCGGGGTCAAGGAGATCTGAACGTGAGCGACTCCATCGGTTCGGCGATGACTCAGATCACACTGGTGCTCGGCCTGCTTCCCTTCATCGCCGGTGGGTTCGCCGTCGGGCGGAGAAGAGTACGAGTAATCGGCGGAGTCACGCTCGTCGCTCTGGCGCTGGGTATCTTTCTCGTTGCCGACGGAGCGCTGACCCGGGCCGACGGCATCATCCTGGTGGGAACCTGGCTCGCCGCGTCGGCCGCCGTCTGGCGGTTTGCCCCACCGCCGTCCGGACCGACGCTTCCCGTTCCTGCAACCCGAAGAACCCGACACGTGCTCCTGGCCCTGGGGGCACTCTCGCTGGTGGGCGGTGGCGCGTGGCTCGCCATCGAGGCGCTGATTCGAATTGCGGAGCTCATCGAGGTACCCGTATACATCATCGGCTTTCTCGGAGCCTCGCTCGGCACGTCACTTCCCGAACTGCTGGTGGACATCACCGCACTCCGGGAGGGCCAACGCGACCTGGCGGTGGGCGACGTCTTCGGATCGAGCCTGGTCGACGCGACGCTGTCGATCGGCGTCGGGCCGATCATCGCTCCCACGGCCATCACCACCGGTCTGGCACTGCGAGGCGGGTTCGGGGCCCTGCTGGCAGTGGGGGCCGTCACGCTGCTCCTCGGCCTGCGACGGCACCACACCCGGGTGACCGGGGCGATCCTGCTCCTTCTCTACGCCGGTGTGTACGTCCTGCTGCTCGCCGCCCTCTGAACTCTCCACGACGCCACCGACGAGAAGCCGGATGTCACAATCGGTCGGTCCGATCGCCCCCCACCGGACGCCGGGCACGTGGCTAGGTTCTGGGACATGAATGACACACTGCTCCTTGCCCTCATCCCGGCGATCGTCTTGGGGGTCGCCTGGATCGGCTTCTGCTGGTACGACATCTCCCGACGAAATGTCCGGTATCTGCCGAAGTGGGCCTGGGCACTGATCAGCCTGCTCTCGGTTCCCATCGGCGGGATCGTCTACTTGCTCGTCGGCCGCGAGCCCGAATGATCACCACCCGGAATCTCAGCAAGGTCTACGGAGCGACACACGCGCTCGACGACGTATCGGTGACCGTCCCAGACGGTTCCGTCTACGGGCTGGTCGGGCCGAACGGCGCCGGCAAGACCACACTGCTGGGCATCCTGGCCGGCCTCCGCCGCCCCTCCGGCGGGACGCTCACCGTCGACGGGCTACACACTCGCATCGCGATACTGCCCGACACTNNTTCTGGCGGATGCCGGATTGCGCGACGCCATCGACACCCGGGTCGGCGGATTCTCCCGTGGCATGCTGCAGCGGCTCGGCCTGGCTGCCACGGTGATCAGCGATCCTCAGATCCTGCTCCTCGACGAACCAAGCGCCGCCCTCGATCCGGCGGGCCGCCGCGAGGTCCTCGATGTGGTGACCAGGCTACGCGGGCGTGCCACCGTGATGTTCTCCAGCCACATCCTCGGTGACGTCCAGGAAGTGTGCGATACGGTGGGGATCCTCCGCAACGGCCGGCTGCTCTTCGAAGGCCCGCTCGACGATCTGCTGGTCGGTCGCGCCGGCGTGATCTACCGGGTCCGCCTCCGTGAACCCAATGACGCCGTCATCACTTCGCTCAACGACGCCGACTGGGTCCAGAGCGTCGAGGAACTCGCGCCGGTCGACCTGCGGGTGATCGCCACCGGTCCGGGCCGCGCCGAACACGAGCTGATTCGCACCCTCGCCGACGCAGGGGCGCGGGTGATTTCGGTGAATCCTGAGGGGGCCGACCTCGAGGACATCTTCCTGGAGTTGACGTCATGAGTCTCTGGAAGCTCGAGCTGTTGCGCATGACCCGGACCAGGAGGTGGATCGCCATCGTCGCCGTCTTCGTCTTCTTCGGGATCCTCGGACCGCTGTCCGCTCGCTACATGGGCGAGATCATCGAGCAGTTCGGAGGTGGTATCGAGATCGTCGTCCCCGACCCGACACCCGCCGATGGGATCATGCAGTACTCCGCCAACGTTCAGCAACTGGGGCTCCTGGTGCTGGTGATGGTTGCGGCCGGTGCGCTGACGATGGAGGCTCGCTACGAGATGGCGGTGTTCCTCCGCACCCGGGTGCGAGACGTGGGACGGTTGCTCATCCCCCGGTACGTCGTGGTGGCCGGCACCGGCATCGCGGCGTGGATCGCCGGCACCCTGCTGGCCTGGTACGAGACCACCATTCTCATCGGGGCGCCCGACGCCGGTGCCGTACTGGTCGGAACGGCCTACGGAGCGGTCTATCTCCTCTTCGTTGTGGCGGTCGTGGCACTGGCCGGGGCCGTTTTCAACTCGGTGGTTCCCGCGGCGATCGCCTCCCTCGCGGTCCTCTTGATCATGCCGCTGATCGGGTTGTTGCCCGACATCGGCAAGTGGCTGCCCAGCCATCTAGTCGGAGCGCTCGACGGCCTCGTTCGCGGCGGGAAAGCCTCCTCGTACGTCGCGGCTCTGCTGGTGGCGCTCGGGGCCACGTTGGTGCTGCTCTATGGGACAATGAAGGTCCTGGACCGTCGCGAACTCTGATTGACGGATGCTCGAGGCGGCGCGATAGTTCACGCAGGGTGGTGACAGGGGACGCGGAGTGATGAAGTCGTTCAAAGGGACACTAGAGACACTGGATGGGGCGCGCGCGCAGGCGATCGTCGTCATCGACGAGGTCGCGCTGACCATCGAATCCTCCGGTGAACGCCTGGGGTCCTGGGAGTTCGACGCCGTCGAGGTCCGCCGCAGAACAGGCGACGTGTTCGACCTGACCATCGACGGGGAGCACCTCATGTTCATCGCCGCCAACCCGATCGACTTCGCCTACACCGTCCCCCGCTGGGTCGAGACCCACCAGCCGAAACGCCGGCGGCAACTGCGCAAACGCCTCGACCAGCGCAAGGCGAACGTCGTGGCGCGCCTCGAGCAATCGGGCGATCGGCGCCGCACCCGGAAGCTGGCGAGGTCCACCCAACACGAACACCGTTGGAGTGAGCAGCGCCTGCCGGGAGGTCTGATACGCCGGGTCTGCGTCGAGTGCGACCACGTGTCCATCGACCTCCGCGACACAGACGCGCCCGAGCGGGTCAGCGGCGAATCTGAGGCGCCCACCACCGCCTGAATCGGGATTGCCACAACCGCGTCGGCATGGAAGGGCCGACTACGCTTGCGACCAGTCGAACACGGGATCTCATGATCATCGATAGCTACCGCTTCCTGCCCCGCAGCTTCCGGCCCCTCTACGAACACCCGGAACCCGATGGAACCGGACCGGTGTGGTCCCCGTTCGAGAAGCGACTGAGAGATGCTCGCATCGCACTGTTGACCTCGTCCGGAATGTATCTGGCGAACAGCCAGGAGTCGTTTGACCTCGANNCAGCCAGGAGTCGTTTGATCTCGAACGCGAGCAGGCAGAGCCGACGTGGGGCGACCCGAGCCTCCGGGTGATCCCGGGTATTCGAGACGACGTGGCACTCGCACATCTGCACATCAGCCACGACGACATCCTGGCAGACCCCAACATCGCACTGCCGGTCGACCGCATGGACGAGCTCGTAGAAAGGGGCGTCGTGGGCTCGGTCGCTCCGAGGAATGTGTCCGTCATGGGATTCCAAGGGGTCAGCCTCGATGGCTGGAGAGAGGATGCTGCGCCGAAGGTGATCGACCTCCTGCACGAGGACGAAGTCGACGGCCTCATCCTCGCCCCCGTCTGACCGGACTGCTGCAAGAACGTGCCCGTGCTGGCACGATGGATCGAAGCGGCGGGAATACCCACAGTGGTCGTCACGATGATGCCGGACCTGGCGACGAAGCTCCACACGCCGCGCACCGTAGGAGTTGAGTTCCCGTTCGGGCATCCGTTCGGGATGGTTGGAGATATCTCCATGCAGCACCGGGTGCTCGGCGAAGCGCTGCACGTGCTGGCCGGAGCCGACCGGTTTGGAACCAGGATCGATCTGGACATCGAGTGGCCGGTCCCGCGCAAGGATGCGTACCGGGCGTGGCAACCGTCGGAGCCGAGCCCCATCGTGAAGTGGTGGATCGAACGGAACATGCTGAATCGGTAGCACGTACCAAGTACGAAGTACCAGGTACGCTTGCTTGCATGCTCGATCAACTCTGGGCCGGGTGGCGCGCCTCGTACGTGAAGTCGGTGGATGCCGACCCCGACGCCCCTTGCCTCTTTTGCCGGCTACCAGATGAAGACGATGGTGCCGCGCTCATCCTGGAGCGGGCCGAACACGCCTACTCGGTGCTCAACCGCTTCCCCTATACGACCGGCCACTTGATGGTGGCCTCATACCGGCACCTCGCCGACGTGTCGGAGCTGAACGCCGACGAGCGATCTGAGATCTGGGATCTCCTCATTCGAGCCCAATCGGCGTTGACCCGGGCCATGGTGCCGTCGGGCTTCAATCTCGGGGCCAACCTCGGCCGGGTGGCGGGGGCAGGAATACCCGGTCACCTGCACTTCCATCTCGTACCGCGGTGGGCGGGCGACACCAACTTCATGACCGCCACCGGCGGCACCAGAGTGCTCCCCGAGGCGCTCGAGGACACCTGGGCGAACCTGAGGGCCACCATCGGAGACGGCGACCCTCATACCTAGGACCTCAGACCACCGGCCTCGCGAACGTGACGAGCGTCTTCATGTAGTTGCCACGTTCGAACGCCTCGGGATCCGGCGAGGCCGATTGGCTCATCGAACCCTTCATCTGGCGCACCGACTCGTACTCATTCGCCTCCAGCCACGTCCGGACTCCGTCGAGCACCTCGGTGAGGCGCGACGAACCGTGGCGGAGCAGCGCCGAGGCCATCATCGTGACGTCGGCGCCCGCCAGCAGCAGCTTGATGACGTCGTCCGCCGTGTGCACGCCGCTGGTCACGGCCAGTGATCCGAGCACCTGCCCCTTGAGGATCGCCGTCCACCGCAACGGCAGCCGCAGCTCATCAGAGGTCGACAGCCGCAGATTGGGGGTGACTTCGAGTTCCTCGAGATCGATGTCGGGCTGGTAGAAACGATTGAAGAGCACCAGGCCGTCGGCACCGGCGTCGACCATCCTGGTCGCCATGTTCGGAATCGAACTGAAGAACGGACCGACCTTCACGGCCAGCGGAATCGAAATCGACTCCTTGAGAGCGGCGATCAGATCCAGGTACTGCTGCTCGACCTGTGCTCCCGTCGTATCCGGGTCGGTCGGGATCAGGTAGATGTTGAGCTCCAGCGCGTCGGCGCCGGCCTCTTCCATCAGCTTGCCGTACCGCAGCCATCCGCCGATCGAAGTGCCGTTGAGGCTCGCGATCACCGGGATGTCCAGGTGCTGCTTGGCATCCCTGATCAACTTGAGATACTCCCCCGGTCCCGTGTTGTAGTCCTCGAGATCCGGGAAGTACCCGCCGACCGCTTCTCCGAAGCTCTCGGCGTACGCCTCGGCAAGCGCCAGAGCTTGCTGCTCGTCGTGGACGATTTGCTCCTCGAACAGCGACCACAACACGACGGCCGACGCCCCTGCCGCTTCGAGCTCACGCAAGGAAGCCAGGTCACCGGTCATCGGCGATGCCGACGGCACGATGGGATGGGCGAGATCGAGACCGAGATACTTGGTCGTCAGGTCGACACTCATGCTTCGACCTCCTCTTCGTCGTCAGAGACAATGCGGTCGACTTCGGCGAGTTGCTCGTAGAGGTGCCACCTGTTGTTGATGTCCTCCTGGGCAATGGCGAACAGTCGCTCGGCTTCATCAGGCTTCGTTCGGGCCAGCATCGCGTAGCGAGCCTCCTGCATGGCGAAGTCCTTGAAGGAGATCTTCGGCGCCCTGCTGTCGAGGTGGAACGACCGCCTACCTTCTGCTTCGGCGTTCGGATCGAACCGGTACAGCGGCCAGTAGCCGCTCTCCACCGCCTCCTTCTGGTGGCTCATGCCGGTCTCCATGTCGATGCCGTGGGCGATGCACTGGCTGTAGGCGATGATCAGGGAGGTCCCCGGATACGCCTCGGCCTCGGCGAACGCTTTGACGGTCTGGGTGTTGTTCGCTCCCACCGCGATCTGCGCCACGTAGACGTTGCCGTAGGCCTGGGCGATCATCCCGAGGTCCTTCTTGCCGGTCGGCTTGCCGCCTGCAGCGAACTTCGCGACCGCTCCTCGTGGAGTGGCCTTGGATGCCTGCCCGCCGGTATTCGAGTAGACCTCGGTATCGAGCACCAGGATGTTGACGTTGCGGCCCGAGGCGAGGACGTGATCGAGGCCGCCGAAGCCGATGTCGTACGCCCAGCCGTCACCACCGACGATCCAGA
>JABAHS010000179.1_pt2 | contig 11900 bp, 7 predicted proteins | sample 7062111 | NCBI WGS metagenome assembly JABAHS01 (sample SAMN14534600, study PRJNA622989) | marine sediment metagenome | biome: marine biome [ENVO:00000428]; feature: marine pelagic biome [ENVO:01000023]; material: deep marine sediment [ENVO:00002113]; isolation source: pool of 4 deep marine... | reverse complement strand
CGATCGCTTCGCCTCCGGCGACCCCTCGCTCACCCCGCCCGATGCCGATCCCTGGGGTTCAGCGCCCCACTCGAGCCGCTTCCAGGGGGGTGATCTGCGGGGCATCACGGAGAGAGCCGGCTATCTCGCCGACCTCAACATCGACGCCGTCTACCTGAATCCGATCTTCACCTCGCTGTCGGTGCACCGCTACGACGCCATCGACTACTTCAAGGTGGATCCGATCCTCGGAGGCAACGACGCCCTCGCCGAGATGGTCCAGACGCTGCACGCTCGCGGGATCAGAGTCATCCTCGACGCCTCGTTCAATCACTGCCATCCCGGGTTCTTCGCCTTCCAGGATGTGATCGAGAAGGGACCGCAATCCCCCTACTGGGAATGGTTCCAAGTCGACGAGCACCCCGTATCGGTGAAGATTCGGCCCCGCGTGGCTGCCGACCTGTACGGCGACGGAAGCGCCCACTTCCTCGACTACCACGGCCGGTCGGCACGCGCCGCCGGCCTGGCGGTCACCGAAGTCGACGACGACGGCCCTGCCATCGAACCCTCCTACTCGTCGTGGTACGGGGTGCCCACCATGCCGCGCCTCATGCTGTCGAACCCCGAAACGCGGCGGTACTTCCTGGACGTCGCGGTGCACTGGGTGAAGGAGTACGACATCGACGGCTGGCGGATGGACGTCGCCCGCTACGTTGATGACGACTTCTGGATGGACTTCCGCCGGGAGGTCAAAGCCGTCAAACCCGACGTCTACTTGATCGCCGAGATCATGGGTGACGCGATGCCGTGGCTCCAGGGTGACCGGTTCGACGCCACGATGAACTACCAGTTCCGCGAACTGGCACTGGACTTCCTCGCCGAGTCGTCGATCAACGCCGGGCGGTTCGCCGACGGGTTGACCCGCATGTACGCCCGGTATGCGCCGGCAGCGGCGGCGGCGAGCCAGAACCTGCTCTCGAGTCACGACACCGAGCGATTTCTCACCATGGCCGGAGATGATCCGGACCGTCTTGCGATGGCGATCTTCACCCAGATGACCGTCCCTGGGGCACCGGGCCTCTACTACGGCGACGAGGTGGGCATGACGGGAGGCAAGGATCCTGCCTGCCGCGGCGCCTTCCCGTGGCATGAGCCCGACACGTGGAACCGGGACCTGCTCGACCACACACGGCAGTTGACCCGCCTCCGCCGCGAGCATCCGGCACTGAAGACCGGCGACTTCTCGATCGTCTGGACGGGTGACCGTGGGTTGGCGTTCACCCGGTCCAATCCCGGCGAGCGGCTACTGGTCGTCGTCAACGGCGGAGACGAGCCGACCGACCTCGTCGCCCCGGTCACGACCGATAGGGCGACCATCGTCTGGGGCGAGGCGCAGGTGACGGCCGAACCTCTCGGTGTACGCATCGAGGGAATCTCGCCCTGGTCGGGCCTGATCGCGGTTCTCTGAGAACCCGTTCTCGCGCGTGATCATTGCCCTATCGCGGCACATCCGCGCGCGAAAACAGTCTGTTCTCGCGCGACATTCCAATTCCGGACTCAGGGGTGAGGAATGTCGCGCGAAAACAGTTCGGGGTTCAGTCGCCGAGCGTGCCGAGCGACCAGCCTCGGATCAGGAATCGGTGCAGCAACAAGAACACCGCCACCACCGGGAGGCTCATCAGAATCGCCAGCGCCGCCACCCGGCCCCACGGGGCGTTCTCGAACAGGGCCGCCCAGGCGACCATCGCCAGCGTCGCGTCCGTGTTCGACTGGACGATCAGCCAGCCCATGGCGAACTCCGAGTAGCCGATGAGGAACGACAGCAGCGCCGCCACCGATATCGTGGGCAGCGCCAGCGGCAACGCAATCTGCCGGAACACCTGGAACTCGCCGGCGCCGTCCAGGTAGGCCGCCTCGGTGAGATCGTGCGGCACGGTGATGAACGACGAGCGCATGATCCACACGGCCAGCGGCAGCGAGAACCCGGTGTAGACGATCATCAGGCCGATGTTCGACGAGTCGATACCGATGTCCCGCAACAGCACGAACAGCGGAGTCAGCAGCGCCACGGGGGGCAACAAAGCGCCGAGCAGCACCACGAACAGGCTCGACGACCGGCCGGGGAAGCGCAGCCGGGCAAAGGCGTACGCCATCGAAGCTCCGAGCACGACCGCCGCCAGCGCCGCCGTTCCCGAGACCAGCAGCGAGGTCCACAGCACCCTCAGAAAGCTCGGCGCCCACGCCATCGGCGCCGCCCAGATCTCCCCGAACAAGCTGAGTCCGAACTCCTCGGGCCAGACCCGGAACCGCTTTGGAAAGGCGGTGATGCTCTCGTCGAAGGCCATGTAGCCCATCGACCACAGCGGAGCGACGGCGAAGATGGCGGCCAGGACGAGCCCCAGTCGCAGTCCGATCTTGGAGAGGAGCCGCCTACCCATAGGCTTCCTCCTGCCGTCTGGCGCCGCGGTTGAGGACGACGACCATGACGGCCAGCACCGCCACCGTGAACACGTTCAGCGCCGCCGACAGCGAGATCTGATTGGCGAAGCGGATCACGATGTAGGACAGCGCCGACAGCGTCATCATCGGATACTCGGCCTCCATCACTAGGAACAGATAGAACTGATTGAACGACAGGATCGCCCGGATGATCACCACCGGCGCAATGATCGGGAACAGCAGCGGCCACGTGACCGAGCGGAACTTCCTCCACGACCCTGCCCCGTCCAGGACCGCGGCTTCGTCGACGTCGGTCGGGACCAATCGCAGTCCGGCCGACGCCGCCAGCATCACCAGCGGGAATCCGTGCCACACCCCCGCAACCAGCAACACGATGAGCGTCGGTGTCGGTGACTCCATCCACGGGAAGGTATCTCGCGTGGCGTAGGCCACCCAGCCGAAGCGCGGCTCCACCACCCGCTGCCAGGCGAGTGCCCCGATGAACTCGGGCACCGCCCACGGCAGCAACAGGAGTGCCGTCCACAGACCTTTCCTTTTCACCGCCGGACGCTGGATCATCATGGCGAACCCGACCCCGATGACGGTCGTCAGGACGACCGACAGCACCGTCCAGATGATCTCGAACCCAATCAGCGGTGCGGTACCCCCACCGGTGAACAGGTCGCCCAGGAGGCTGAAGCCCACGTAGCTGACCTCGTCGCTCGTCGCTCCTGAGAACGCATCGCCGACTCCAAACTCGACGGCTTCGATCTCACCGCTGAGACCACCTCCCACCTCTCGCCACACCCCACCGTTCAGCCCATCCGGCAGGGCGCGGTACTGGAAATCGGTGAGCGAGACGGCACCCTGGAAGATCAGCGGGTAGATCAGCAGCACGACCAGCGCTACGGCACCCGGCACCAGCCAGGGGGTGGCATGCACGAGATCTCGCAACGAGTTCCGGTGCCTGCCCGGATCCCGGCGCCTTCGGTAGGCGGCCACCAGTGGCTCCCAGAAATAGACCCGCGCCCCGACGCCGGCCGCAACCGAGAGCGGAACCACAATGGTCACCACATACTGCGGCCACTTGGTCGGCCACACGAGCAGGAACCCGAATCCCACGAGCAGCCACAAGGCCATCAGTCGCTCTTGCTTCCATAGTCTCGGCAGACCGACGGCAGCCAGTGCGGTGATGATCAGGTCGAACGAAACAGCGAAGACGCCCGGATGCCAGGGAACCGAACCACTCACCCAGACCAGGGGCTGCCAGAAGGGGTAGGCGGCCTGTTCGACCTGTGCGCCGGTGGCATATGAGCCGTGATAGGTCACCGACGACCACAGGCGACCGATCGGGTCCGGCCACAGGTACGGATCGAACAAGAAGAAGACGAGGAGTGAGAGGCCGCCCCACAACAGCGCCGGACTGACCCACGGCCGCCAGGGATGCAGCTCCCCCCGGTGCCCGAGCCACCAGTGCAGCAAAATCGGCACTGCGACGATGGCGTAGTTGTACTTGGAGGCGGCCGTCAGGCCCAGGAGGGCGGCCGACGCCCAGAGCCAGCGATTCGCCCCCACCTTGGTCCATCTGCGGTAGGCGAGCACCGAGGCTGCCGCAAAGAAGGCAGGAATCGCCTCGAGCATCACCTGGCTGGTGTACTTGATGGTGAACGTGTGAATCGCCACGAAGATCCCCGCCAGTGGGCTCAACAGCGCCGCGAGCACCGCCGTGAACGTCCCAAACAGGGCGCCGGTGGTGCGGGCACGATCGAGGTGCTCTTCCGGCAGGTCCGAAGCGGGAGGAGCGTCGACCGGGAGGTCGGGGATCTCGGGGACGTCGGACAGGCCGAGCATCGATACGCCGTAGGCGATCTTCTGCAGAGGAGGATGCTCGGGCCGGTAGTTGGTCTCGAGCAGGTCACCCCACCGGCCGTCTTCGATAATCGCCGTGTACTCGAGGCCGGCGCGCAGGTAGTCGTCCTCGTCGAAGTCGATGGGAAGCTGGTCGACGGCGCGCAGCCGCAGGGTGAAGGCAAGCACACCCACCACCAGCACGGCTACGGCCAGCACCACCCTCTTGCTCACGCAATCACACTAGGCGGCAGACGGACGCCGCGTAGGTCGGGCTCGACCGTCCGGCGAAGCTGCCCCCCTCGCCGGCGAGCAACACCTCGCCGGCACTCCCCCCGGCTCCGCCGGTGTGAGAAACACCACCCACACTTCCCCGACCGCCACGGTGGGTCGAGAGGAGACGCGGGGCACACCTCGGCCCGGGGGACGAATGAAACCGCTAGTTGATCGGGAGCGTGCCGAAGTCGTCGGGCCCGAGGTCATCGATCGAGCCCTCGGTAACCGCCGGGTAGGTCGAGAGCAGTTCTTCCTGCACGCCGGTATCCGGGAAGGCGACGTCCATGATCCGGGTGTGGTTGATATCGGCCGGACCGCCCCCGATGCGCCACTGCTCGGCCGTTTCCAGCACGTCGCGGATTCGCCTTACTCCGGACGACGGATATCCCTCCTGGCTCATCACTGCTGCGGCATATCCCCATTCGGCCGGATCGCCGTCGACGAGGAGGCTGAGCGGGATCCGGGCCACCACCTTGCCCTTGTCTCCGAAGGTGATGATCCCGAACGAGGGCTTTGTCTCCTCCCAGGTTCCGTCGGCGGCGGCGACGTAGATGGCCGGATCCCAGCCTTCGACGGTGACGGCGTACTCCCATCCGTCACCGTCGGCGAGGGCGGCGTTGCGTCCGGGAATGAGCAGGCGTGCCCCGGTGCCGGCTCCCGGGTCGGTGTCGATGTAGACGTCGAACGTCTGCACGGACAAGCCGCGCGGCGAGCCCCACGAGTTCTGAATGGGGGCGTCGACCTCGAAGCTCAGCACGAGTTCGTCGTTCTCGGTTCCCACCTGGAAGCGCGTGAAGTCGTAGCTGCCGGCGATGAAGACACCATCGTTGGGGTAGGTGTACGTACCCGGCCCATGGTCGTCGTCGAGTGGATCCTCGACGTCGAGAAACACCGAGACGTTCGAAATGTCCGGTACCTGGAACGCCATCGGGCCGCCGGCAGGTTGCAGCGTCTCGTCCCACAGCTTGGCGACGATGTTGTCACCGGCTTCGAGGGCTCCCAGCGTGGTCAGGGGAACGGCGAACTCCACACCGCCCTCCTCGAGCTCGGCCGCCGTCAGCGGCACACACTCCCCATCCTGACTCACGGGAACCGGCGAGTACAGGCACACACTGCCGGTGTTGCGGGTGATCACCTGGGTGGCCCCGAAGCCGAGAACGTCACCGCTGAACGTGAACGCGGTCTTCTCACCGGAGGGCGTACCGAGGTACAGCTCGAACGGCGTCTCCGGCTCGAGCCCGAGATAGACGTACAGGTTCTCCCGATCGATCGCCCAACTCACGCCGCCCGGCACCGTGTCTCCGTAGCTGCCGGCGGTTGCCCAATCGTCGACGGCACCGTCGATCGCAATGGTCAGGATGTCGTTGAGACCCCGGTCGGCGTTCAGCGGCGTCTCGGGAATGATCGGCACTCGCACGAAGTCCGGTCGGTCGAGGCCCAGGGCGTCGTACACCTGCCCGAGCAACTCCCGGTACGCCCGGTCGAAGTAGCCGTCGTCGCCCGAGTTCTGATCGGCGCCGTACCACCAGAACCAGTCGGATCCTTCTGCGAACAGCATCGCCTCGAACGCGTCGGCCAGTTGTTCGTCGGAGTAGGCACCCGAATCGGCTGCAATGCCGTAGTCGTCCCGCACTTCGAACAGGTACTGCCACGCCGTCGCTTCCTCTTCCTCACCGATCCAGGTGGCGAAGTTGGGCTGGAACCAGGCCGCCGGGAACACCTCATCGAGCGGATCGGGAGCGGCGAACCGGTCGAGGTACTCCGACGGGGTGATCGTTCGGACCCAGTCGGCGTCGCTGAGCCGCTGGTACATGGCGTGCAGGAAGTCCTTGCCGTCGTTGGGGTAGTTCTCCCAGGCGTTCTCGCCGTCGAGGATCACGGACACGACATAGGGTTTGCCAGCGGCTGCCGCTGCCTCGACATCGAGCGAATCGCGAATATCGCGAAGGCGCTGCATGAAGTCCTCTGCCGCCTCTTCGCCGTCGGTTCCCGAGTATTCGAAGCCGATCTGGTCGCTGATCCGCACGTCGCGGAAGAACATGGCGACGTCGCCGTAGCGGTCGGTCTGGGCGGACCACGGCCGGTAGAGGAGATCGCCTTGCTCGACCGTGTCGTTCGAGTCCCTGGTGAAAGCCACATCGAGCGACTTCGCCAGCACGTCTTCTCCGGTGGCCACCCAGCGGACCCCTTCACGACCGAACAGGTTCATCACCGTCTGGGCGACCGCCCCCTCTCCCGGCCACATGCCGTCGGGCCGCCGCCCGAGCAATCGCTCGGCTTCGTCGAGCCCCCGGATGACGTGCTCACCGGCGTCGGCACCGTGCAGGAAACGGTCGGCGGGAAGCAACGCCGCTTCATCGCCTACTCTGGCGAGGTCGGTATTGGTGATCAGCGGCAGGATGGGATGCGCCAGCGGGGTGGTCGTCACCTCGATCACGCCCTCGTCCCACAGGCGCGCGTGCAGTGGGATCACCTCGCCGATGATGCGGAGATGCTCTGCGAAGACGATCTGCTTGTCCTCTTCGGTGAAGTCTCGACCCTTGGCGACCAGCGATGACAGCGGTTCCACCACCAGGAAATCGGGGTCCGTCCAGGCGAGGTTGAAGAGCACCTGTAGATCACGGAAGTCGTCGTCCGACCAGGAGTCGGGGTCTGCTCGCAGGTCCGCCAGTTCTGCGTAGCGGGGAAAGCGGGCGATTATCTTCGGGTTGACGTCGAAGAACCGTTCCAGCAGGAACTGCTTGTCGTCGTTGGTGAGGTCGGCGGCCGGAATCTCTGCCGCCACCCAGTAGGCGTCCTTGGCGCCGCCTGCCAGGTCCTCGAGTTGGCGCAACAACACAGGGGTGAGGTTGAACGTCACATTGACGTTCGGATAGTCCTCGACCATGGCGGCCATGTCGTAGTAGTCCTTGGTGGCGTGGACCCGCACCCACGGCCGGGTGTAGACGCCGTCGGCGTCCTTCGGGTAGTTGGGCTGGTGCTGGTGCCACATGAGCATCAGGTAGAAGCCCGGATCGGGGGATTCCTCGACGGTGGTCGTGGTCACGCCCGGCACCGTGGTCTCAACCGAGGGCAAGGTGGTCGTGTTCCTGTCCGATGTGCTCGTGCAGGCGGCTACGAACATCGACATGGTGATGAGCAGCATGACCAGTCGTTTCACGGCAGTCTCCCTACGATCTGGAACCTAGAACTTGGAACCTGGAACTCGCGACTGGCCACCAGAATCTCGCGACTAGCCCTTCACCGACCCCACCGTCAATCCCGACACGATCCAGCGCTGCAGCAGGAAGAACAGCAACAGGATCGGGATCGACATCAGGATCGACATGGCGGCGAACTGGTCCCACGGCGTCTCGAACTGGCCCTGCATCGAACGCAGAGCCATGGCGAGGGTGAAGCGCCCGGGGCTGTCGAGGAACACCCAGGCGAGGATGAACTCCGTCCACGCCGTCATGAAGGCAAAGAGCGTCGTCACCGCCAATGCGGGAGTCGAGAGGGGCAAGATGATGCGATAAAACGTCTTGAGGGTGCTGGCCCCGTCCACGAGTGCCGCCTCTTCGAGATCCTTTGGCACGGTGTCGAAGTACCCCTTGAGGTTCCAGACGGCAAAGGGAAGAGCAGTCGCGGCATAGGCGATGGCCAGCCCGAGGAGGGTCGCCCGGATCGGTTCATCGGCGATCCTGATCTGTGAGAGCAGCACGAACAACGGGGCGAGCAGGCCGGTGGTGGGCATCATCAGCAGAACGATGAATCCCATCATCCCGGCTTGCCGGCCGATGAACTTGAACCGCGAGAAGGCGTACGCAGCCGAAGCGCCGAAGCCGACGGCGAACACCGCCGTACCGAGCGACACCAGCAGGCTGTTCTTGAGCAGGCCGCTGAAGTGCATACACGTATCGGCCGTCTGGCCGGTGCAGAGCAGCTTGAACGGGTCGAACAGCACCTTGCGGAACGACTCGAGTGAAGCCCCCGGTGGAATCAGGTCGAGTTCGAGCGGCTTCGATACACCGCGCGGGTCGAGCGCCATCGAGAGAATCCATACGACCGGGAAGGCAACCAGTGCCAACACGAACAGCAGGAAGAGCTGGATCCATATCTGCCGCCAGACGTCTTGACGGGTCCACGGCTCCTTGACCTTCGGCTCCCGCTTGAAGCGCTTGGTGAGCGTCTCAGGCAACATCGTAGGACTCCGTTGCCCTGGTCACCCGGTTCTGCATGAGCGTGATGATCAACAGGATGAAGAACACGACGATCGAGAACGCCGCCGCCACCCCGTAGAGCTGATTCTCGAAGACGAGCTTGAACGCCTGGGTGATGAGGATCTCGGTCTGACCGGCCGGGCCTCCACGGGAGATGAAGTAGATGACGTTGAACTGGTTGAACGTCCAGATGGTGCCCAGCATGATGGCCGGCACCATCGCCGGCCGGATGAGTGGCAGGGTGAGCATCCGGAACTTCTGCCAGCCGGTGGCACCGTCGATGTCGGCCGCCTCATACAGTTCGGACGGGATCGATTGGAGGGCTCCGGTCGCCACCACCATCATGAACGGCCAACCCAGCCATGTGTTGGCGACGAGGACGGCATAGAACGCCCACGGCAACCAGCCCAGGGGACCTCCGAGAGGGGCCGTGGCATCTTTGATCCAGTCGATGTCGAGGCCGAACAACTGGTTGATGGCTCCGAAATCGGGGTTGAACATGTTGGCCCATGTGAGCGCGCTGATGTAGGCGGGGAGTGCCCAGGGGATCACATAGACGGCCCGGTAGAAGCGCCGGAAGATCACGTGCTTGGAGTTGAGGACCATGGCGATCGCCAGCCCGAGTCCCACGTGGAAGACCACATTGATGACCGTCCAGGTCACATTGAAACCGAGGATGCGCGGGAAGTCGTAGGTGGCGATGTTGAGGTCGCTCCGAAGGATGCGACTGAAGTTCTCGAAACCGATGATCTCGGGCGAGAAGCGCTCCCACGTGGCGCTGTCGAAGAGATTGAACCGGAGGTTCTTGGCCTTGAAATCGGTGAACGACAGCCAGACCTGGAACGCCTGCGGGAAGAACGAAATCAGCGCCATGATCAGACCGGCAGGGGCGATGTACGCCCAGGGCCCCATCGACTTCTTGAGGCTCTTCCACCAGCGACCCCAGTACGACGGCTGCTGCGGAACCCTGCGTACTGTTTCGGTCCTGGCGGCCATTTCCCTTCCCTGCGGCGTGGACGGCGTCAGGAGTATAGGACCACGAGAAAGGGCGGGTGGCCGAGCCACCCGCCCTTTGGATTAGCTGTGTGAATGCCTAGGCGCACTCACCGTCCGCAACAGCGGAACTGATGATGTCGAAGGCATCCTGCAATGCCTGCTCGGCCGTGACGCTACCGGCGAAGAACGACTGCAGCGCAGCGTCCATGTTGCCCCAGTAGCAGCCACCGAAGCGGGGCTGGGCGATGCCACCGTCGAAGGCGGCTACCGCATCGGCGAGCAGCGGATCGCTGACCTCGACGCCGGCCGTGACCGGGATGTGACCGGCCTTGGTCGGATCGGCGAGCAGCGTCTGCGCCTCGGCCGACAGGAAGAACTCGACGAACGCCACGGAGGCATCGAGCTCGGCACCGTCGGTGTTGTTGCCGATGTAGATCGACTCAGGCTGAACAACGCCCGAGAGATTGCCGCCGGCCGCCGTCGGCCACGGATCGATGGCCAGGTTCTCGGCGCCGATGGCCTCGGAGAACGCGGTCAGGTTCCAGGTTCCGTCGATGGCAAAGGCGTTGGTACCGGCCTTGAACGTGTCGATGTCGTCATCGGTGTAGTAGGTCGGGTTCGGGAACGTGGCGAGCAGATCGAGCCAGCAGACACCGGCATCGGTGTTGAACGCCGGGTTGCCGTCGGCATCGGCGATCTCGCCGCCGCACGCCTTGACCAGGTGGGCCATCGAGAAGAAGTAGCCCTGCTCGAGGCTGGCGTCGGCGGCGATGATGTCGTCGATCGACGCGGCAGGATCGGCGGCCAGCGCCTTGTTGCGGAACAGCACCACACCCTTGAGGGTCTGCGGGAGACCGGCCTTGAAGCCGTCGTAGTCGACTGCCGCAACGGCCGCCGGGTTCAGTTCGGCGATGACGTCGGCCGAGATGACCTCGTCCATGTCGTACAGCAGGTCGGCATCGAGGTAGCCGGACGCACGGTCGAACGCGTCGATGAGGACGTCGGGTCCACCACCCGTGCTCCAGTCGGTCGTGACCTTGTTCTGGAGGTCATCGAACGGAACGTAGAGCACCTCGACGGTGACGTCGGGGTACATGGCATTGAACGCCGTGATCACGTCGTTCAGGCTCTCGATCTCGTTTTCCTTCCACGCGTGCCAGAGCGTGATGGTGGCCTCAGGGCCCATCGCGGCCGGTTCGGTGGTCTCGGTCGTGTCGTCGGACGGAGCCGTGGTGTCGGTCGTATCGTCCGACGGAGCGGTCGTGTCGGTCGTGCCCGCCGCCGTCGTCGTGGTGGCATCGTCGCCGCCACCACAGGCGCCTGCTACGAGAGCGAACACGAGGAGCAGTCCAATGAGGACTTTCCAGTTCTTCATGTCTCCTTCTTTCTCAAGTTGCGCACCGGCAACCGCTTCGGTGAAGTGGAAGCGTTCCAGAACCACGCCGCGGCGGCCGGTGAAGAACGGTGGAAGTGTAGAGAAATATCTGGTGACGAACCAATTATACGAGCGCCGACGGGTCGGCAAGTTTGTGTCTGGTTTCTGCGCAATGCAACGGCGCGTGGAGAACCACCGCATTGCCGAGAAACCAGAAGGGACTACTCCTCAGCGCCCTCTTCGGCGACCCGCAGTTCCTCGGCGAGCTTCTTGGCCTCTTCCACGTCGCCTTCGGCGAGTTCGGCCCGGTCGGTCAGCAGGGTGACCTGGTTGTTGAGGATCTGCAGGAACCCGCCGTGCACGCCGATGGTGATCGTCTCGTTGCCGGCTTCGATCTTGACCGCGCCGGTGGCGAGCGCCGCCATCACCGGTTCGTGGTCGGCCAGGATGCCGATCTCGCCCTCGGTGGTGCGGGCGACCACGAAGGTGGCTTCACCGGACCACACGGTGGCTTCGGGTGAGACGACGTCGAGGTTGAACGGCTTCGCCATCAGTACGCCCCCCTACCCCTCGCTAACCCCCTACCCCAGCGGCTTCGCCGCTGCGGTACCTTCCCCCTTTCAGGGGGACTATCGGCGGTACCTTCCCCCCAGAGGGGGACCAACGCCCCCCTACCCTCGTTTTCGCGCGTGATCATTCCCCTATAGGGGGTCATCCACGCGCGAAAACGGAGAGAAGGCATCTAGGCGCTCACCTTCTCGAGTTGCTTGGCCTTGGCGATCACGTCG
>JABAHS010004457.1_pt1 | contig 11909 bp, 13 predicted proteins | sample 7062111 | NCBI WGS metagenome assembly JABAHS01 (sample SAMN14534600, study PRJNA622989) | marine sediment metagenome | biome: marine biome [ENVO:00000428]; feature: marine pelagic biome [ENVO:01000023]; material: deep marine sediment [ENVO:00002113]; isolation source: pool of 4 deep marine... | reverse complement strand
GCCACCACTGGAAGCCGCCCGACAAACTCAGGAATCATACCAAACCTGATCAGATCTTCGGGCTGCACCTGCACGAGAATCTCGCCCAATTTACGTTCTTCTTTTTTTCTAATCTCTGCTGCAAACCCCAGGGCCTTGACGCCGATGCGTGACTTGATTATGCCCTCCAGGTTGTTGAAAGCGCCACCACAAATAAACAGAATATTAGTGGTATCAATCTTGATAAATTCTTGCTGAGGATGCTTCCGCCCGCCCTTGGGGGGGACATTGGCAATGGTGCCTTCCAGGATTTTCAACAGAGCCTGTTGGACTCCCTCACCGGAGACGTCCCGGGTGATGGAAGGGCTGTCCGCTTTGCGAGCGATCTTGTCTATCTCGTCAATATACACAATGCCGCGGGATGTTTTTTCCACGTCGTAGTCAGCTGACTGAAGCAGATTGACAATAATGTTTTCAACGTCCTCGCCAACGTAACCCGCCTCAGTAAGAGTGGTGGCATCGGCAATGGTGAAAGGAACGTCAAGGATGCGGGCCAGGGTTTGGGCCAATAGTGTCTTGCCGCATCCCGTCGGGCCGATTAAAAGAATGTTGCTCTTCTGAATTTCCACATCCTCCATCTCAGCCCGGGATTCAATGCGCTTGTAATGGTTATAAACCGCCACCGAGAGAATCTTCTTGGCCCTTTCCTGGCCGATGACATAATCGTCGATAGCCTCCTTAATCTCGGTGGGTTTGGGTACACTGCTTAACTTGGCAGCCTCTTCCTTTTCAAATTCTTCAGCGATAATGTCATTGCAGAGTTCAATACACTCGTCACAAATGTAAACGGTGGGACCAGCTATGAGTTTCTTGACCTCATCCTGGCTTTTGCCGCAGAATGAGCAGACCAGATCTCCGCCCCGGTCGTCTTTCTTTCTCGTCATCTAATCCTCCTTAACCAACCAGTGTCGCACAGCGTCCCTTTTTTCTTCTCGTGTACCGTGGATATTATAGCAGAATAGAGTTTATATTCAATGGCTTCTCTAATCATCCTTGCCGTCTGGCGCTTTCTTGGGTCCCTTTTCTTCCGAGTCCTCCTCCGGAATCTCCCGCTCGACGATGACTTTGTCGACTATACCGTATTCTCGTGCTTCCTCCCCACTCATGAAGAAATCTCGATCAGTGTCGTTCTGAATTTTCTTCAGGGGTTGGCCGGTATGTTGAGACAGTATGTCGTTGAGTCTCTCACGCATTCTCAAAATCTCTTTGGCCTGGATCTCCACATCTGTCGCCTGGCCTTGGAACGCTCCCAAGGGCTGGTGGATAAGAATACGAGAATGGGGCAAGGTAAACCTCTTTTCTCGTGTCCCCGCTGCCAGCAAGAGAGCACCCATGCTCGAGGCCTGTCCCAAACACAGGGTTGCCACGTCCGGTTTGATGTACTGCATGGTGTCGTAGATAGCCAAGCCGGCAGTGACCAGTCCTCCAGGTGAATTAATATAAAAATTTATGTCTTTATCCGGGTCCTCAGATTCCAGAAAGAGCATTTGGGCGATAATCAGGTTGGCCACCTCATCGGACACCGCCGTGCCCAGAAAAATGATGCGATCTTTGAGTAGCCTGGAGTAAATATCATAAGCACGCTCGCCGCGGCTGCTTTGCTCGACAACGATTGGTATCAGAGTCATGAACTTTCCTCTCTTTTCCTTTTGTCTTCCTCGGGGCCAGAGGCCGTTTCCTCAACTTCTGTCACGTCCGCGTGGTCCCGAAGGAAATTGATAACCTTTTCCTCCATGAGCTGGCGTTTATACGGTTCCATCAAATTATTATTCTTGTAAAAATCTCTTACCTGTTCATACGATTGGTTCATATCTTTAGCGGATTCGTGCAGCCCCTGGTCAACTTCTTCATCACTGACCTCAAGGCTTTCCTGCTGAGCAATTCTTTCCAAGAGAATAGTGGCTCGCACCCTTCTTTCAGCAGCTTCTCGATTGCGCTCCTTGAAGGTCTCTTCATCCATTCCTGCCTGCTCTAAGGTGAGATTCTGGGCTGATAGGCGGTAACGAATGGTGTCCACCATTCTTTGCAATTCCTGTTCCACCATGCTTTGAGGAACATCAAAGGGATTACGGCTGATCAACTCATCCAAGACTTGCGTCCAGACTTCCGCATCTACTTGCTGCTCTTTCTGGCTTTCCAACTCCCGCCGTACAGCAGTGCGCAAATCTTCAAGATTATCAAAATCACCAAGGTTCTTGGCAAACTCATCATCCAGCTCTGGAAGCCCTTGCTCTTTAATATCCTTGATCTCCACCTGAAAGGTAGCATTCTTACCGGCGAGATTCTTGTTGCCATAGTCAGGTGGAAAGGTGACCTCGATCTCTCTTTGCTCACCCTTGCTTGCACCAATAAGCTTGGTTTCGAAATCGGGGTTGAAACGGTTACCCCCCACCTCTAGGTGAAAGCCCTTGGCTTCACCATCAGGAACAGGCTTGCCCTCAGCGAAGGCCTTGAAATCAAGGACCGCGTGGTCTCCTTGTTGAATGGGACGCGGTTCCTCAAGGGATTTGAGATAAGAGTTCGCTTGGCGACGCAACTCGAGTTCAGCGTCGACTTCTTCCTCCTTGACAACGAGTTTTTTTCTCTGAGCCGGTATCTTTTTATAGTCATCGACAACGACTTCCGGTCTCACTTCCACTATAAATGAATAGCGGAATGGTTCTCCCTCCTGTAACGGTTCTCTGTCAAGGCCAGACTGACCAACAGCCTCAATGTTGGTTTGTTCCAGGGCTTCCATTAACGTCTCGTTGACGAGTTCCAAGCCTACCTCATGGTGGACCTGATCCGCATACTGCCGCTTGAGAATTGCCAACGGAACCTTGCCGGGGCGAAACCCTCTAACCTTCGCAGTACGGTTAAGCTGTTGATACGCCTTCCTAAGGTGACTATTTACCTTATCCTTGGGGAGCTCTACATGCACCTTACGAGCAATATCACTAATTTCTTCAACGGAAATCTTCATTTACCTATGATCTACTTTTCCTGCTCAATATTGCTTGAAAATAGCCCCGCCTCAACTCCTGGAAGGTGGCTGAAAAAATCTACAGGAAACACCCTTCAAATAGTGTTCCCTGAACCGCCCGACAATATAATCATAGTAAGTGGTATCTGGCAACCCTTAACCGTGATATTGGCGCGGCCGGATGTACGCTGGAGGTAATCGTCTGTGAATAATACGGTTAAGCCCGGATATTTCATCAATAACTTGCTGCGACCACGAAACTGGGAACCCGCTTGCGGGACTGAGCGGAGCGCAGCGAGCGCGAATTATATGTGCATCCTTCCTGGCGTCCTCGGGTGTCGGCCTCTGCGACGTACCGTTCAGGTACGGAAACCATCACCCTGCGGTTGCCAGGTGGCACGCCCATCTGGGTGGTCTCGCCACAGCAATTCATGAAATATCCGGGCTAAAAAGTTAAAAAAGGGTTGGCCCGGACTGAGCAAACCCTTGGCAATTACCGCTGGTGCGAGAGGGGGGATTCGAACCCCCACACCCGAAGGCGCTGGATCCTAAATCCAGTGCGTCTGCCAGTTCCGCCACCCTCGCACTACGTCTATAACGTAACCAGTTACCTATCCACTGGGAAATAGTTTTCAATGAAACGCAAGCAGAACCAGAGCTTTGGCCCAAAAGGGTTGTCGTCCACGATTACGGAGACCAATCGCGGCCCTGTTCCGGGCTGCGGATCGGTGCAACTCGTAAAATAGTTTACCCTTGCGCCCGACCGATTTGCAAGTGCTATCACGTGAGCGCAGCGATTTTTAGCGGTTCGGGTATGCAGCGCTCGGATTTAGATGGTTAGTGCTCTTGAAACAGTTGTTGGGGTAGGAAGCGAAGGATAATCTTTTCTCTTGCCTCAGTAAATTCAATTGAGTAAGCTATTTACAGACAATACCTCTTTGTACTCAAAGATTTTGCTCCAGGCGATTGAACAGACAGAAGCAACCATCTAATGCGCGCTCGCTAGAGCATTTTCATGGAATATGCGGGCTCGGAAGTCTCTTCGTTATTATTGCAGTAATCCGCAGAAAGAATAGGAATGGCTGCACAGTTCTTTTACTCTCATAAGGAGACAACTGTATGAGTAAAAAAACAAGGAAGGCAGCGTGTATTTTCGTATCTCTGTTGATGTTGAATCTGACATTCATCAGCTCAACATTCTGTCAACAGCTGACTATAAAACAACAAAGAGATGGGAGTATAAAGATAGAAAGTACCCCCAAAAAGGTGAAGGCACGCATTGCAAACATGGTCTATTGTAGGACAATCGACGAACTGATCAAAGAAGAGAAAAATACGCTCAACAAGCTCATATCTGAAAACAGGTATGGAGAGGTTAAGGACTCCATAGAAATTATTGAAGGTCTACGAGAATTAAGACTGCAGAAATGCAAATAAGTTGGGTAGAAAAGTCAGACAGACAAAACGGAGCTATCTCGGATGCTCAGCCGCTCCAGTTCCTTTTTCGCTCTTGAAAATGATGAAGCCAAGTCCTACCATTTGTGACCTTCCATCCGGTGACAGTATTTGCCTGCCACCTGTTATCCATATTCTACAAACCACACGTTTAAAGTTCATTGAAAAGCAGGATCAGAATAATATTGTTGCAACACTTCCTCCGAATTCCCTAATATAAACAAACTAATTTGGCTCTACCGATATGCACGGTCAAGAAGGATGAGAAAGAAAAAATCACCACTGCGGGTACTCATGGCATTTTCTGAGGTTGCGCCTTTTGCCAAGACCGGGGGGCTTGCCGACGTTGGCGGTGCGTTGCCCCTTGCTTTGAGCAACCTGGGCTGCCAAGTGAGAATTGTCATGCCTTTCTATAACCGTTTCGTCCAGGAGTTAGCGGAGGCAAACCCTGTAGTGGAAAACGTGCCAGTGGAGTTAGGTTCCCAGGTGATTGACACTGACATCTATCGCGGTCAACTCAACGATAGCATAGAAGTATACTTCATCCGCCGGGATGAATTCTTTGACCGAACGTATCTCTATGGAACCCCAAAAGGTGATTATTTCGATAATTTCCAGCGCTTCACTTACTTTTGTAAAGCTGTTCTGTCCGTATGCCCTGCGGTACAGTTTCAGCCTGACATTGTGCATTGTCATGACTGGCAGAGCGGTTTGATCCCAGCCTACTTGAAACACCTGGTTGCAGCTAAGGACCCCTTGGCCGCGACCGCGAGCATGTATACCATACACAACATCGCATATCAGGGGCAGTTCGCGGCAAAACTATTCCCACAGACCGGGTTGCCCAGACGTTTTTTCAGTATGGATGGCATGGAATTCTGGGGCGGGATCAACTTCATGAAGGCTGCTATCGTTTGTGCGGATGTCATTACCACAGTCAGCCCTCGTTACAGCGAGGAGATCCAGACCAAGGAATACGGACATAAGTTGGAAGGCGTTCTTCAAATGCATCACCGTAAGCTGCACGGTATTATAAATGGTGCCAACTACGAGGAATGGAATCCGGAAAACGACCCGTATATCGCCGCCAACTACTCGAGGACAAACCTGGAAGGCAAGCACATGTGCAAGCTGGACCTATTGCGCACGGTAAAGCTTCCGGAAAGACTGATGAACAGGCCGCTGCTTGGCGTTGTTTCCAGATTGGCAGACCAGAAGGGGTTTGACCTTTTGGCGGCTGTAATGGATAAATTCATGGCTTATGACCTGGGCCTGGTAATTCTTGGAGTTGGGGAAGATAAGTATCACACGATGCTGACCGCGCTCGCTGAGCGCCATCCAGAAAAAATCGCAGTACGGCTGGAATTCGATGAAAGGTTGGCCCACAAGATCGAAGCTGGCGCGGATATGTTCCTGATGCCGTCTCAGTACGAACCTTGCGGCCTGAATCAGATGTATAGTCTGCGCTATGGCACCGTGCCGATCGTTCGGGCCACCGGCGGCCTGTACGACACCATCACGCCTTTCAATNNACCTGGCGGCAAATTATGCAGAACGGCATGGCCATGGATTTCAGTTGGCTGTCCTCCGCTGAACAATACTTGAAGCTCTACGAGAAGACAGTAGCTCAAAAGGCAGCAGGCAGCCCCGCGAGTGAGCGCGGGACAGGCAAGCAGCAGACAGCTGGCAGTAGGAAGAAGACGGACGACAGCCGGCAGAAGATGGACGACAGACGACAGACGACAGATGACAGAAGAAAGAGGGACAAAGCATAGTGAACCTACGGTACGGTTTTCTAGAACCTCCCAATGGCTGACTTTAGTCACTTTAGCTCACTTTAGTTCATTTTAGGCATTTAACCTGAAGAGGAAGGTGGCAATGACTCCCAAGCGAATTATTATCTTGATTTTAGCAGCACTGTTCGGAGCGTTTATTGCACAAAATTTCGAGGCCGTTTCTGTAAGCTTTCTATTCTGGAAAACGCAGGCATCTCAGTCTCTGATTCTGTTAGGCGTGTTCTTTGTAGGAGTTATACTCGGTTTGATCGCTGGACGGGTTACGAAGAAAAGCGAACCGTCGCTGGCGAGCACCGGAGACAAATCACAGACCAGCTAGCCCGGATATTTCATGAATTGCTGTCGCGAGACCACGAAACTGGGAACCCGCTTGCGGGACTGAGCGGAGCGCAGCGAGCGCGAANNGTCGCAGGGGCCGACACCCGAGGACGCCAGGAAGGACGGCCATATCCGTGGTCGCAGCAAGTGATTCATGAAATATCCGGGCTAAGAGCAGGTAGCAAGAATTTAGAGGTGCACGGTTCCGGGCATAAGGCTTAAGGAGTAAGAGTCTTATGGGCTGTGTAAGATGAGGTCGTATGGGACTTGGCATTGAAGCGCAAGCATTATGGCTGCTGATAATTGCAGCAGCAGTTGCCATGTTCACCAAATACATTCGGCTGCCGTACACGATCGCCTTGGTAGTGGTAGGCATAGTGATGGGAGCACTTGATCTCCTGCCCCAGATGCTCCTAACCCCGGAATTGGTCTTTCATATCTTCCTGCCAATTCTCCTCTTTGAAGCTGCATTCAACATAGACATACTTGATCTCCAAAAAAATGCTCGTTCTATTGCGATGTTAGCCTTACCAGGCGTGCTTCTAGCCACCACTGTCACCGCTGTTGTTACGTATTTCGGTTTTCAACTGTGGCATGGAGGCCCAGACTTTTCCTGGGGCCATGCCTTCCTTTTTGGTGCCATTGTCGCAGCCACCGATCCCATCTCGGTGTTGGCTCTTTTCAAAGAACTTGGAGTAACTCGACGGCTCTCACTCATAATCGAAGGCGAGAGCATCTTCAATGACGGAGTGGCAGTGGTGCTTTTCGGAGTTCTTCTGGGAATGGCCCAGGGTGAAGATTTCAATCTCCTCTCTGCTGTCCGCCACTTTGTGGTGAGCGTGGTTGGGGGAGGTGGGATCGGAGTGCTCCTGGGCCTGACCGTGGCCAAAGTAATGAGTTTGGTGGACGACCATCTCATTGAGATAACGTTGACCACTATTCTTGCTTTCAGTGCTTACCTGCTGGCAGAGCACTTGCACATTTCCGGAGTGATGGCGGTCATAGGGGCTGGCTTGATGACCGGTAATTACGGCACTCGGTGGGCCATGTCACCCACGACCCGAGTTTCAGTGAGCGATTTCTGGGAATATGCAGCCTTCGTGGTAAATTCCGTTCTTTTTCTCATGATCGGCATAGAAGTGAAAATAGTTGATTTTGGGCCACTCTGGGTAGCTGTGCTGCTGGCGGTGGCGGCCATGATTTGTGGACGAGCCGCCGCAGTGTTTGGCACTGCGCCCCTGATCGGTAAAGTGGACAGACCGCTGCCTGGAAGCTGGCAGGGAGTGCTTTTCTGGGGTGGCATTCGGGGAGCTATTTGCATGGTACTCGCCTTGAGTTTACCCGTAGACTTGCCCCTACGTCAGCTTTTGATGGCCATGATTTTTGCGGTGGTGATTTTTACCCTGTTGGTCCAAGGATTGAGTGTCAAGACATTGCTCCAGAAGCTCGGGTTGATTGGAGGCGACTTTCCACAATCATATGAAGCAAGGAAAGGTGAAGTCTTCGCCTTAGGTCGAGTGCAGTTGGAGTTGGAGCAAATGGTTGGCCGCGGGCTTCTTTCACAAAGCAACTACGAACTCTTGGCACCGCGTTTGCAGGATCGAGTCCAGGAACTGCATATGGATTTGGAGGAAGCTGCCGCCGATCATCAAAATGCAGTTGCCGAGGAATTGCACCTGGCGGAAAAACGGTTACTCCATGCTGAGAAGGACGGAATCANNAGTCAAGTCGATGAGAGACTCACCTCATTAGAGTCGCCTGCAAAAGAACGGGTTACTACCACTGATCCCGAGGAGAGAGTATGACGAAAGATGAGAAGCTGCTGAAGGCTTGGGATCAGCTCGTACGAACGCTGAGCCAGAAGGAAGGGTTGAGCGGCGATCAGGCAGTCGCGCATGTGAAAAAGCATTTTCCCGAGCTCTACGAACTCTATAAGGAAGCGAAGAAAAAAAAGAAAGTCAAAGCCTCGGAATAGCTTATCTCTCCATTGCGCATGTCACTACAGAGCGCATAGACCAACTAGGCACCAAGTCATTTCTCAATGAACATTTCGCATTTCACATTTATCATTAAGTATCTGGCGACCATGTCGCCTCATATCTTTTTCTGATTCTTCAATGACAAATGCGAAATGAGCAATGTGAAATTTGAAATGTTCCTAGTGCCTAGTATTCCATGGCTCTCGACTCCACGAGACGAATACAGTATCATTTGCTCCATGAAAGTGATTATTCTTATTATCTATCTGTTTTTTTTCAGTGTCTCCCTTGGGCTCAAGTGGTTGAACATCAAGCACCTGAAAGAAAAAGGCCATCAAGTCCCCGCTGAATTCTCCGAAGCCATTGATGCTGAGACCTTACGAAAAACCGTATCGTACACGGCTGAAACCAGCAGACTCAGTACTGTTTTGTCGCTGCTCAATAATCTCCTGGTGATTGTTTTTCTGTTCGGCGGATTTATCACCATTTACGATGGCTGGGTCTCTTCCCTCTCCAACTCCTTTATCGTACGGGGTGTGCTTTTTGTCCTGGGTCTCCTCTACGCTGGAACCGTTTTCAGTATTCCTTTCAGTCTCTATAAGAATTTCAACATTGAGAACCGCTACGGTTTCAATACCATGACTGGTCGCCTCTGGTTGAGCGATCTGGTGAAGTCCACTGTAATCTCCACCGTGCTCACGGTGCTTCTGGTTGCGGCTGCCCTTTTTCTTGTTCGCTTCAGCCCAGGGTGGTGGTGGCTGTGGGTGTGGTCTCTTTTTCTTCTCTTTAGCATCTTTCTCATGTACATCTCTCCGTATGTTATTGAGCCGCTCTTTTTTACATTTGAACCGGTGCAGACTGAAGGACTGGAAGCTGAGATCAGGGCTCTGGTTGAAAAAGTAGGAATCAAGGTGAAGAATGTTTTTCAGGTGGATGCTTCCAGACGTAGCCTCCACTCCAACGCTTACTTCTCAGGAATCGGCAGGGTAAAGCGGATCGTGCTTTTTGATACCCTTCTGGAAAGTATGACTCACCGGGAAATAGTGGCGGTCCTCGCCCACGAGGTGGGGCATTGGAAGAAGAAGCACGTCATGAAAAGAATCATTTTGACCGAGATAGTGGCCCTTGGAGGAATTTTCCTTGCCTACAAATTGATTGCTTGGGAGGGGTTACCAGGAATAATCGGGTTGGAGCAGGGCTCGTTTTATGTGCGAGTTTTCATCCTTGGATTTCTCAGCTCGCTGTTACTGTTTCCCTTGACGCCAGCTCTGAGTCTTCTCTCTCGCAAGCATGAATGGCAAGCGGATACATTTGCCTGTGAGCTCACGGGAAGACCGCTCGATTTGGCAGAGGCTTTGATAAAACTTTCCAAGGAAAATCTGGCCAATCTCCACCCTCATCCCCTCTATGCTGCTTTTTATTACAGCCATCCACCAGTGGTGGAGAGAGTCAGAAAACTGCAGGAACAATCCACTGTTGCACAACCGGTAACCGGTTCATGAGTAATTCGGACAGCTATTGCTAAGCCGCCTCGTGCCGATACGGTTCCCCGAGATCAGTAAACGAAAAGGTGTAAAAGACTTTGTGTCCGTCAAAATCCAGGACCCTGAGGTCATCTGTCTGCTTGACGTCCTTCATGATTACGTCAAACTGCTGACCATATTTTCTCTTGACCAGGTCCAAGGGTACTTCGTAGGCCATGAATTTCTTGATTCCTTTGAGGTCTAGCTTTGAAATAAAATTGCCGTCCTCAAAGGAGTCGTAAGTGGTCAGTATTAATATAGGTCCTGTCCCTGTAAAAATTATGCCTGCTTTCATGGTCAACCTCCACTGCTCATTAACCCTGACGATAATAACTCAGCCTTATCATCCCTTTGGTGTAAGAGAATGTGGGGAGTTTGGGCTCCTCGAAAAACTCCTTCTGCCTTTCTTCCTTGGCTGCAATCGCTGCAGCCAGCCGCTCAGGATTAATGAGAGGAGCCTCATAACCATATTCATGCCACATCTCCTCATACCCTTCGGTTACATGCAACACCGCATGATCAAAAAACCTTACCAGCAAGAAAGAGACTTCAATAATCTGATTGAGATTGAGGGCTGAATCAGCTTCCCTGCTTGCCGCAATGAATTCCCACAGTCGCCTTTTGGTGAGATACAGAGCACTAATCACTTCCGGAAGTTCGAAACCTTGTCTGAATCTCTCTTTGCCCAAATTCTTGTAGTGCAGTTGGACCTCACCTTTCTCCTTGTCTTCGTCAAGCCAAAAGCTGAAGCGGCTGCAAACATCATAAATCCAATCATGCAGGGTCTTCTCATCGATATTCTGGTATGAACGAGTTGATTGATGAAGCAGCAACTTCATTTTGATCTCTCTGGATAGTTGCAAAGCATTGGCTTCGATTGAATCAATTAACTTTTTGGTAAGCACGATGCGCCTCCATACAACTTTTTTCGCTATTTAAAGCAGTTTTTGCAGCCTCAATTAACTTGCCTTCTGTAATTGAACCTCTCTGTAATATCCAAGTGTGGTGTGGTAAATGGCCATATCAAAGAAACGATTCAGGTAGGTAATAAAATCAACAGCGGAATCAAGCTCTCTTGTAGTTCTCATTATTCCTTTTTCCAGTATCGTATCCCAGATGTGTCTTTTCGTGGCAACCAACGCCTGAATTATCTCATGAAGGGGGAAACCTTCCTCGAACCGCTGCCTGCCAATACTGGAGTAGTGAGTTTTGACCTCCCCTTTCTCAGTATCTCCGAGCAGCCAGTGACCTANNCGGCGTTATTTTCTATCATTTCAATCAGTCTAACTAACATGACCGTTCTCCTCGCCTTCCTGTTCCTCAAAGGAGTCTTATCTCTGAGCGGGAAATGATGACTCCAGGGAGAGAACAAATGTGTCTAACAAGAAAAGACAAAAAGTGGAAAAGTCAGCCCAGAGCGATACAGCTAACCCCAGCCAGGGTCGAGCATGCCAAGATGAAAATGGAACACGTGCTGGTGAAAAACTCAGAAGATGGTGTTACCGAAAGGTTATGTCCGCTATGGTAGGTGGATGCGGCTGTCGAGACTTACTTTGCCGGTGGCGCTAATCAAGGGTAACATTCAGTAGCAAAGATCATAAGGTTCCAACTATTGATCAGATCGTCGAATTTCATCACCTTTATGTCCTACACTCCCAGTTGAGCAAGGCTACTTCACTGGGAGTCTTACCTGCACATTTTGATATTCATCTCTCCTCCAATACAGAGCCGAGTTTACTGATCCCAATATAGAAATTATATACTATTATCCTATGCCCCATGTAGATATTCTGTCAAAAAGAAAAAATGCACGATTTGATTTTTTTCGAGGGAACAA
>JABAHS010147216.1_pt1 | contig 11911 bp, 12 predicted proteins | sample 7062111 | NCBI WGS metagenome assembly JABAHS01 (sample SAMN14534600, study PRJNA622989) | marine sediment metagenome | biome: marine biome [ENVO:00000428]; feature: marine pelagic biome [ENVO:01000023]; material: deep marine sediment [ENVO:00002113]; isolation source: pool of 4 deep marine... | reverse complement strand
GACCAGAAACAGGGTCCCCGCGAGCCACGGAATCAACTCCCCGGCTTCTTCATGTTCCTCGATCACTTTTTCGGCAACCACCTTTTCGACTTTTTCTTCGTCTTCCTCTCCCAGCAGGACGGCCGTGGTCGCGGACAGGGTGTAGACCAACGCCACAAAACTGACCAGCACCCAGACTTTAGGGGTTAACTGCCATTTTTTGATGCCCCAGACCAACAGAATAGCCAGCACCGGCAACAGGGAACCCAGCACAATGGGGAAATGAACCACAATCGGATGTAACGGTAGATCAAACATGGTATCCTCCGGATTTCGGAATATTCTGAATCACAAGTCCAGTTTTGGGCGGATCGCCTCAAAACTCCATCCGGACTTTGCCGGATATTGAACCACTTATAAAATAAAGAGATAAAGGAGGCTATAGGCCATATGGAGGATAGCCGGAAAATACTCTGGATGGTCCTGGGCGGGTCCGGGCTGTTCACGGTGATGGTGGCGGTGGACCTGGCCACCGATTACCAGAGCGGAAATAGCGTCAGGCATTTGCTGATCGAGGGCATCCTGTTCGTCATCAGCGGGGTGGTGTTCGCTCTCGTTCTGCGCCAGTTGCTTCGCACCCGTCAGGAAGTCACTCTGCTGAAAAACGATCTGGAGGCGGTTGAGCAACAGAAGGAGCGCTGGCGGCAGGAATCCCGGCAAATGCTGGCCGGGCTTTCGGGCAAGATCGAAGACCAGTTCCGCCGGTGGCACTTGACCCCGGCGGAGAAAGAAGTCGGATTTCTCCTGCTCAAAGGCCTGTCCCTGCAGGAGATTGCCGACGCCCGCACCACCAAAATTAAAACCGTGCAACAGCAGTCGCAGTCCATTTACCTGAAAACCGGCCTGGCCAGCCGGTCCGAGCTGGCGGCGTTTTTCCTCGAAGATTTACTGCCTCCCAAGGAGCCATCGCCTAGCGATTAACGATAAAATCAAAACCCGGATTCTTCGCTTCACTCTGTGGAGTTTATCCTGAGCTTGTCGAAGGGCTCAGAATGACAGAGAGATACGTCTTGTCATCCCGAGCGTGCCGAAGGGTGACTTTGAAGAAAAGAGATTGTCGTTGCCTGATTCATCAGGCGGTTTTTAAAACCGCCCCATAAATGGGGCAACGACAATCCTTATCGATCAGGTGGTTATAAAACCCCTCCTTTGGAAGGCGGGGCGATTTTCCGCCGCAAAAACGCTTATTTGAGACTTGATTTGGCTTTCCTGTTGGATTAGCCTTAGGGTCTTTTACCCCGATCCAAGACTAAAATGCTGAAAACCACACTGCTCGGACATGCCAGCCTGGTCATCCAGTCCCGGGAAGCGACGATCATGACGGACCCGGTCTGGTTCGATTACCTGTGGGAGGAAATCAACGTTCTCTGCCCCCGGATCGAATTGCACAAGGACAAGGTGCCGTCGCTGGACGTGCTGTATCTGTCCCATCGCCATCAGGATCATTTCGACGTGCGCACGCTGGCCTATCTGGTGCAGAACGAACGTCTGATCCGGCCGGACACCCTGGTGATGGCGCCCCGGGACCAGATTCTTCTCGATGTTCTCAACGAACTGGAATTCAAAAACCTTCACGTGATCCGGGATTTTGAAGAGGTGAAGATCAAGGATGTCACCCTCACCCCCACGCCTTCGCTCAACCAGTCCAGCACTTCACAGGATTATTATCCCGAACACGGTCTTGTGGTCGGCAACGGCGAGGTGGCGATATGGAACCAGGTCGACACCATCGTCAATCCGGAAATCGTCGACCGGATCAAACAGCAGTTCGGCGCGTTGGACATGGTGCATTCCCGTTTCGTGCCCCTGCTGGAAGGAAATTTTTCCTATAACAAACCGTGCAATCTGCCGTTCGACGAATACTGTTCGTTTTTGAATATCATCAAAACCCTGGCCCCGAAATTCGTGGTGCCGGGTTCGGCGGCGTTCCGTTACCGGGACGAAATCAATTTTCTCAACCAGTATTCGTTCCCCACGACGCAGAAACAGTTTCTGCGGGACCTGGCGGCGTTTTGTCCCGAGGTGCCCGCCGGCGAATTTTTAAACGCGGACGTGGCCACCATCACGCCGAAAGGCGTCCGCATCGAAAAAAACGCGTCCGCATTCGTTCAACGCGGCGAGGACGACAGCTACAAGGCGGTGTTCAAGCCGGTGATGGAAGTGCCGCCGATCCGCACCCGCACCACCGATCCCAAACAGCACGAAGAAGAGATGCGGGTGGTCCACGATTTTATTGAAAACGAATTCATTAAACGGATTCGGAGCAGTGAAATGCTGGAGGGTTGGATGCACTGGCAGGTGGCTTATCAGCTGGAGGTGTTCGGGCAGGAGGGATCGGAAATCTGGAGCATCGATTTCGCGCAGCCGGAACCGAAGATCGAACAATGCGACCTCGGCAAGATCAACCTGTACGAGGGCATCGCCTCGTCGGAGCTGTACCGGCTGATCAAGGGCCTGGCGCCGTGGGATTATATCACCCTGTGCGGTAATTACCGGACCTTCAATAACCTGTACCGCATCACCGACGGCAACTTCGAGTATTTCCCCAGCGAGAAAATGAACGTCGCCTTCGAACCGCTGATGGAGGCGTTTCCCTGGGACCCGGCGATGGACCGCGAAAAATTCATGAAAGACGTCCGCCGCTGGAAAGGCGTCCCCCAGACCTGACGGCCTAAAGCGGCCAAATCCAACGTTCCCGCCGGTTTTTTTCACTCACCGCCACTAAGCCGGCCCGGCCTGTTTCCGTTGCCGCGGAAATGAAGTCTTCCAAGAATTCCCTCCCTTCCCGCCAATTTGGTCTTATACTGAAAAGACGAATCATCACACTAAAAAAAGGAATTCCGGCGTTTGGTGCCCGGAGGAAATGGAGAAGTGGATGGAAGCGACCAGCGGCCTCATGGCACGGGAAATGGTTCAGAAAATTGTCGATAACATTGAAACCGTCATCCGGGGACAGAGGCATTCCATCCAGAAAATGCTGGTGGCCCTGATCAGCGGCGGCCATGTCCTGCTGGAGGACAACCCCGGCACCGGCAAAACCACGCTGGCCAAGGCGCTGGCGCTGTCCATTGACGCCCGGTTCACCCGTCTGCAATTCACACCCGACCTGTTGCCGTCCGATATTATCGGCGTTTCCGTTTTCGATCAAAGCGACCGCAAGTTTCATTTTCACGAGGGGCCGGTATTTACGAATATTCTCCTGGCGGACGAAATCAACCGCGCCTCGCCCCGCACGCAATCCGCCCTGCTGGAGGCCATGGCCGAAGGCCAGGTCACGGTGGAAGGCAGGATGCGCAATCTGGGCGAGTTGTTTTTCGTCATCGCCACGCAAAACCCGGTGGAGACCACCGGCACGTATCCCCTGCCGGAAGCGCAAATGGACCGCTTCAGTCTGCACTTCGCCCTGGGGTATGTTTCCCATGAAGAAGAAGCCCGTATTCTGGAAGACCAGCTTCAAAGCCACCCCCTTGAAAAAATAGAGTCCTGTGTTTCTTTCAATCAGATTCTGGAACTCAAGCAACAGGCCAGAAACGTCCGGGTCAGTGACGATATCAAACGCTACATCGTCGAGCTGATTGCCGCCACCCGCAACGCGGAAGGCGTGTTCATGGGGGCCAGTCCCCGCGCGTCGCTGACTTTGACCAAGGCCTCGCAGGCGCTGGCCCTGATCGAGGGGAGGGAGTTCGTTACTCCCGAGCACGTGCAGGAACTCGCCGAGTCCGCGGTGGCGCACCGGCTGGTGATGGACGCGCAGGCCCGGTTTTCCGGGCTCACGGCCGTGGGAGTGGTCGAGAGCATTTTAAAAACCGTGCCCGCTCCCGCCTGAGGGTCGCCGGATCAAGAGGATTTATGTTTGACCGCTGGCAGTACCGGTTCATGGTTGGCTATTATTGGCTGGTGGAGTGGATTCAGGCACGGTTCACCCCCGCCGGCAAACTGGTATTGGCCGGTCTGTTGATCTCCGCGCCGATGGCCGCCACTCCCAACCAGACGCTGGCCTACCAGATTTTTGTCCTGCTGTTGTTATTGCTGTTGTTTTCCTTTGCGTGCAGTTGTTTTTTTTCCGTCCGGTTGCGGGTACAGCGCCGGCTTCCTCCCATGGTCACCGTGGGTCAACCGGTCGCCTACCCCTGCACNNCCCCTGCACGGTGGAAAATCCCACCGCAACGCCCCAGGCCGGTTTGACGTTTATCGAAAAGTTTAAGGACACCCGGCCCGCGTTTGAAACCTTCATCGCCATCAAGCCGCCTCCTTCCGCGGGAAACAGCCGGATCAACCGGATCATGGAGCAGGACAAGGCCCGCATCCGTTCTTTCAAGAGAAAGCCGGTGGACCGGAAGGACCATGTTCTGCCGACACTGCCTGCCGGCAAAAAAACGGAGGTGGCGTTGTCGTTCACCCCGTTGGAAAGGGGCTATCTGAGGTTGAAGGGGTTGACGTTCCACTGCGCCGACCCTTTGGGGCTTTACCGTGCCGCGGTCAACCTGCCGGCGGAAGAATCGTTACTGGTCCTGCCCAGAATGTATCCCACCCGGCTGCTGCAACTGGCCGACAGCCGCAAATACAACCAGCGGGGCGTCAGCCTGGCGTCCCATATCGGCGAATCCGAGGAGTTTGTGGGGTTGAGGGATTACCGGCCGGGAGACCCCCTGCGTCATATCCACTGGCACAGCTGGGCCAAAACGGGGAATCCCATGGTCAAGCAGTATCAGGATGAATACTTTTCCCGTCACGCGCTGATTCTGGATACCTTCACCTTGTACGACTCGGAGGTTTTTGAAGAAGCTGTTTCCGTGGCGGCCTCCTTTTCGGCGAATATCGATCTGGCCGATTCTCTGCTCGACCTGATGTTCGTGGGAACCGAATCGTATTGCTTTACCGCGGGCCGCAGTCTGAGCCACACGGATCAGATTCTGGAAATCCTGGCCACGGTCAAAAAATGCACGGATCATCCCTTCCGCGTCCTGAAGGACCTGGTGTTGTCCCGCTCCTCCCTGTTGAGCGGCAGTATCTGTGTCTTTCTGGATTGGGATGAGGAGCGGCAAAGTCTGGTTTCCCGGCTCAGGGCACAGAATATTCCGCTGCTGGTGATCGTGGTGCGGGAACCGGGCGCGGCGGGAGACCTGGATCCCGGCCCGATGAAAGATCAGGCGGACCGTTTTCATGTTCTGGAAGCGGGACAAATTGAGGAAGGACTGAGGCGCGTATGAAAACTCCCCCTTTGCTGATGGCGGCGGCATTGCTGTTCTGGGGCTGGCAGACCGGTCAGCTCGCCGTCGGCGTGCTGCTCGCTCTGGTGCTGGAAGGCGCGCGCTTCGTTTCCACCCGCTTCGAATGGTCCACGCAGGAGTTCAACCGCATCTGGAACCTGTGTCTGCTGGGCGCGTTGACTTTTCTGGTGATTCTTTACGTTTCGCAAAAGGGACTGGGGTTGATCTTCGCGCTGTTGCAATGGGCGCCCCTGATCCTGTTTCCCCTGGTGGCGGCGCAGTTGTACAGCGTGGAGGGAAAAATCCCGGCACAGGCTTTCAGGATTTTTTACCGGGCGGAAAAAGATACGGACGGCTCCCAAAATCGTGTGGCAGTGTTGTACCCCTATGTGTGCCTGTGTCTGATCTCCGCCAGCGCCGTCAGCGAAAAAAATGAATGGTTTTACTGGGCGATGGGACTGCTGTGCGCCTGGGCCTTGTGGCGGGCGCGGTCCCCGCGCTATTCGCGGGGGACCTGGGCCGCCGCCATGGGTCTGATCCTCCTGGCCGGTTTTTGGGGAAGCCAGGGGTTCTTCCAACTGCGGAGCTATGTCGATTCGCAGGTGATCGACTGGCTGTCCCGGCGTTTCCAGGGAGACCTCGATCCGTTCAAAACCCGTACCGCCATCGGCGATATTGCCGAACTGAAACGGGACGATACCATTCTCTACCATGTCGATTACGAGAAGGGCCGCCTCAGGCAGATTCTGCTTCCGCAATCCTCCTACAACATTTACCGGGAATCCAGCTGGTACGCCGCCGGATCGGAATTCAAAAGCCTCACCACGCAGACCGGCACCGGCTGGAGTTTTGAAACCGGGATCGAACCGGAAAAGGTGATCCGGATTTCCATGGGCCTCACCGGCGGCAAGGGGTTGTTGCTGGCTCCCAACGCGGCCTTTCATTTCGAGGATCTGCCGGTGCAGTACATGCAGTACAGCCCCATGGGCGCGGTCCGGGTGGAAAAGGGGCCGGGATTTGTGAATTATCGGGCGTCCGTTCATCCGGCTGTTTCCCGCAACGGCGCGCCGACGGAACGCGACTTGAAGGTTCCGGATGCCCTGCAACCGGTGTTGCGCAAGATCGCCGAAAACCTGCGGCTGGCTTCCCGAACGGATGAAGAGGCCGTTCAAACCGTCAACGATTATTTCGAGAATAACTTCACCTACTCATTGGACTTGAAAAGCGGGGAATCCGGCGTGCCGCCGCTGGTGGATTTTCTGACCCGCACCCGGTCCGGGCATTGTGAATATTTCGCGACCGCCGCGGTGTTGCTTCTGCGGCAGGCGGGCATCCCCGCGCGTTACACCTTCGGTTATTCGGCGAATGAGTACAACTGGCTTCAGGACGACCTGGTGGTGCGGGCGCGGGATGCCCATGCCTGGGCCATCGCCTGGGTCAACGGACGCTGGCGCAATGTCGACGCCACTCCGCCTGCCTGGATCAAACGGCAGAAAGAGAACGCCTCGTCCCTGGAGTCGCTGTTCGATGTCGGGTCCCAGATCGGGTTCCTGTTCTCAAAATTCCGCTGGGGAGAACAAAGCGAAGACCTGCAGACCTATCTGTTGATGATTCTGATTCCCCCGGTAGTGTTTTTGGTCTGGCGGATCTATTCCCGTACGCGGCGGGCGGATCGCACAGCCGGAGCGGGTAACGGCGAAGCCGATGGTGTGCCTGCGGCCCCGCAGGATTTTAAATTGATCGAAGGTCGGCTCAACCGTCTGGGGTTCGTACGGGAAGAATGGGAAACCTATTCGCGCTGGCTGAGGCGGATCCAGCGGGAGAATCCGGAAGTGCCGGTCGGCGGCCTGGAAATCGCGATTGCGCTGTACAGCCGGAAACGGTTCGACCCGCAGGGCCTGACCTCGAAGGAAGAAGCCCTGCTGCAAACAGAGATTCGCGCCTGGCTCCAAACGGCTCAGTCGATGGGGACGGAGAATTAAAAAGAGGATGAGAAGATATGAAGCATAAAATGCTGCCGACCGTTTGGCGCGTGATTCATTTTCTGGCGATGCTGTTTTTCGGGTTGCTCGCGATTTTTGCGGCGTTCCTGACGCTCAAGTCCTTTCCGGATTGGCTCAGCTTGTTTTTCTCCGGAATTTCCACGCTGGTTTTTGGATGGGCGACTTATTTATTGTGGGGACGGGTGTATGGGCCGGTTGCCCGCCAACCGGCCACCCGGGCCAAACTTTCCCTGTCGGTCACGGCGGCCACGATTGTGTTGCTGCTCTGTCTGGCGGTCGCCCTTCCTCCTTATAACCAGTATCAGGCGCGGGCTCGTAATTCAGACGCGAAACACACCCTGCATCTCATGTTCGTGGCCTGCAAAGCGTTCTGGAAAGCCCGGGGCGAGGACCAAAAATGCGATGCCGGGACAGCCGGGCAGAAGGCTCATGGCTTTGTGCGAAGCGCTCAGGTTACCGTGTCCGGCGGCGGCGCGGCGAAAGACTTTGCGGCCACCGCCCGGCACGAAGAGAGCCGGCAATCCTTCACGATCGACGCCCGTGGCACCATCAAGGGGAAATGGGACTCCCGGTCATGACGAATGAAACGAATCCTGGATTGACAGAAGAACGGCCAACGGAAAAAATCTCTTCCGCCCAGGCGTTGGAAAGGTTAAGGCCCTCGCAGGTCAAGTGGGGTGTGCTGTACTACGTGGCCGGCCTGGTTTGGATATTTTATCTGGCGCCGGACGGCATGGTTCAATACCTGTGGGACCGTCAAAATGTTTCGCACCTGAAATTTCTGGATGATGCGTTGGGCAGTTCCTTGTTCCTGCTCGTTCTGGCATGGGGGTTGGTATTGGGTTTTGCCGTCTTTGCGGTCAAACTCTATATTTTCAAAAATTCCCTGAACAAATCTTCCGCGGCGGGTTACGTTTTGGCGCGTCTCGCGTGCGTGGTTCTGGGTGTGATGATCTGGTTCCAATCGATGGAAATTCAGCGGCAGGCGGAACGCCGGTATGACCGGCTGGGCGACAAGGCGCTGGCCCGGCTGAAAATCGGCATGAACCGCAAGACCGTCGAACGCCTGATTCTGGTTGCCAATGTGGCGCTGGTTGACAAAGTGGAGGATCGCAAACTCACGGCTCAGGAAAAGGCGGTCCTGGATGCCTGGGATTCGTCGGAAAAAAATCCCCCCATCGATTTCAGCAAGGTAAAATTCGCACGGGTCTTCTTTAATCTCAATAACGTGGCCCCATCCAAACTCGATCCGAAGCACCGTTTCGCTTACGTCAAATCGTGTTGTTNNGAAACGATACGATTTGTTCATCGAATACGATCGGCAAATGAAATTGAAATCCGTCCGGTATTTGAAATCCAGCCACGCCGATGCCGTGGACTCCCGTTGCCGGGTCCGGTTCGAATTGCCCCGGAATCTGAAGCGGCAATATCCCTATCCCTGCCCGAAAGACGTTCAGGAATTTTAATGACCTCCGGGTGCGCCCATCCAGTCCAGGGCCGCGGATTCGTCCCGGCCGGGGAAATGTTTTACGGTGGGCCGGATGAAACGGTTGACCCACCGCGCGGCGATTTTATAAAACCGGGAATCGCTGACGAACGCCAGTTTTTTAATGTGGCGGTGATGTTTGCGCACAAACTTTAGATGGGCCAGCAGACCCTGGACATTTTTATAGCCCGGGAATTTCGGGGTGCAGATCACAAAACCGTTCAGCGCCCCCTGCGCTGTGATGTATTCACCGGTTTCGCGGCTGAGGGCGGCGAAATCCTCTTGCGTCAATGGCCCCTGGGGCTTTACGACCAGAACACCCTTGTCCCGCTGCATTTTATATTGAATCATGGCTATAACTTCTGCATAAGTGTATCGGCTAAAAATTGGGCCATCAGCCCGTTTTGTCAGCGTGTTCCTGCAAGGAACCCGATACAGAAAATGTTTTTGGGGATCCCGGCTTTTCTTTATGGTGCAGGTCAGCGGGTTCGTTTTAACGTGTTTTTGTCGATGTGATGAAAAAGGCTTTTCTGGCCTTTGATCTGCAGTTGGGAGTTTTCTTCGTAACTGAAACTGTGCTCGTCATGGAGGGTAACTTTCAGCTCGTAACGGACCGTTTTAAACTCCTGGTCCAAAAAAGGATTGGAGCAGATACCGTAAATGTCCGATCCGGCATCAGCCGCCAGCTCGAAGGACCGGGCATCCGGCTCAACAGTGCCGCCCGCCAGGACGGTTACCCCGCGCGGAACCATAAAACAGCGGAACACCTGCTTCGCCCGGGCGTCCCAGAGCCAATAACCCAGCTCCTCATGAAAAGGACTGTCTTCGCCCAATCGCCACGCGGTCGTGGAATACCGCAGTCCGTACAAGGCCTGCTCGTGATTGTTCACCGGGCCCATGGGTTCGAAAATAATTCGCTCGCGGAATTTATTGTTTTCCGTGCCGCGGTCATCCGAAAGGCGCCGTGTCGTCTCCCTTGTCGCCCTCCCAGGTTCCCGCCAATGCGGCCAGGGGGCCCAGGTTTTTGATTATTTCATCCGTCATAATAAACCTTTCCTTGTCGTCAAATGATGGGCATTGCTCCAACTTCAGGTTGTCAATCTCAACATATCTTGCTCACCCGCCCTGTGTCAATGAGGAGGGTGGTCATGGGCCGCTCTAAAATTTCAGGAAGATAATCGGGGATCGCCTTTTCCGGTGTTGGTCATACCGCCTTCAACCTTTTCCCCCGGAACAGGAAATGGAACTCAAAGAGGAAAATTTAAACATGATTCCGCAACATTAATTCTTTCGGGTGGGGGTTGAGGTAGATTTGATCGTTCAGGTATTCCACCCGATGCTTGCGGACGTGATGCCGGATCAGCGTTACGGGCACGATCAGCGGCACCAGCCCGCTCCGGTAATCCTCAATGGCTTCGATCACGTCCTGCTTCTCGACTGCAGAGAGCTGTTTCTTGAAAAAACCCAGCATATGGTACAGCACATCGGTGTTTTTCTTCGGGGTGGATTTGTATGACAGCGCCCGCATGAACTCCTCCGCGTAGCGATTTTTCAAATCCAAAGGTGTCATCTGTTTCGCCTGCGCGACCAGACGGCCCAGTGCGTCATAATGTTTGCGGCTGTGCGCCATTAACAGAAACTTGTGCGCTGTGTGAAATTCCACCAGGGCTTTGCGTGTGAATCGTCCGTGGAGCAGTTGCAATAAACGGTGACAGGCGAACACACGGGTGATGAAATTTTCGCGGATGCGCGCATCACGCAGACGGCCCTCGTCTTCAATGGGAATCCAGGGCACATGTTCCATGACGGCGCCCGCGAACAGACCGCGGCCGTTGGGCGTCGCCCGGCCGTCACTCCCGTAGACCTTGATGCGGGCGATGCCACAGGAGGGCGAGCGGTTCTTGAAGATATAGCCGCACAGATTGAGGTTCGCCAGTTCTTTAGCCCTTTGCCGGGAGTAGCGGTTCATGGGAGCCGTCCAGTCCTGCCCGGACCGGGTGCCGACCATACGGGGTTGATGCGCGCCGCCCTGCAACTGCACCGTTTCGCGCGGGATGCCCATGCCGATCTCTACTTCCGGGCAGGTGGGGACCCATTCGAAATATTGTCCCAGCAGGCCCTTCACGTAAAGGTCCTGTTTGTGATCGCCGTTCCAGCGCACCCGCTCTCCCAGCAGGCAACTGCTGACCCCGACCCGGATTTTGGGTTCTCGCCTTTCAGTGGACATAAGCGGATACTGAATAAGAGTGTCTTTAAAAAAACTTATTGAAAGAGAAAACGCGGCTTCAACTATGCCGAACAAAAATCTTCTTGCTCCGGACCCGGTCAGGAGTTAAGGTGATTATAACAGGCGTGCGCTTTCCCCGATGGTTATAAAAGTACCCCGGGCGGAATGGGGAAGTCAGTGGTTCAGGGGTACTTTCCTCCGGTCCATCCTCCTACTTTCCGCGGAGTAACAGTCCCTATGAAAATTCTGGTCATTGGCCCCGATTCCGAAGTGACCCGTCTATTTTCCTTCTTATCCGAATCGGGACATCTGGTGCAGAGTTGCCCGGACATCTCCTTCGCGCTGCAACGGTTGGAGTATCTTTCTTATAATCCACTGGTTTTCGTGAATCCGGAAAAAATGGACCCCGCAACTGTTCGAGGGATGAAGACCGCCGGAACCGGGGAGAAGGACCGGGCGGTGATGTTGATCGGGAAGCTTCCCGGGTCCATGAAAAATACCGGGGGCTTTGATTATGTGTTCGAAACCCCTCCCGGGCCGAAGGATTGGCAAGCCCTGATGGGGCCGGACGGTGCTTTCAGGGAAAAAGAACCGCTGGATTTCTATGCCGCGATCGAGCTGTGCGACGGGGATCAGAATTTGTTTTTTGACATAGCCGGCATCTTTTTAAAAGACGGCCCCCGCCGCATCGAGGGTCTCCGGACCGCCCTGGCTCAAAAGAGCTATCACAATGTTCAGGAGTCCGCGCACCTGATGAAAGGTTCGGCGCTGAACCTGGTCGCCGCGCCCCTGTGCGAAGCCACGCGGTTTCTGGAGTCGTCGGCGGGAAAATCCGATTTAACGGGGATTGAAGACGGGGCCGATTACGTGATTTACGAATATGAACGCCTGAAAAACCGGTTGACTCGAATGATGAAAGAACGGCCTTCCGCGGAGGGAGCTCCCT
>JABAHS010018061.1_pt2 | contig 11913 bp, 13 predicted proteins | sample 7062111 | NCBI WGS metagenome assembly JABAHS01 (sample SAMN14534600, study PRJNA622989) | marine sediment metagenome | biome: marine biome [ENVO:00000428]; feature: marine pelagic biome [ENVO:01000023]; material: deep marine sediment [ENVO:00002113]; isolation source: pool of 4 deep marine... | reverse complement strand
GAACGCAGCGAGGACATAGCCCCAGAAACTCAAGTCCAGGATTCCGTAGAGATATTGCATTTCCGATCCCAAGCGAAGTCGCCGGCCAGCACTATAACCAATGTAGCGCTTTGCGTCGCGATCCGACTATATTGTGTTCACATTTACGAAAATCAATCCTTATGCCCGAATTACCCGAAGTCGAAACCAGTCGCCGCGGCATCGCGCCGTGGGTCGAGCAGCAGGAAGTCTGCGACGTCATCATTCGCGACCGGCGCTTGCGCTGGCCGGTGCCCCTGGACATCGACAACTGCCTGCCCGGCCAGCAGATCCGCTCGGTCGCGCGCCGCGCCAAGTACCTGTTGTTCGACACCGACGCAGGCACCGCGATCATGCATCTCGGCATGTCGGGCAGCGTCCGCATCATCGACGACGGCGAACCGGCCGGTAAACATGATCATGTCGATATATGCTTTGGCAGCGGCAAGGCGCTCAGGTTCCGTGATCCGCGGCGATTCGGATCCCTGCTCTGGGCGGAAAAACCATTCGAGCACCATTTGCTGAAAGACCTCGGGCCCGAGCCATTATCTGCGGACTTCAATGGCGAGCACCTCTGGCGCCGGTCCCGCGGCAGAAAAGTGGCCGTCAAGCCGTTCATCATGAATGCGTCGATCGTCGTCGGGGTCGGCAACATCTACGCGAGCGAGGCGTTGTTCCGCGCCGGGATCCATCCGCGGCGGGCTGCGGGGCGCATCGCGAGCGGGCGCCTTGATCGACTCGCCGATGCGATCAAGGCCGTGCTGCAGCGGGCGATCGAGGCTGGCGGGACCACCTTGAGGGATTTTCACGGCGGCGACGGCGAGCCCGGCTACTTCAAGCAGCAGCTCGATGTTTACGACCGGGAAGGATTGCCGTGCCGCTCCTGCAAGACGGAAATCCGCTCCATCGTGCTCGGGCAGCGGTCGACCTATTACTGCCTGCGGTGCCAGACCTGATCCGCTCGCCCGCGGCGCCTGCGTCTATACGCCAACCTTCGACTTCAGCGCTTCGTTGACGGCCGGCGAGACAAATTCGGAGATGTCCCCGCCCATGCTGCAGATCTCCCGCACCAGGCTCGACGAGATGAAGTTATAGGTCTCGGTGGGCGTCAGGAACGCGGTCTCCACGTCCCCGGCCAGGTGCCGGTTCATGTTCGCCAGCTGAAATTCATATTCGAAATCCGAGACCGCGCGCAGCCCGCGGAGAATGACGCCGAGCCGGTGCTCGCGCGCGAAATCCACGGTCAGTCCGTCGTAGCCGGACACTTCGACATTGTCGATATCTGCGAGCGCAACCCGCGCCAGCTCCACCCGCTCGTCGAGCGAAAACATCGGCTCCTTGCTCGGGTTGGCCGCAATCGCGACCACGACCTTGTCGAACAGACGGCAAGCGCGCCTGACAAGATCCTCATGTCCGAGCGTGATCGGATCGAACGTTCCCGGGTACATGGCTGAAACTGACATCGACCGTTTCCTCGCTTATCCGCCTGCTTTGTTGGCCACCAGCAGTGCATACCTGACGTTGCCGGCTGTTTTTTCTTTGACGACTTCCCAGCCCGCCGGCAAAGCCGGCAATGACTGCTTTCGGTCCTGCTCAATGTAGATGCGCGCGCCCGGCGCCAGCCAGCCGCGGTCGTTTAGCAGTGTACACAATTCTTCATACCGGCCGTCCGAAAACGGCGGGTCGAGGAAGACGACGTCATACGTCGCCTGACGGTTGGCTGTAGCAAGGAAGCCGTAGGCATCGGTCTCGTGCACGAGCGCGCCATCGGCCGCCAGGCGCGCGATGTTTTCTTTCAAAACGGCCGCGGCGACCGGCGCCGACTCGACCAGGTCGGCCGCGCGCGCGCCGCGGGACAGCGCTTCCAGGCCGAGGGCCCCGGTACCCGCGAAAAGATCGAGGCAGCGGGCGCCTTCGATCGTCGGTGCCAGCCAGTTGAACAGAGTTTCCCGGAGCCTTTCGGACGTGGGCCGGAGGCCGGGGATGTCGGCGATCGGCAAAAGGCGACTGCGCCATTTTCCCGCTACAATACGCAGCCGTCCTGACGTTGATCCCCGGTTTCCGCGTTTCCTGCTTGCCAAGCGTTTATCTTCGTCATGGTGTCAGTCAGCATCCGAGATTACTCCAGCTAACAGACAGGAAGTAGATGTGTTTGGAAAAAAAAGCGCAGCAAGCGACGAAAAGAAGCCCGGTTTCGTCAAGCGGCTCCGCGCGCGCCTGAACCAGGGCGACAGCTGGCTCACCTATGATCTCGCCAACCTCGCGCCGGGCGGGAAGATCGACGAGGACGTTATCGACGAGCTCGAAGCAGAGCTCGTCATGGCAGACGTCGGCATGGAGGCGGCGCAGCGGGTCGTTGCCGGATTGCAGCAGCGGCTCGCAAGGAAGGAACTCGCAGATGTCGACGCGCTGCGGCGCGGGCTGAGGGAAAGTCTCGTCGCGGTGCTCGAGCCGGTCGCGGAGGAACTGGTGATCGGCGACACGCCCGGGCCGTTCGTCATCCTGATGGTCGGCGTTAACGGCGCCGGCAAGACGACCACCATCGGCAAACTGGCGCGCAGGTTTCTCGACGACGGCAAGACGGTCATGCTGGCCGCGGGGGATACCTTCCGTGCCGCTGCGGTCGAACAGCTGCAGGCCTGGGGCGAGCGCAACGCTGTGCCGGTCGTCGCGCAGCAGCCGGGTGCGGACCCGGCCGCGGTCGTCTTCGATGCCTACCAGGCAGCGAAGTCCAGGAACATCGACGTCCTGCTCGCCGATACCGCGGGCCGGCTGCAGAACCAGCAGGGGCTGATGGACGAACTGGCCAAGATCAAGCGGGTCGTCGCGCGTCATGACGAGGCGGCGCCGCATGAAATCATGCTCGTGCTCGATGCCAGCCAGGGTCAGAATGCGCTGGTACAGGCGGAGAAATTCAATGCAGCGCTCGGCGTCACCGGCATCACGGTCACGAAGCTGGACGGGTCTGCGAAAGGCGGTATTCTTCTCGCCATAGCGCACAAACTCGGCATCCCGGTGCGCTTTATCGGCATCGGGGAGGGCGCGGACGACATGCAGCCGTTCGATGCCGGGGATTTTGTCGACGCGTTGCTGGCGGAGCCTGCCGGCGACGGAGCTTAGGGTCGGAACCGAAGAGCCTTGATTCAGATCGAAGCGGTCACGAAACGATATCCGGGCGGGCATGATGCCCTGCGTGGCTTGTCGCTGCAGGTGGACAACGGTGAGATGGTGTTCGTCACCGGGCATTCCGGCGCCGGCAAGAGCACTCTGCTGAGACTGATCGCGTTGATCGAGCGGCCGACCGGTGGCCAGGTCATCGTCGATAGCCAGGACACCCGGAAGATTACGCGCCGCAAGATTCCGGCCTACCGCCGGCAGATCGGCATGGTCTTCCAGGATCACAAGCTGCTTTACGATCGACCCGTTTTCGATAACGTCGCCCTGCCGCTGGTGATCGCGGGCATCGGCCATCGCGAAGCGGCGCGCAAGGTCCGCGCGGCGCTCGACCAGGTGAGCCTCCTGCACAAAGAGAAGCAATATCCGGAGACGCTGTCTTCGGGCGAGCAGCAGCGCGTCGGCATCGCTCGCGCGATCGTCAGCCGACCGAAGCTGCTGATCGCGGACGAACCGACCGGCAACCTCGATCCCGACCTGTCGCTCGAGGTCATGCGCATCTTCCGTCGTTTCAACGAAGTCGGCGTGACGCTCCTCATTGCAAGCCACGATATCGCCCTGATCGATCAGCTCGGCTGTCGGCGGATCGCGCTGGAGAACGGTGCGCTGCAGGTCGACGAAGAGGAAGACGTGGTCGCCGAATACAGGGAACGACTGGAAGCGGAAAGGGAGCAAGAGTCGTGGTGACGCCGGAGAAAGGCGAAGCGCTGCAAGCGCCGCAAAAAGCCGGCTGGCTGTCCGGCTGGTTCCAGCGCCACGTCAGCACGGCCCTCGGAGCCCTCGGACGCCTGTCCAGACAGCCCTTCGCCAACCTGATGACGGTACTGGTGATCGCCGTGACGCTCGCGTTGCCGGCTGCGATGCACCTCGTCATCAAGAATGCGCGCTCGGTCAGCGCGTCATGGGACAACGCGCTCGACTTCTCCGTCTATCTCAAGAAAGAGGTTAGCGTCGAGCAGGCCGAGCGACTTGCCGCGATCGTCGGGCAGCGCGCGGACGTGGCGTCGGTCGTCCTGATTACGGCTGAAGCTGCGCTTGCCGAGTTTCGCGAACAGTCGGGCTTCGGCGACGCGCTCGATCACCTCGCCGACAACCCCCTGCCGCACACGCTGGTGGTTCGCCCGGTCGCGTCGAATACCGAAGTCACGTTGGGGCTGCTCAACGAGGAGCTCGGCAACCTGCCGGAAGCCGACTTCGTCCAGGTCGACACGGAGTGGGTGCAGCGCTTTCACGCCATCCTCGCTATTCTCGAACGCGCAATATTGATGGGTGCGGTACTGCTCGGCGCCGCGATCCTGGTCATTATCGGCAACACGATCCGCCTCGACATCCAGAACCGGCGAGAGGAGATCGAAGTGACGAAGCTGATCGGCGCGAGTAACGCGTTCGTCCGCCGGCCATTTCTTTACTCGGGGTTCTGGTACGGGCTGACCGGCGGGCTGCTGGCGTTGCTGCTGGTCTGGTACGGCCTGTACGCCCTGCGGGAGCCCGTATCCCGGCTGGCGGGTCTTTACGAACGAGCCTTCGATGTCCTCTCGCTGAGCATCGCCGAGAGCTTTGCGATCATTGGCATCGGCATCGGCCTGGGGCTCGTCGGTTCGTGGATTGCGGCCACCCGGCATATGCGCCGGATCGAACCCGGCTAGGCAAACTTTACATAATCAAATAGCGCGGTGCTTATTCAAGTACCTGTTTCTATTATATTTTTCAGATCGCTTTCCCGGGAACCAAATTTACTTGTTAGCACTCTAAGGTGGGGAGTGCTAAAATTGCAGCCTGTAGGGAGGAATATCAGCACCATGACAACAGCCTTAGCCACCATTAACCATGACCTGACACTCAAGGGCCCCGTAGGCAGCCTGGACGCGTATATCCAGGCCGTGGGCGGCATCGCGGTGTTGAGCAAGGAGGACGAGCAGGCGCTGTCGCGTCGCTTCCGCGAGGAAGACGACCTGAAGGCCGCGCGCGAGCTGGTCATGGCGCACCTGCGTTTTGTCGTCCACATCGCCAAGGGCTACACGGGTTACGGTCTGCCGCTTGCCGACCTGATCCAGGAAGGCAACGTTGGGCTGATGAAAGCCGTGAAACGATTCGACCCGGATTACGACGTCCGGCTGGTGTCTTTCGCAGTACACTGGATTCGCGCAGAGATTCACGAATTCGTGCTGCGCAACTGGCGGATCGTCAAGGTAGCGACGACCAAGGCGCAGCGCAAACTGTTCTTCAATCTACGTAAGTCGAAAAAGAGCCTCGCGTGGCTGTCGCATGACGAAACGCTCGCTGTCGCCGAAGATCTCGGCGTAAGCCCGAAGGAAGTCACCGAGATGGAACGACGCCTCTCGGCGCGCGATGCCGTGTTCGATCCGGTACCCGACGCACGCGACGACGACCGCGCCTACTCGCCGGCCGCCTACCTGCCTAGCCCCAATGCGGACCCGGCAAAGCTGGTGGAGAACACCGACTGGCACGAGGACGCGACCGCGCGCATGGGCGAAGCTATCGAAACCCTCGATGACAGGAGTCGCCATATCCTGCAGTCACGATGGTTGACCGACGACAAGCTGACTTTGCACGAACTGGCGGACGAGTACGGCGTCTCGGCGGAGCGCATTCGGCAGATCGAGGTCAATGCGATCAAGAAGATCCGGGCTGCGATGGGGGCCTGAACAAACCCACGGGGTCGGAATTGACGCTGACCCCGGTCTCATTAAAAAGGCCGCACAGTGTGCGGCCTTTTCTTTGTCTCCGTGCAAACTCACGGGGTCAGCGTCAACGCTGACCCCGGCATGTCATCGACGCCCGGGCGGCATCACGACGTGATCGGCACCATCGTAATCTCGACGCGACGGTTTGCCTGGCGTCCGTCAGCCGTATTGTTGTCCGCGACCGGCATCGATTCACCCAGACCGACCGTAATCATCCGCTGCGGGTCGACGTCCTGCGACTGCAGGTATTGCGCCACGGACGACGCCCGTCGTTCCGAAAGCGCCTGGTTGTAGGCGTCGGAACCGGTGCTGTCCGTGTGACCGGCAACCTCGACGACGGTCTGGTCGAACTCGACCAGCACTTTAGATACCGAGGTGAGCACGTCGAAAAATGCAGGACTCAGGTCCGAGCTGTTGGTCGCAAAGGTCACATTGCCCGGCATGTTCAGCGTGATGTTGTCGCCATCCCGGTAAACGCTGACGCCGGTGCCCTGCAGCTCCGCCCGCAGTTTGGCCTCCTGGCGATCCATGTAGACGCCGACCGCGCCGCCTGCGAGCGCGCCCACGCCGGCCCCGATCAGGGCCCGCTGACGGCGCTCGACGGCATCGTCGCCGGACGCCAGTCCGACAACCGCGCCGGCAAGGGCGCCGATGACGGCGCCGCGGGTCGCGTTACTCGTCTGCGGTTCCTGGGTGTAGGGATCGAGTGTCTGGCACCCGCCAAGAAATATCGTCAGCCCGGCGGCCAACGCGAAGACGCTGAATGCTCTCGTGTTCATATCCTTATCCTCATTGCCGGCGGCCGGGCCGCCCGCAAGCCTCTGCGAAGTTTGCGACGCCATTTTAGGCGCCTGCATCCTGAACGAATGCTGAAGCAGGACGCACTCGAGGACATTCGCACGCCGCTCGTTGCGAATGTGTGCGTCAGTTCTCATTTTGCCGGGCACCGACGGCGCGCCTCCGGGCATGTAGAATGCCGGCATACGAAGCCGGGGACCGGGGATGCCCGAAACGGACAGGTGGCTCGCCGAGTACGGGGAGCATCACGAAGACATCGAATTTGCCGGGATCTACTGGGTTGCCGTGCTGACACTGGTCATCGGCACGGTGGGCATGCTGTGGTCCCTGCCGGTGCCCGTCGAGTTCGCCCGAATTTCCCCCCTCATGAACTGGGGCAGCTGCTTCCTGATGGCTGCGGTCGTCTATTACTTCATTATTTCAATGCCGCTCGCGATCGGCATGCTGCCATTCGTCTTCGGCGTCGCCGCCGTGCAGATCTGGCTCGTCGATTCCCCCTGGTCGATCGTGCAGGTGTCGTCGACGCTGTTCCTGTTGAGCCTGACCGGGCTTTACCTGGGTCATCGCGGACACGGCGGGCTCAGCGCCGTATTTCGTGACATCCAGCTCATGATGATCGCCCCGGTCTGGCTGCTCTCCAACCTCTACAAGCGTTTCGGTATCCCTTTTTAACGGGTAGAATTGCGAGCCCGTTTTCGACCCGATCCGCGCGGAGGCACTGTGGCCGGTACCGATAAAAGACAACTGAATCCCCTCGATCTCTTTGACGTTCGCGCCGAACTGAGCGAAGAGGAAGCGATGGTGCAGGACTCGGTCGCGAGGCTCGTCGACGAGCAGGTCCTGCCCGTCATCCGCGAAGCCTTCGAGAACCATACGTTTCCCAAAGAACTGGTCCCCGAAGTCGCCGCGCTCGGTCTCCTCGGCAGTTCGCTCGAGGGATACGATTGCGCCGGCCTCAATGCGATCTGTTACGGGCTGATCTGCCAGGAACTGGAACGCGGCGACAGCGGCATCCGCAGTTTCGTATCCGTGCAATCGAGCCTGGTCATGTTCCCGATCCATGCCTTTGGCTCGGAAGAACAGAAGCAACGCTGGTTGCCGGCGATGGCGCGTGGCGAGGCGATCGGCTGTTTCGGCCTCACCGAGCCGCAGGGCGGTTCCGATCCGGGCAACATGAAAACCCACGCGAAACGAGACGGCAACGACTGGATCATCAATGGTTCGAAGATGTGGATCACGAACGGCAATATCGCAGATGCCGCCGTGATCTGGGCGATGACCGACGAGGGCGTCCGCGGGTTCATCGTCGAAACAGACACTCCCGGCTTCACCGCGCAGAAAATCGACAACAAGTTCTCTCTTCGTGCGTCGATCACCTCGGCGCTGTTTCTCGACAACGTTCGCGTGCCGAATGAAAACGTATTGCCCGGCGTCGTCGGACTCAAGGGACCGCTCAGCTGCCTGACGCAGGCCCGCTATGGCATTACCTGGGGCGTCATTGGCGCAGCCCAGGCCTGCCTGAGCGAAGCGCTGAGCTACGCCCAGGAACGGGTGCTGTTCAACCGGCCGCTGACCCACAACCAGTCGATCCAACAGCGACTGGCCGATATGGCCCGGCGGATCACGACCGCGCAGATGCTGTCGCTGCGGCTCGGCCGGCTCAAGGACCAGGGACGCATGACGCCGACGCAGGTCTCGGTCGCCAAGTGGAACAACTGCCGCGCGGCGCTCGACATCGCCCGCGACGCGCGCGACATCCTCGGCGGCGCCGGCATCAGCGCCGAGTACGTGCCGATCCGGCACATGCTCAACCTGGAAAGCGTCATCACCTACGAGGGTACGGAGACCGTGCACCAGCTCGTCGTCGGCAAGGAACTGACCGGCGTCAATGCCTTCTGACGCGCTTCCGAAAAACCGCGACATCTGGCGCATCGCCGCGCCAATGATTCTTTCCAACGTCTCCGTGCCGTTGCTCGGCATGGTGGACACGGGTGTCACCGGGCATCTCGACGATCCGGTTTATCTCGGCGCGGTCGCCATCGGTTCGACGATATTCGGCTTCCTCTACGCGGGCTTCAATTTCCTGCGCATGGGCACGACGGGTATTACTGCGCAGAAGTTCGGTGCCAACGATCGCGAGGGACTCACAATCGTGCTCGGCCAGGCGCTGCTGGTCGCGCTGGCAATCGCTCTGCTGCTCCTCGTACTGCAGTTACCGATCGCGTTGCTGGCAATGCGCCTGCTGGGCCCGGAACCCGGCATCGCCCAGTTCGCACAGCAGTACTTCGACATCCGCATCTGGAGCGCGCCGGCCACGCTTGCCAACTACGCGCTGATCGGCTGGTTCATCGGCTTGCAGAATGCGCGCGTGCCGCTCTTTATCGTGCTCGCTATCAATGTGACAAACATCGTGCTGGACCTCGTTTTCGTGCTGCTTCTCGACATGAAGGTCGACGGGGTCGCTGCCGCATCGGTGATCGCCGAATTTACCGGGCTCGGCGTTGGCGCCTGGTTCGCCCTCAGGTATCTGCGCAAACATCCCGGGCATGTCGTCTGGGCTCACCTATCGTCGCTCAGGGAGTACGCGGCGTTCTTCGCCGTTAACCTGCACCTGCTGGTGCGGACGATGGCGCTGATGTTTACCTTCGCGTTCGTTACGGCAGCCGGTGCGCGCCTGGGCGGACTTGTACTTGCCGCGAATGCGGTACTCATCAACATGCTCCACCTGATGTCCTTTGCCCTGGATGGTTTCGCGCACGCTGCGGAAGCCCTGGTCGGCAAGGCGGTGGGTGCGAAAGACCGCGCGTCGCTGGAAAGGGCCGTTGCACTTGCGCTGCGCTGGTCCCTGTATGTCGCGGCCCTGTTCTGCCTGTTCTTCCTCATCGGCGGCAAATCGGTCATCCGACTGCTGACCGACCTGCCCGAGGTCATCTCGGTTGCCGACCGCTACTTGCTGTGGCTGGTATTGCTGCCGCCAGTGGCCGTCTGGTCCTACCTTTACGACGGCGTGTTCGTCGGCGCGACGCGAGCGCGCGAGATGCGCGACATCATGCTCGTATCGTCTTTCCTGGTTTTCGTCCCCGCCTGGTACCTGTTCCGCTTCCTCGACAACCACGGCCTCTGGATGGCGCTCAGCCTGTTCCTCGCGAGCCGCGGGATCGGCATGCATTACTACTACAAAAAACGGGTTGTCCCTGCGTTGCCAGCCGTGCCGACCTAGGCAAGCTCGACGGCCGCCTGGATCGGCGCGTGGTGCGCGTCGCACTGGCCCTGTACCGAGGACCGCGCCCATAAATAGGCGATCACGCCGGTCACGACGTTCGCGAGCATGTAAGCCGCGAAGATGCCCATGACGCCATACAAGCGATCGGCAATGAAGGCGAGCGGGATGTAGATAACGACCATGCGGGCGACGCTGATGTGGACGGCGGGCATGGGCTTGCCCATGCCGTTGAAGGAGGCATTCATGACCATGACCATGCCGTAGGCGCCGTAGCTGATCGGGACGATGGTCAGGAACAGCTTGGCGACGCCCGTGACCTCCGGGCTGTCACTGAACAAGCCGGGGATAAATCCGCCCGACAGCGCCAGGGCCATTGCGATCAGCAGCCCCGAACCGATGCAGAAAACAGTGCAGAGCCACAATGCCCGGTAGATCCGGTCGGGACGGTTGGCGGCGATGTTCTGGCCGACGAATGGGCCGATGACCGCGGACAGCGCATAGAAGAGCACCAGGGTCAGCGACTCCACGCGGCTCGCCACGCCGAAGCCGGCAACCGTCTCCGGCCCGTAGCGCGCCAGCATCGCCGTGATGACGCCGGTTGCGATCGGGATGATGGCGTTGGTGCCGGCGGCCGGGATACCGACGTGCAGGATATCCCGCCAGGATTTGACCAGCTCCGCGCGGTCCGGCTTATTGACCGTCAACAGGTCGTAGCGCGTCTTCATGTAATAGACCGTGCCGATGAAGATGGACAGTCGCGACAACAGCGCCGCCATCGCCGCGCCATTCAGTCCCATCGCCGGGACATGGCCGACGCCGAAGATCAGGATCGGGTCGAGCAGGATGTTGATCACTGACGCCAGCACCATCAGCATGCTGGGCAATCGAGTGTCGCCGGTTGCGCGCATGCTGCTCATGCCGACCATGCCGACGACCACGAACGGCACGCCGACATAGAGAATATTCATGTAACCCGCGATCAGCGGGATCATGTCGTCAGGCGCGCCGAGCAGACGGAACAGCGGATCGATCGTCAGCACGCCGACAACGGACATTGCGGCAGTGATGCCGAACGACAGGATCAGGCTGTCAGTCGCCAGCCTGCGGGCGCGACGGTGGTCGTGGGCGCCGATCGCCCGCGCCACGACGGACGACGTCCCTGCACCGAGACCGATCGCCACGCTGGTCACGACCATGATCACGGGAAACGCGAAACTGAGCGCCGCCAGTTCCCTGTCGCCCACCTGGCCGATGAACCACATGTCGACGAACGACTGCAACATCATCATAAAGATGCCGAAAAGCACGGGGACCGACATCGCGACAAGATGCCGGCCGACCGAACCCTCCGTCAGGCGGGCTTGTGTCGAGGCCATCAAATATTCCGGTGTGATCCGCGCTGGGCGCTGCGACAGAGTGCGCCCGAAGCCGCTTAACTATGACGGAGCGCCGGTACCGGTGCAACGGATTAATCCGCAGCGTTATCATGTATGCCGAAACAAACGGAGACCGGAACCATGATGCAGAATTGCGAGATCGAGATCGACGCATGAGCTGGAAGACGCTCGACAGCAGGATCGTCTACGACAACCCGTGGATTACCCTGCGTGAAGACAAGGTGATCAACCCCGGCGGCGGCGAGAACGACTATGGGCACATCCACTTCAAGAAGAAGGCTGTAGGTATCGTCCCCGTCGACGAGCAGGGCAATACCTGGATCGTCGGTCAGGATCGCTACACGCTGGGCGAGTACTCCTGGGAAGTGCCGATGGGCGCCTCCGAGGAAGACGAGGACCCGCTCGAGACCGCGCATCGGGAGCTGAAGGAAGAAACGGGCCTGACTGCGGCGTCGATGACGCAGCTGATGCGGCTGCATACGAGCAATTCGATCACGGATGAAGTCGGCTATGTATTCGTTGCCCGCGACCTGACGGCAGGTGAAACCAGCTTCGATGAAATGGAAGTGCTCGACGTCCGCAAGCTGCCGCTCGAGGA
>JABAHS010151206.1_pt1 | contig 11922 bp, 13 predicted proteins | sample 7062111 | NCBI WGS metagenome assembly JABAHS01 (sample SAMN14534600, study PRJNA622989) | marine sediment metagenome | biome: marine biome [ENVO:00000428]; feature: marine pelagic biome [ENVO:01000023]; material: deep marine sediment [ENVO:00002113]; isolation source: pool of 4 deep marine... | reverse complement strand
ATACAGCATATGAAACGAGCTAAATCCCCTGAAAAATCTGTCGCCATGACACGGGCCAGCAGCCGGCAATGGGTGTTGAAACCCCAGGACTTGGCGGTTGCCTTGAAATTGGTGGCCTTGCAAGGTCAGTGGCTGCCCTATGCCGGTCTGGGGGACGCCATGCGCCTGTCCCGCTTCGAGGCCCATGCGGCGGTGCAGCGCCTGATGGCCGCCGGGCTGGTGGCGGATATCGAGGGTCAGCCCAGACCTGTGCTCGCGGCCTTGCAGTCGTTCGTGCTGTATGGCGCGCCCTACGCCTATCCGGCCGTGTGGGGGGCGATGACCCGGGGATTTCCGACGATCTGCGGCGTTGCACCGCTCAAGGAGATCGTCGGGACCGGTGAACCGCCGCCGGTCTGGCCCCATCCCGAGGGTGTCGCCAGGGGACCTGCATTGTTGCCTCTGTATCGGAATCTGCCCCTGGCGGCGCGCGATGATTTGGCGCTGTACGCGCTGCTGGCCCTGTTCGATGCCTTGCGGGCCGGTCGGGCAAGGGAGCGGGAGTTGGCCACACGACTCCTGAAGGAGCGGTTGAGCGGCGAAGCCTCTCGAGAGAGCGCCGGTGTGAACGGGGACGATGCCGTGGTTATTGGAAAAGATCTGACGGTTTCGCGAAAGGCGCTGAATTCCCTGGCGGAGCGGTTTCACATCCGGAGACTGTCGATATTCGGGTCGGCGGCGCGTGGTGAGCTTCGTCCGGACAGCGATATCGACCTGCTGGTCGAATTCGAACCGGAAGGGGCGCCTTCCTTGTGGACCCAGACCGAGTTGCAGGATGAGCTCTCCCGCCTGTTCGGCGGCCGGCCGGTGGATGTCGTGCCGCCCGAGGTTCTGCGCAATCCCTACCGCAGAAAGGCCATCGAACGGGACCTGAAGGTGTTGATTGATGAAGCCGCTTGAACGGGACGCCGCCTATCTTTGGGATATGCTCGATGCGGCGAAACACGCCGCTGAGCTTTCTGCCGATATCGACCTCGACCGGCTGCTGGAAGACATGCGCACCCGCTATGCGGTCGAGCGGGTGCTGGAGATTATCGGCGAGGCGGCACGGCGGGTATCGCAGGAAACGAGGCAGGCGCATCCGCAGATTCCCTGGGCGGGCATCATCGGCTTTCGCAACGTTCTTGCCCACAAGTACGGCGCGATCGACTATCGCCGGCTGTATACCGTCCTCAGGGAAGGGGTGCCTGAGCTCATCACCGCCCTGGAGAACATCCTTGCCATGCTTGGAGAAGAATAAAATGAATCCCGCCTCCATCGTCCGAAAACTTTGGAATTGCTGCAAAGAGGCAGAGGGGTCGCCCAACACCAATTGGCCCTGTCTTTCGTTTCGCCAGTCTTTTTGTCGGAAACGGGGAGTGGGGGGCGGTGAATCGAGGACCGGGCGGTGCGACCGGCCGGTCTTAGTGTCAGGCAAAGTCGGCGGCTATCGTCCGTGCGGCTCGTTCTTGTCAGGGATTGCGTGGTCGAGCGGCGCTGTCCGGGTGGTGGTGCGAGGTGATAATGTCCAGGCGGGAACGGGTGACCGGCGAAGAGAAACTGTCCTGGCACGGCGAGATCCTCGCAGTTCAGCCGCGTATCCGGTTGATGCGCTCGTTTGACGAGCGCAGCCACGGCTATTTGGGTTACGTGCTCAAGATGCGCGGGCAGATCGCGGAGGAGAGTCGCGAGCTCACGGTTGCGATCGGCAAGGGGGCGCAGGCGAAGCACGCGTTTCGCGCCGGTGACGAGGTCAGCGGCAAGGCCGTGCCGGTCGCAGACCCGCGGCTCGAGCCGGCGGAGCTCTACAAGGCGAGCGCGCTGAAGCTCCTGGCGCGTTCGCCGCCCGGCGCGACGGCGCCGCCGCCGGCGCTGGAGGTGTACCGGGCCCGCGGTCATCGCCGCCTCGATGCGCGTACCTACGAGGCGAAATGCCGGTGCTGCATTTGGGGCTGCCGCATGCCGGTGGAGATGATCATCGATCAGTGGAATCCGTCGCAGCGCCGATACCGCTTCGAGACGTTCTGCTACGGGCCCAAGTCCTGCCCTGCCTACCGCGCCGGGCCGACCCGCAAGGTGGCGGGCCGCAAGGGCATGCAGTGGGAGGAGGAGGACTGGGTGGACGAGGAGGCGACCGCCCATCGGGGGCCGGACGATTGATGGGCCCCGGCGTCAAGTGGCTGCGGGCGCCGGCGCCCGGTAAAGGGCTGCCATTCGCATTTGCAATGACAGAGCACAAAAGGGGTCCACAAAAGGGGTCCACAAAAGGGGTCGGAGGTACACGAGAAGGATTCTCAGTTGGGAGAGCGGGCAGTCGCCGGTGGGAAGCGCGTATCCTTCGGGTGGTGACCGGCCGCCCTTTCGGGGCTCGCCGGGCCGGTAGCACAGTCGGTGGTTGTATCCAGGGCCGGCCGAGGCCCAGGGCGCCAAACCATGCGCCGTGTATCTGCGATTTGGCTCGATCGATCCCAATTGTCTCTTAATAACTTTTTTGTTATAAGGATCCGAGGTCCCAGGAGGCCCGCCAGGGAATGGTCACGCAGTAAGAGATCGACTTGCACCCCGAGGCCCGGAACGAGGCGCGCCGATGGAACGGTGGCGGCTATGCCGAGCACCGGGCGTTGGGCCAGATGCTGGTGGTGATCGATGAGCTCGAGCTCATAGGCCCCTCGGGGCGGCCACCGATGGAGCGCCGCCCGTGCTGGCGGCATCGCGAGGTGCCGGTGCACCGAATGCGCGCGGAGACCTACGAGATGCTCTACGCCGTGTTCGAGGCCAGCCGCCTGATTGCGATCCTGAGCTTTGGGCGGGTTGAAAGCCAGCAGGACCGTATCGATGCGGACCGCCTGGGAAGAAGACGGTTGGACTACTGGCTGTAACGCCGTGGCGTTGAGGGGTGAACATCGATGCCTGCCAAGAAGACTACCGCAGTGAGACCCAGGCGCCGGGGCGTGCCGTATCGCTCCGTACGCGAGGAGCTGCTGCGCAAGCCGCAGGTCAAGCAGGCCTATGATGAGTACGCGGCGGCCCTGGCGGCGGCGCGCCTGGTTCGCGAGATGCGCACCCATGCGGAGTTGACCCAAGCGCAGTTGGCCAGTCGCATGAACATGTCGGCCTCGGTGATCGGGCGCCTGGAGCGCGGGCGGGGCCGGCGCGGCCCGACCATGGAAATGCTGTTGCGTATCGCCACGGCCTGCAACTACAGCTTGCACCTTTTGGCTAAGCGCACAAACCACCCGGGCGAGCTGGACACAAAGGTGGTGGATTGACGGCGCGGCCATGGACGGCGGCACCTTCCCCTGGACAACCCTCATCGCCGAGCTGGCCGGGCTCGCCGCCACGCTGGTATTGCTGATCCCCGCCTTTCGCAAGAGCCGAATGGCACGCCTGGCACGCCTGGTGGGCAGATCGGTTTCCCGTTCCGAGGATGTTGAAGAGCTGCGCCGCGAATGGGTGCGCATGTCAGACAACTGGAAGGCCGAGTGGGACGCGAGAGATTTTTCCTATCTCGTTGCGGGCCGGATGCTGCTGCTGGTGTCGTTCGCCATCAAGATCGTGGGGCTGATCTGAGCCGGCGAAATGCGAAAAAAGGGGTCGGTGACAAATGCGACTCATTCTCATGTACCTCCGACCCCTTTTCCTTGGTTCAACGTGGTCATGGGCGGAGGAGTGGTCACCGACGCTAAGACGGCCGAGAGGATCGCAGAGCGCATCCCGCTGCCGGAAGCGGTACAGCAGGAGCTGTCGATCGATTTGGCGTTGTAGATCAAGGGCGGTAGATTTCCTTTCACGCGGCAGGTGGAGGCATGTCGATGGACCAGAACGTTGACGAGGGTGATGACGATAGCTTGCAAGCCGCTATCGATGCATATATCGAGACGTTCGACGAGGGGCCGCCCATCTTCGGGATGTCCGAGCAGCGCGCACTGCGCTCGATAAGAAAAGCGCTTTCGACGGGCAAACCGATGCCGCACGGGGCCGAGAAGGATATTCCGCCGGATGCGATCCTTTGACCGGAAAACACTAGGTACGGCGTTGCGGGGACGGTGCCGGCCAGACGTATATTAGCGGAATCTGTGATCTGACCCCGATTACGCTGGGGCTGTGCCTGGTCCTGGTTATCGCGCTCATCGTCACCAAGAACCTCGACATCATCGGCAGCATCTGAACCCAAAAAGGGGTCGGAGGTACGTGAGAATAGTTCTTACGTACCTCCGACCCCTTTTTCTCCTTCCGACCCGGTCTTGCGGTCACCGTGGCCATGCATCCGCTCTTCCAGCCATTCGCGCCATACCGCCAGCATCACGGTCAGCACGATGGGGCCGAGGAACAGCCCTACCAGCCCGAAGGCCCGCAGCCCGCCGAACACGCCGAGCAGCACCAGAAAAAATGGGATCCGGGCGGCGCTGCTGATCGCCAGCGGCCGCACGACATTGTCGATCATGCTCACGATCAACCCGCCCCAGAGCAGCAGGCCGATGCCGGCCCAGAGCTCGCCCATCACGAGCAGCCACAGCCCCGTCGAGCCCCACACCAGCGGCGCGCCGAAGGGAATGAGGGCCAGCAGGGCGGTCAGGGCGCCCAGCAGTGCGGGGGTGCCCAGCCCCGCGGCCCAGTACCCGAGCCCGGCCAGGATGCCCTGGGCCAGGGCGGTGAGCACCAGGCCGTAGATCACGCCGCGCGTGGTTGTGGTCACAGCCAACCAGTAATCCTGGACCCGTTCGCCCAGAAAACGCCGCAGCACCAGCTGGGTTTCCGAGATGATTCGCTCGCCGTCGCGAAACAGAAAAAACAGGGCGAACAGCGTGACCGCCAGCTTGACGATGTTGCGCGCGATTGCGCCGAGGATCCCGCGCGCCGTCTCCAGCCACTGGGGCGCGTGCGCGCCCAGCCAGTCGCGCAGCTCGGCCGGATCGCCGGCCAGGCGGTCGAGCAGCGCCTGCAGTCGCTCGCCGAGCCACGGGATCTCGGCCAGCGGTGCGGGCAGTGAGGGGGGACCGGCGGCGAGGCGGGCCTGTGCCGCCCGGTAGGCGTTGGCGAGCTCCTCGCCCAGCAGCGCGGTGATGCTAAGCAGGGGCATGACGAGGGCGGTGACAAGCAGCAGCGTCATGAGGCCCGCGCCGAGGTTTATCCGATTCCCCAGGCGGCGCACCAACCGTTGGTACAGGGGCCAGGAGGTGTAGACCAGGACCGCGGCCCACAGCAGGGGGACGATAAAATCGCGCAGCACCATGAAGCTCAGGGCCAGCAACGTGGCCAGAAACAGCGCCACCGCCAGGGGGCCGAGCGAGATCACCGGCGCCCCCGACCGCGGCCCGCGCGCTGGCTCTGTCTGGGCTTGCTCGCTGTCGTGGTCCATGGGTGCGATCCTACTCGATTGGCGAAACGCCGGGGTGCGCCGGGCACGGCCGGCCCACTGTGCGATGCCGCGGCCACCGCGCGGGCGCCGACCGACTCCTGGTGCAGTCTAGGCGCACCGGCCCGAGGCCGCGGGCCATAGCTGAAAAAAGGGGTCGGAGGCTGAGGTTTCCCCGCATCTCATGCTGACACCATGAGGGTCGACGCGGCCTGTTTTGCCAGTGGTGGCACTGCTCGCCATGGCTGGAGTTCGCGCAAGCGGTGCGGGCATACATCGAGGATGCGCCGACCAAGCGTGAGCACCGAGATTTCTCGACGAGCGGTGCGACGCGTCGCCATAAAATCCAATTCCAGTTGCTGCTCCTTGGCGCTCTCGCCGATCAGGCGCTGGACAAATGCGACATAACGGGGTGGGACCACGGTAACATTTTGGTAACGGGAAAGAATTGTCCGAAATTTGCGCTCCAATTCGGCTTAGATAGGGGTTTTTGCGGTCGAAATGGCGGTGCTAAGTCAAGGGCAACCCCCGGCCCGGTCATTGGGCTGAGGCACGTCTTTCGGGCGGGGAAACAGGCAGGCCAAAGAAGCTGGATCGCTGAATTCGCGTCCCATTTGTCGTGCTGACAGCAGCTTGCACTGGTCCGACCCCGCTGGCTTGTCACTTCGCCGGGTCGGTTTATTGGGAGCCGCCCGTTGCGCTCAGGGTTTCANNTAGGCGTTCTTGGAAAGCGGGCTGGCGCTGGCGACGGCCGCGTCTGCGGCCTCGCGGATGACCTGGTCGTTCAGGGTTCGGCCGCGAAGCGCCTGCTCGGTGGGCCGCGAGCGCCAGGGGATCGGGGCGGCGCCGGAGAGCACCACGCGGCAGTCGCGCACGGTCTCGCCGTCCATGTCGAGCGCCAGGGCGCAGCCGGCGACGGCGAAGTCCCACGAGCGGCGCGTGCGGATCTTGCGGTAGCTGGTGTACAGGTCCTTTGGCGCGGCCGGGATGCGGATCTCCACGATCAGCTCGCCGGGCTCGAGGACGTTCTCGCGGGTGGGATCCTTGCCGGGCGGCATGTGCAATTTTGATACCGGCAGCCGTCGACCGCCCTGGGGCCCGGCGGTCTTCACCTCGGCATCGAGGGCGATCAGCGCCGGCGCCGTGTCGGAGGGATGGACGATGACGCAGGCCGCGCCGCCGAAGATGCAGTGGTATTCGTTCTCGCCCGTGATGGCGAAGCATCGGTCGCCGCCCTTGCGCAGGCAGTGGAAGTCGCCGCGGTAATACCAGCAGCGCGGCTTCTGGCACAGGTTGCCGCCGATCGTTCCCTGATTGCGAAGCTGCGGGCTGGCCACCTCGCGCGCCGCCTGGGCCAGGCCCGGATAGCGTTCGGCAATGGCCGGATGCTCGGCCAGCTCGGTGATGGTGGTCATGGCGCCGATGACCAGCGCACCGTCGTCGGACTCGCGCACGCCGCTCAAGGCTTCGATGTCGGCGAGGCTGACCAGGGTATCGGCGGAGAACACCTCGTCGCGCAGGCAGCCCAGCAGATCGGTGCCGCCGGCGTGCACATGGGCGTTGCCGGTGGCCAGTCGATCCACGGCATCGGTCACATCGGTGGCGCGGACATAGGCGAACGGCGCGAACACAGGACTCAGGCCTCCCTGTCGTCGAGGCGTTCGATCAGCGTGATCGGGTTGATGGGGGTGTCGGTCATGCGCACGCCCACGGCGTGATGGACCGCGTTGGCGATGGCGCCCGCGGTGGGGATGGTGACCGGCTCGCCCAGGCCCTTGGCGCCCACGATGTTGGCCTGCTCGTCCGAAAGCATCACCGGCTCGGAGGTGACCTCGGCGGGCACGTCCAGGGCGGTGGGCAGCTTGTAGTCGTGCCAGTTCTTGTTGCACAGCTTGCCCGTGGCCCCGTCCAGCACCCGGAGCTCGGTGTTGGCGAAGCCCACGCCCATGGTGATACCGCCCACCACCTGGCCGTCCCAGGTGAGCCGATTGATCACGCGGCCGCTCTCGTTGGTGCCCAGCATGCGCAGCAGCCGGATCTCGCCGGTGCGCGTGTTCACCTCCACCTCGCAGAACTGGGCTGCGAAGGGCGTGATGCTCACATCCTGGGGATTGGGCTGGCGCTGGCCGACGCCCACGACCACCCTCTGGTTCTTGAGCCGGTCCAGGTCCTTGATGGCCAGGGTCTCCAATCCATCGGCGGTGCGCAGGTGGTCGCCGGCGAAGACGATCTCGTCGCGCCGGCGGCCGAGCTGCACGGCGGCCATGTCCATGAGCGCGTCCTTGACGGCCAGGCAGGCGCGGCGCACCGCGGGCGCCTCGGTGGGCACGGTCTTGCTGCCGCCGGAAGGGGTGGCGTACTGGGTGGTGGCGGTGTCGGCGTGCTCGATCTGCACCGCGTCGGCCTCCACCCCGAGCTCCTCGGCCACCACCATGGCCATGACGGTCTTGGTGCCGGTGCCGATGTCCGAGGCGCCCATGTTGAGGTTGACGGTGCCGTCGGCGAACAGGCGCACGATCACCGTGGCCGGCGGGCGCCCGTCGCCCACGTACCAGTTGGCCGCGGCCATGCCCACGCCGCGCTTGATGTGCTCACCGCTTTGGGTCTTGCTGTCCCTGCGCGCCTGTTCCCAGCCGAAGGCCTGCGCGCCCTCTTCGATGCACCGGCGCAGCCCGTCGGTGGTGTAGGGCTTGTTGTCACGCGCCTGGGTGCCCTCGGGGATGTTGCGCAGGCGGATGGCCACCGGGTCCATGTCGATGGCCTCGGCCAGGGCGTCCATCATCTGCTCCACGGCCCAGGAGCATTGCACGTAGCCGGGTGCACGAAACGGGCGCGAGGGCTGGGCATTGATGTAGACGTCGGTGAGCATGGTGCTGACGTTGGGGCAGCGATACAGGTCCTTGGCCAGCCAGTCCAGCAGCGAGGTGCCCCCGGCCTGATAGGCGCCGCTGGCGCCGACGCCCTCGAAGAGGATCGCGGTCAGGGTGCCGTCGTTCTTGACGCCGGCCTTCACGGTCATGGTCGCCGGCGGGCGGTTGCCCATGGTGAGAAACGTCTGCTCGCGGGTGAGGAACAGCTTCACGGGGCGGTTGATGCGTTTGGCCAGCAGGGCGGCGATGATGGAGTACTTGTCGGTGCGCAGCTTGGAGCCGAAGGCGCCGCCCAGGTAGTGGCCGATGACGCGCACCCGCGCCAGCGGCAGGTCCAGGACCTGGGCCACGCGGGACTGGACGGCGTACACGCCCTGGGTCGATTCCCAGATCGTCAGCCGGTCGCCGTCCCAGTTGGCCACGCAGCCGTGGGGCTCCATCGGGGTGTGCATCTCGGCCGCGGTGCGGTAGGTCTGCTCGAGCACCACGTCGGCCTCGGCGAAGCCCTGGTCCACCTCGCCGCGCGCATCGTCCTCGCGCTTGGCCCGGTTGCCGCCTTCGTGCACCGCCGGCGCATCGGGCTCGAGCGCGGCGAGCTCGTCGGAGACGACGGGCAGGGTCTCGTATTCGACCTCGATGGCGCGCAGGGCATCGTGGGCGCAATAGGGCGAGTCGGCCGCCACCGCGGCCACCGCATCGCCTTCGAAGCGACAGTGGTCCGTGAACAACCTTCCGGTGAAATTGCCGGAGTAGGGCCACTTGGGATTGGCGTCGGTGCTGTTGCGGCTGATCACGGCATAGACGCCGGGCATGGACTGGGCGCGCGAGGTGTCGACGGACTTCACCCGGGCGTTGGCGTGGGGGCTGCCGAGGATGGCGCCGTGGACCATGCGCGGCAGCACCACGTCGGACGGAAAGATCGCGCTGCCGCTGACCCGCTCGTAGGCATCGACCCGGGGCAGGCGTTCGCCCACCACCCGGGTGCGCTCGCCCCAGGGCTCCGGCCGGCCGCTCGCGCCCTCGTCGGGCGCCTGCGGCAGCGGGGGCTGGCCTTCGATGTCGTCCTCTTCCCGCGCCACGGTTCAGCCCTTCCTGTTGCGGGCGGCATCGGCGACCGCATTGAAGATGTGCGCATAGGCCCCGCAGCGGCAGAGGTTCCCGCTCATGCCCCCGCGGATCTCGTCGAAGGAGGGATTGGGATTGCGGCGCAGCAGGCCCTCGGCGGTCATCACCTGGCCGGGGGTGCAGTAGCCGCACTGCAGGCCGTCCTCCTTGACGAAGCTGCGCTGCACGGACCCGAGCGCCTCGCCGTCCATCAGGCCTTCGGCGGTCTCGATGCGCCGGCCTTCGGCCTCGACGGCCAGGGTCAGGCAGGCGTAGCGGGGGATGTCGTCCATGAGCACCGTGCACGAGCCGCATTCGCCGCGCCCGCAGCCGATCTTGGCGGCGGTCAGGCCGAGGTGCTCGCGCAGCACGTGCAGCAGCGTCCAGCGCGGCTCGGCCAGCACCTGGTGGGGACGGCCGTTGACGTTCAGGGTGACGGGCGCCGCCTCCCCGGCGGGACGGGCCGGATCGGGCCGCTCCTTCGCCTCCAGCGCCCCCGCGGGGTTTACGGCGACGGCCGCGAACCCGGCGCCCCAGGACTTCATGAACCCGCGGCGCGAAAGCCTGATGCCGGACCCGCCGGGCTCGTCCGGCTGGTCGTGGTCGTCTTCCTTCGAGCCCATCGCCGCTCCCTCGCTGCCCGCTCTGGCCCACTGGCGCTGAGTATAGGAAACCGCCCCACGCTTTTTCCAAGAAGTTGCATGGTGGCCACCTCGGGGTCGGACCTCTGTAAGAAATTGAAAGCCACCTCGGGGTCGCCCCTCCCACCTCGGGGTCCTCCCACCTCGGGGTCGGACCAGCGCAAGATGCTGAAGGGCGGGGACAAGCTCGCAAATATGGGCCCGAATATGTGCTTAGAAGCCCCAATTTGGGGCGAAAATCGGGGCGTGGGGCATTCGCGCACGGGAGCGCCGATCTAGGGACGGGATCTTGAGAGAAAAATTGGGCTCCTAAGGCGGAAATGGGCTCGGGTCAGAGGCCNNAGAGGCCAACCATCGCATTTATATTGTGTTGTAGCGGTCCGACCCCGGCCGGCCGAGCCAGCCGAGCCCCGCAGGGGCCACCAAAAGCGGGGACAGAGTGATTTGCCGAGGGTAGACTCCGGCTATGGATTGAAGTGAGGTTTGGGGAGAATATGCTGCGGGTTTTTCTCGGCGTCTCGATGCAAGCACGAGGCGCCGAACGAGACCGAAGGCGATGAACGAGACGTATGTGCACGGCTACAATCGACGAGAGAACGTGCGGCTGCACGATCAAGCCGGAGCGCTGATCGACCTGCTGCACGCCGATACGGAATATCCCGCCGGAAGCAGGGTGCTGGAGGCCGGGTGCGGCGTCGGCGCCCAGACGGTCACGCTGGCCCGGGGCAGCCCGGATGCCCAGTTCACGTCGGTCGATGTCTCCGGTGACTCGATCGCCGAAGCCCGGCGAAGGGTCGATCGCGCCGGGCTCACCAACGTGCAGTTCCGGCACGCGGACATCTTCGCCCTGCCCTTCAGCGCCGAGTCGTTCGACCACGTTTTCGTGTGTTTTGTACTGGAGCACCTTTCGCGGCCTGTCGAGGCCCTGGCAATTCTCAAAAGGCTGCTCAAACCCGGCGGGACGATCACCGTGATCGAGGGCGATCACGGATCGGCGTACTTCCATCCCGACAGCCTTGCAGCGCGGGAAGCGGTCCAGTGCCAAGTCGAACTGCAACGGCAGGCCGGCGGGAATGCACTGGTCGGCCGGCAGCTCTATCCACTGTTGGTCGAGTCGGGGTTCGAGGCGATTCGGGTTTCCCCCAGGATGGTGTACGTGGATTCGAGCCGACCTGACCTGGTGGACGGCTTCACGAGGCAGACGTTCACTGCGATGATCGAAGGCATTCGCGAGAACGCGATTGCAAGCGGTCTCATCGAACCGGAGCGTTTCGATGCAGGGATCCGGGACCTGCATCGGACCACCCATGCGGACGGTGTGTTCTGTTATTCGTTTTTCAAGGGTGTTGGCGAAAAGGGGCGCGGCGCCCAGCCTCGGGGCGAGCAGCCGTGTTCGGGGGGCGATGCGAGGTGATGATGTCCCGGCGAACGCCCGTGGCCCGCGAAGGGAAAATCTCCTGGCGCGGCGAGATCGTCGCAGTCCAGCCGCGTATTCGGTTGATGCGCTCGTTTGACGAGCGCAGCCACAGCTACTTGGGCTACGTGCTCAAGGTGCATGGGCAGGTTGCGGGCGAGAGTCGCGCGCTCACGGTTGCGATCGGCAAGGGCGCCCAGGCGAAGCACGGGTTTCGGGCCGGTGACGAGGTGAGCGGCAAGGCCGTGCCGGTCGCGGACCCGCGGCTCGAGCCGGCGGAGCTCTACAAGGCGAGCGCGCTGAAGCTCCTGGCGCGTTCGCCGCTGGCCGCGACGGCGCCGCCGCCGTGGCTGGGCGTGCCGCCGGCGCTGGAGGTGTACCGGGCCCGCGGTCATCGCCGCCTCGATGCGCGTATCTACGAGGCGAAATGCCGGTGCTGCATCTGGGGCTGCCGCATGCCGGTGGAGATGATCATCGACCAGTGGAATGCATCGCAGCGCCGATACCGCTTCGAGACGT
>JABAHS010061839.1_pt1 | contig 11925 bp, 6 predicted proteins | sample 7062111 | NCBI WGS metagenome assembly JABAHS01 (sample SAMN14534600, study PRJNA622989) | marine sediment metagenome | biome: marine biome [ENVO:00000428]; feature: marine pelagic biome [ENVO:01000023]; material: deep marine sediment [ENVO:00002113]; isolation source: pool of 4 deep marine... | reverse complement strand
GAGTCGGCAGTTTCATCCCAGGAATCGCCCCGAAGGATTTCTGTAATCTCCCAGGCACTGCTGGTTTCATCAAATTTGAGGCGCGCACCTAAAAATCCCAATCCATAGAATGGTCCCTGGCGGTAATCCCCTCCTATTTCATAGGCATGGGAGGTGCCCAGCTCTCCCTGCATCTCCCAGAGTAAATCGGAGAACTCGGAGCGGCTGGCAACCCTGTTGACCAGGGGAAGGTAGCGGTCGTGGACGGCGATCCAGTCCACTTTGGACATATCCTCCGTCCAGAAATTATCGCGCTGCAAACGCCAGGCCTCACGGAACATCTGCCGCCACTCAGCAACCGGATTGATGGACACTTTCACCCGGTTTAAGTTGACCCAGCCGCTTTTTTTGCTGGGTTTTTGACCATCATTATTCTCGGGTTTGTCGCCGGCTTTGAGCACGCGCAGATTATTTTTTGAGCGGTAGATCAGGGTCTCGCCATTACGCCCGATCCTGAAATCGGAAATGCTTCCGGTGAGACTCTCTTCTTTTTGTTCCTCGAAATTATAGTAATACAGCGAGCCCTTCGCCTGTGGAGAAGTGTCGAAAGTGTTATCCCCCAACACCCCTTCGACCGGGAAGCGTGAATAGACCGGTTTTCCGTCTTTGCTGCCCATCATTCGCCCGTAATAGCCATCTGTAACTGGGAAGGCCAGCACGCGATCAGCGATGCCTTCCAGGTCGATGCGAAACGCTTCTTCCCCTGAGTCTTCTGGTTGATCTTCAGATTCCTCTTTCCCCTTTTTTCCCTTATCATCACCCGTCTCTTCCTTAACATCTTTTTTCACATCGAGGCGAGGGATAAACGGTGAGGGCAAATCCTTCTGCAAGGTGACCAGGTATGGCCGCATGCCGTACGGGAAGCCGAGGTCAAACTGGAGGCTGTCGTAAACCGGGTCGAACTGCCGGTAAGAGAGGAAATAGAGATATTTTCCTTGGGGATCGAAAGAAGGTTTTACATCCCGCAGTACCGGTTCTGCCAGGATGGTGCTTTCGTCACTGGTGCTGCTCCAGAGCTTGACCGCCATCTTGTGTAAGGAGATACTGACACTGTAAGCGACCCATTCCCCATCCGGCGACCAGGAGATCCCCATCACCGGGAAGGCCAGGCTTTTATCGATTTTCTTGAGTTCCTTCTTCTCCAGGTCGAGCACCAGCACTTCATAGCGGTGGTTGCTGAAAACGATCTGATCTTTTTTGGGGTTGACCTCCAGGTTGACAGGACGGCCGGTGTCCAACCCTTCGAGGAAGACCGGCTCATCGATCCCTTTTGAATCGAGGATGACGAAGGATTCCTCGCCGCCCTTATCTGTGACCGCGATAATACGCCGGCCGTCATTCAAATAGGCCGCCAGCCGTGTGCGAATCGCTGTTTCTGCATTAAATGGCCCGGTCTGCAACGGCCCGGTTACCGCCCCCTCCCAGTTGGCAAAGGAAAAGACCTGACCGCGAGTTCCGACAACCAGGGAATGCCCTTCGGGATGCAGCCGCCAGCTTTCGAGGTAATTGGATGACGAGACATATTTGCGCTTTCTCTGCACCTGGGGGGAATGAAACTCGACTTCAATTCGCGATCTTTTTTGTGTTTCGAGGTGATAGGCATGGAGGTCTGCACCAGCGTGGTAAACGATGTGCTTTCCATCTGTCCGGGCGTTGCGGATGTAAAAGTCTTCATGATCTGTGTGCCGCTGGATATCCTCCCCGTCTGGCTGGCAGGAATACAGGTTGCCGATTCCCTCGTGGTCAGAAATGAAAAAGATGCGGCCTGGCCCCTCTCCCTCTGCGATCCACATCGGGGAGGTGAGGTTGGCTTTCAAGTCCTTGAGGATGCGGGTGAACTCACCTTTACCGTCCGGGCTGACCCAAATCTGGCCGGCGGTTCCGCCGCGGTAGCGCTTCCAACGGGCGGGATCGTCCGTGTTGCGGCCGAGCACGATACCGCCATTGGGCCCGAAATCAATGGCACGTGCATGTCCATAAGGAAGTTTGGCGGGTTGGTTGTCACTGGGATGCATGGTGTAGAGTTGAGTGAAGCGCATGTACCAGTGTTCGGCGTTGTTAATAAAGATGATCTCGCCATCTGGGGTCCATCCGGCGGTGTTCACAAGCGTGCCTCCCATATAGGTCAGACGCTGTGCTTCACCCCCCTGTGCCGGCATGAGGTAGATTTCTGCATGTCCTTCGTCTCTTCCGACAAAAGCGATCTGTTCCCCATCTGGTGAGAGATAAGGATGGCTGACTTCCCCAAGGTTTGAGGTTAACCGGCGGGCAATCCCGCCGCCAACCGGCACGGTCCAGAGGTCGTCCTCACAGACAAATACTACGGTTTCTTCCTGGATGGTTGGGAAGCGATAATAACCAGATGCCATTAGTTTCCTCCTGATTTGGTTGTTTTTAAATGAAATTTGGTGAGATGACGTGGGTGAAAAAGATAACCCGGTAAATTTATTATAAGGTATTTTAATCGAAATTCACTCGATTGGATGGGGAACGGGAATCAATGCCCCAGATGTTTCAGATCGGCACCCTGGATGGCTTCGTGGAAAGCGGTGATGCGCCGCCAGTTGAGCAGGCTGGGTGTCAGGTAGGGAAGCAGTTTGAGTTCATAAATGGGTGGGATGATTGGCATCCCGAGCAGGCGGGTGGTGGTGAGGAGGGCAAACATGCTTTCAAACTCTTTGCTTTTGCGGATGGTATAGGGTGCGATCACCCAAGATAATGCCGTCCCCAGCAAAAAATCGCTGAAGCGTTCTTTCCATCTCTTCCACCAAGAAAAACTGTCAGGAGTTTTCATCTCAACATCCATCAGGATCGTCAGATCATTATTCTCATTTTATCAAATTGATGAGCTTATTGGTCGGTTTGGTTGATATGAAACTCCGCAATTTAATCGCTATAATATTGTTACATTCTAGACCGCATTTATGAAGATCATATTCATTTTCAAAAGGAGTGTTGCGATGAACATTCGTTTCTATGCTGTGGTTTTCATAATGACCATGCTGTCCCTTACGGCCTGCGCCCCAAAAATGGATGCAGATACCAGAGCCACATTAGACCTGTTAGAAACTAAGGAAAGCACGACAAAATGGCAGGAGGAATTCGCCATCTCGGACTGCAATTTGGTCACCACGGGGCAGAACCCCTTTTTTATCCTCGAGCCGGGATTTGCACTTACCCTGGAAGGGGGGAATACCAAGCTGGTGATCACTGTGTTGGACGATACCATGGTTGTAGATGGTGTCGAAACGCGGGTTGTCGAAGAGCGGGAATGGAAAAACGGCGAGCTGGTTGAGGTCTCTAAGAATATGTTTGCGATGTGCGAGGACACGCAAGATGTCTTTTATTTTGGTGAATTTGTCGATATGTACTCCGGCGGCGAACTGACCAGCCATTCCGGGCAGTGGTTTGCGGGGGAGGATGGCAACAAAGCCGGGTTGATCATGCCGGGAGACCCGCAGGTTGGGATGCGGTACTACCAGGAGATTGCGCCGGGTGTGGCGATGGACCGGGCCGAAATCCTGCACCTGGATACGGTGCTCGATACCCCGGCAGGCACCTTTACAGGCTGCCTGGAGACAGCGGAAGGCTCTGCGCTCAATCTTCTGGAGAGAGAAATCAAAATTTACGCCCCCGGGATCGGCCTGATCCAGGATGCCAATTTGCTGCTTACGGATTATGGATTCAAGGACAACTGATCTTTGCCACTATCCGGCGAAGAACAATAGCCTTACTGCGCTGGTTCTGTCTGGTCGTACACCTCTTTGCTGATTTTGTAAGCGTTGGCTTCTAACTGCAGGGCCATCTCCCGCACCTCGACGAGTTCTTCCGGGGTGAGTTCCCGGATTTCGACCAGTTCCAGCTGCTCCCGGGTGGCATCATCGCCGCGGTAACCAATCTTGACATTCCCGATTCCAGGCGAGTAATATTTGAGCTGAAACGCGTTGGGTTCCGCCCGGCTGTATTCCGCGGTGACCATCACGTCGTCGAAGCAGTCCAGGACGACACAAACCTGAAGGTCCGCCTCTTCCACAAAGGCGCGGTCAGTGAAATCGACTGCCGGCCCCCAGCCTTGAGAATAACTTGGAGCGCCCAGGGTTGGATTGGCGGGCATCATGATCCCAGCCACCGCGCCCTTGAAGCCAGAAATCCAGGCGGGCGCTTCCACCAGGATCCCGTTTTCGTACACTTCGGGATATTCTCCCATGCGCCAGACATTGCCGTCATTATCCTGCGCGAAAAAGGCCAACTCGGTTTCCACCAACTCCCCTTCACTGTAATCGCGGTCCCAGATGACCACCGATTCCACCCCATGGACGATTTTGGTGAGGTCGGTGATGGTGAAGATCACCTGGTGTGCGGAGGTGATCCCTCCTTCTTCGGTTTCGCCTTCAAAAATGTACTGCATGCCGGGTTTCAGCGGCAGCCACTGGTTGGTGATTTGTGTGGGGCTGTCAAAATTGTCGGGGTTGAAAGCCTCCGGTGTAAATTCAGGATCAATCCCGGACTCTGCGTCCTCCTCCGGCATTTCAGTAGGCTCCTCCACGGCAGGTTCCGGCGGTTCCTCTAGCTGTACGAAGGTGTTTTCGGTTTGGCCGCTGCACGCTGCAAGCAGAATGAACAATACCAACAGGTGAATAATTAGGCATAATCGCGGGTACCGCATAAGGGCTCCTTATTCTGTATGATTGGATCGAAAATTTATTTCGATCCAACCAACCTGGGAAGATAATTTCCCAGGTTGGCTGAAAATTGCAGGACTGCTAGTCCTCGACCAGCACGTGCCCGAAGTCGCCGGACGGTTGGACGGACCCTCTGCCAAAGACCATGTACAAGGCTGGCACGATGAACAGGTTGACCAGGGTCGAGGTGATCAGCCCGCCCAAAATGACGATCGTCATCGGGTGTTCGATCTCGTGCCCGGGGATGTTGCCGGCAATTACAATCGGGATCAACGCCAGCCCCGCGGTGAGTGCGGTCATCATGATGGGCGCAATCCTTTCTTTCGCCCCACGCAGGATCAGGTTGACGCCGAAGGTCTCGCCTTCGTAGGCTTCCAGGTGCTGGTAGTGGCTGATGAGCATAATCCCGTTACGGGCGGCCACTCCAAGGATGGTGAGGAAGCCAACCAGGGAGCCAAGAGAGAGCACCCCGGCGGTGAAATAGGCGGCCATCACTCCCCCTACCAGAGCGAGCGGCAGGCTGAGGAAGGACATCGCGGCGAGCCGCCAGTTGCCCAGCGAAACACGCAGGAGGAAGAAAATCACCAGGGTAGCGGCGATCCCGGCCAGCAAGAGTCGGTTTTGGGACTGCTGTCGTTCCGCGTATTCCCCGATCATTTCGGTGTGGTACCCGATCGGGAAATCTATTCCGCTGAGAATTTCTTCGACCTCCACTACTGCCGATCCCAGGTCGCGTCCTTCTACGTCGGCTTCCACGTTGATGCGGCGGGCCATGTTCTCGTGGTTGATGGCGTTGGGGACGGAGACGATCCTGACATCAGCGACCTCTTCCAGTGTGACGTATTCACCCCCGGGAGACTTGATCAGCATCTGCTGGATGTCTGTCAGGCTCTGGCGGTATTCCGGCATGCTCCACACATTGACGTCATACGTGCGGTTGACGACATGGATGTCCCCAACCTCTTCACCAGCCAGCATGTAAGAGGTTGCCCGGCGGACGTCCCCGGGTTTGATCCCGAATTGTTCGGCTTTCGAGAGGTCAACTTCAACTTCGATCTGGGGAATATCGACCAGGAATTCGGCGTGCAGTTCGGTCAGCCCTTCAACGACGGATAGCTTTTCGACAATTTCGTCCGCTTTCGCCCTGAGGATCTCCATATCCTGGCCGTACACGCGGATCACGATGGGGTGGCTGGACCCGGTGAGCACCTCGCGGATGCGTTCTTTTAGGTAGGTCTGGACGTCGCGGTACAGCCCCGGGTAGCCGTCCACAACACTCTGGATGGCGGCTAAGGTATCATCGTAATCGACTGCTGGGTCTACACTGACCCAGTTTTCCCCGAAATAGATGCCGTACACTTCATCCATCAGCAGCGCCTGCCCGATATGAGAGCCGCAGTTGCGTACCCCGGGGATGGTCCTCAGTTCCTGGCAGGCGCGGGTGGAAATGCGCACCATTTCTGGGTGGGAGGTGCCCGGTTTGGTGAGCCAGTGCATGAGAAAATCCCGTTCTTTAAAGTCGGGGAGCAGTTCCTGCCCCAAGAGGGGGAAGAGANNGAACGGCTCAAGATTTTTTCATACTGGTTGTGGAGCCAGGGCAGGATGGGGGACAACCTTTCGGTGATGGGCGCGTTCGAGAGCAAGATGAGCACCAGGGCAGGGGTCACGGTCAGTGCAATAAATGGGGAAACGAGTGTGGCAACCACATAGGCCTGTGCCAGCGGTCGGAAGAATGCGCCCGAGAGACCTTCCAGGAAGAAGACTGGGAGCAAGGCAGACATCTCGATAATGGAAGCAGTCACGATGGCTTCCCTCACTTCTACAGATGCCTCCAATACGATCTGGGTGGTGGATAAATCACTTCCCTCTTTTCGGTACTGGCGCAGGCGGCGGACGATGTTTTCCACATCCACGATGGCGTCATCGACCACCGCGCCAATCGCAATCACCAGACCCGCCAGCACCATCACGTTGAGGGTCACATCGAAGAGGGAGAGCACCAGCAGGGTAATTACCATGGTCAGCGGGATGATGGTCGCGCTGATGATGGCGATCCGCCAGTCCCAAAGGAAGAGCAGCAGCACGATCACCACCAGCCCGGCACCGATCATTAAGGACTCGGTCAGGTTGTCCAGCGCCACTTCGACAAACGTGGCGGGACGGAAGATGGTGGTATCGATGTCAATGCCTGTCAGGCCGGGCTCCATCTCTGCCATGGCGGCTTCCACACCTTTGGTCACCTCCACGGTATTTGCCCAGGGGAATTTCTCAACGATCAAGAGCAGTCCCTCTCCATCATTGACGACGGCATCCCCGATCATCGGCCAGGTATCGGTGACCGCAACGCCAATATCGTCAATACGCAGAGGAGAACCGTCTTCCTTTAGACGGTCCTTGATCGGGATTTGGGCAAGGTCATCAGAGGTGTACACCGGGAGGAGATGGCGGATCATCAGGCGTTGGTTAGGCGTATCGATGAAACCGCCTGTTCCCACCACCGATCCGGCTGTATACTTGATGATCCCTACATCCAGCGTTTCCGAAACTACCTGGACAACATCCTCGATCGCGATGTTTTCTTCAATCATGCGCGCCGGATCCACCTGGACCATCGGGATTTCGATGCGCTCGCCCCAGATGGCAACGTTGGCCACCCCGGGTACGCGCAGCAGCCGCTCCCTGATCTTCCAGTAAGTGACCATCGAGAGTTCGATGACGGAGTATTCATCTGAAGAAATACCGATTTTCACTGTGCGGGCGGTAGAGGAAAGCGGGGGCAGGATGACCGGCGGGGCTGCCCAGGTGGGCAGCTGTGGTTTGGCAATTGCCAGCCGCTCCTGGACGAGCTGACGGGCTTCCATCACATCTGTGCCGGGTTCAAAGATCATCAGGATCGAGGAGAGCTGTTCGACGGATTTTGAACGCATGATATCCAGGCCGGGCATGCCGTTCAGCACCTCTTCCAGGGGGATGGTCACCAAAGTTTCCACTTCGATTGACGACAGCCCGAGGGAGGGGGTCTGCACTTCCACGCGCGGGGGTGCAAACTCGGGAAAGACATCGACCGGCATCTCGCTGATCTGAATGATACCGATAAACATTAAGGTGGCCGCAAGAAAGACAACAATATACCTGTATTTAAGCGTTGTCCCTACCAGCCATGTCATAATCCTCATTTTCCAACTCCTGTGTCTGCCCCATAGAGTTCAGCCACCCCGGTCGTGACCACCACTGTTCCGACAGGCGGTCCAGCACTCAAATAGACCGATCCTCCGTCAATGGTCTCGACGACGACCTTTTCCCGTTGGTAGGTCAGCGGGGCTGGATTGACATACAGCCATACTTCCCCGCGCAGATCGTAGACGATGGTTGAGTAGGGTACGACCAGGTAGGTGTTGTCTTCCATCATTGNNTTTGAATATCTAGCCGTTTTACGGCATGCTCAGTCAGGACTAATTTGTTGAGGTCTGTGCCGTCAATTTTTTCTACCATAATTGGCTCGACTTTTTCCGCTGATATGGGTTGGTTGCCACACGCAGATAAAGCCAGGCCGCAAATTACTAAAATGAAGATTAAGATTGTTTTTTGATATTTCATTTGATCCTCCCGGTCAAATCTAAACTCCATTGCTTATCAAATCCATCGGCTTGGTTGTGGTCAGGAGTGGTTAAGCTGCTTTGCTCATCCCATATCTCAGGTATATATAGGGGAGAACGAACAGGTTGAATAAGGTTGCTGTTACCATCCCGCCCACGATCACAGCAGCCATGGGATATATCAATTCGATTCCGGGACTTGAACCAGCAAAGATGAAGGGGAGAAAAGCTGCTCCCGTAATGAGTGAGGTCATTAAGACAGGCCGCAAGGCCGCCGGGGCATGGTTGAGGATCTGCTCCAGTGGATCGCTTTGACCTGCAGGCATGCTTTGCCCAAAATTTTTGAGGATCACGACAGCGGTGCGGGTGGCTATGGCCATCACAGTGAAGAAACCAAAAATGGATCCGATGGAAAAATCACCACCGGTGAGCATGACAGCGATCACGCCTCCCGTGAGGGCGAAGGGCCAGGTGACCAGGGTGATGGTGGCAAGGCTCCAACTGTTGTATGCGGCCTGCAGCAGGAGGAAAATCCCAATTACTGAAATCAGTGAAACAATGATCAGCCGTTGGGTGTTGGTCTGCTGGATGTTGTAATCTCCCAATACTTCGGCGTGATATTCAAAGGGGAAATCGAGTTGGTTGAGCACACTTTCAATATCATTGGCCACCGCGTTGTTGGAGCGGCCGCTGACGTTCACCAGAATATCGACATACCGCGAAACGGCATCTCTCCGGATGATGGTCGGCGCGGGGACAATGCGCACATCAGCGACTTCACCAAGGGTGACATGACCGCCGCGAGGCGTATCGATGAGCAGGTCATCGAGATCGTTGATGTTCTCCCGAATCTCGGGCACGCCCCACACGACTACATCGAAGACTTTTTGCTCTTCGTACAGATTGCCGACGTTCAGGCCTGAAATTAATATTGCAGAGGAACGGCGGACATCTCCGGGTTTGATCTGGAACCTTTCCGCCCGGTTTAGATCGACTTCGATTTCCACCTGCGGTTTAAATTCCACGCCATCAATCCTCACCTCGGCAACCCCATTTAATCCCGAAACGGCCTGCTGGATGCGGTCTGCATTGCTGGCAAGGGCGTCATATTCAAAACCAAAAAGCCGGATGGTAAGATCGTATTCTTGGCCAGTGAAGACCTCGTTGATCAACTCTGGCTGGTAATTCCTCACCTGCTTGAAAAAGCCTGGATATCCACTGATTACATCTCGCACGGCCTGGATGGTGGAGCTATAGTCTGCCGCGGGATCGATGCTGACCCAGAGTTCGCCGGAGTTAATGCCCACGATTTTATCGCCGGTGATCGCTCTTCCGACCAGCGACCCGACATTGTTCACGCCGGGAATAACGCGCAGTTCCTTCAGCGCCAGGGATGAAATGCGGACCATCTCTGCGCGGGATGTTCCTGGGGGACCTTCCCATTCGACGATGATGTCCAGTTTTTGAAATTCCGGCAGCAGTTCTGTATCTGAAAATGGGACAAGGGCGACGCTGATGACCAGAAGAACGACAGCTGCGATGATGGACAGATTTGGTGCTCGCAACACCGTTCCCAGGGTTTTTTGATAGCCGCTCTTCAATTTCTGCATCAACTGTGTTTCGGAGGGTCTTGGTAATTTTCCGGAGAACAGCAGCATGCTGAGAGCGGGGGTGACCAGGAGGGCAACGCCCAGGGCGACCAGAACGGCAATGACATATGCGCTGGCAAACGGCCGCACGAATGTCCCGGTAATTCCGGTGAGGAAGAAGATCGGCAGGGCAAAAATCAACAAGATCAGGGATGTGAACGTGATCGTGCTGCGCGATTGGTTGAACGTCTCGATGAGCAGGTTTTCGGTTGGTTCCTGTTCAGCGCTCTCCCGCCTGTTGCGAAGACGGTTCAGGAGGGTGTCCATATCGTTAATCGACTCATCGACCACAACGCCGAGGGCGATCGCCAACCCGGCCATGGTCATGATGTTGAGCGTCACCCCCTGCAGATAAAGGACGAAAGCTGCCAGCACCATAGAGATGACGATGGACAAAACGCTGACCAGTGTGGTGCGCCATTCGTAGAAGAAAACCGCGAAGAGGATGATGACTGCCACCAGGCTGATCAGCAGGAGGGTGGTGAGATTAGAAAGGGCCTGTTCAATGTAATTGGCGGAGCGGAAAATGGAGGTGTCCATCTCGACCCCTTTGAGGCCCGGACTCAACAACCGCAGTGCCTCTTCCACTCCCTGGGTGACTTCCAGCGTATTTGCCCCGGGGAATTTCTCGATGACCAGGATCAAACCGGGGCCATCGTTGAGCAAGGCATCTCCAATCAGCGGCTGGTGGTCTTCGACGATCGTGGCAATATCATCCAGCCGGTAGGCAGTCCCTTTGACGGGCACTTGCCCCATCTCTTCGGCGGAAGATATGGGCAGTAAATGCCGGACACTGAGACGCTGGTTAGGCGTGTCGATCCACCCGGCGGTACCGGGTGAGGAAGATTCCAGGAAACTGAGGGGGGACACCCAGAGGGCTTCACCGGTGGTCTCGATCACCTGCCGGAGGGAGACACCGTCGTCTTGCAGTTCTTCCGGGTCTACCAGCACCTGGAGCTGCCATTCACGTTTGCCCCAGATGGCGACATTGGCCACGCCGGGCACGCCCATCAGGCGCGGTTTGATGTTCCAGCGCGCCAGCACCCCCAGGTCGATGAGGGAGAGTTCGTCTGAAGACAAACCGACCAGCATCACCCGGCTGGTGGTGGACAACGGCTGGAGCATGGTGGGCGGTTTGGATACATTCGGCAGGGCGAATGATTCCGTCAGCCTTTCCTGCACCATCTGCCTGGCCCTGATCGGGTCAGTTCCTTCCTCAAAGACCAGCAGAATGGAGGACAGACTGGGCACGGACTCGGAATAAATATGCTCCAGCCAGGCAATCCCATTGAGCAGGTCTGCTTCAATCGGAACCGTGATCAGGGCTTCCATTTCCGCAGCCGAAAGGCCCAAGGCTTCGGTCTGCACCTCGACCATGGCCGGGTTGAATTCCGGAAACAAATCGATTGGAATTTTGCTGACTTCGATGATCCCAAAGACAACCAGGACTAGGGCAAAGGTGATCACCAGGAATCGTAAACGAATACTTGAGCCTACTATCGAGCGTAGCATGCCATATCTATCCTTTCCTTGAGGAGGTTTATGAGATTGTTTTACCTAGAGGATGGAGAAATATGCGGTGTGGTGGTTGCGAGCGATGAAATCGTGGCGCAGTTTGTTCTTGTATTGTGAAGGGCAGTTTGTTTTAGGTAAACAACGAATACAAAAATTTGATCTTGCGGTTCGGAATATTCAGTTCATATCCCGATTTATTTGGACACAATCTATCCGCATACTTAATACTATACAGGGAAAAAAGGTCAAATGCAATAACTTTTCCGAAATCTAGTGTTTATTTTTGTTTATTTGATAGATGAATTGTTTTTTAGATTTCATCCTCCTCCCCTCTATCTAATTTGTATTTTTTTAGGTCACACGGTCTGGAAAGGCCAGGATATGGTGTTTTATACCTATTTTATTAAACCCCCTAATTCAATCTTTGGTTGGATGACACTCAAC
>JABAHS010009367.1_pt1 | contig 11931 bp, 11 predicted proteins | sample 7062111 | NCBI WGS metagenome assembly JABAHS01 (sample SAMN14534600, study PRJNA622989) | marine sediment metagenome | biome: marine biome [ENVO:00000428]; feature: marine pelagic biome [ENVO:01000023]; material: deep marine sediment [ENVO:00002113]; isolation source: pool of 4 deep marine... | reverse complement strand
CGCTGGTCGAAATCTCGGGCAAGCCCAGTCTGCTGGAAAGGCGCTTCTTGTGCTCGATGAAGAAACCATACCGGACGCGGTCCTCGTCTTTCTGTTCGCTGTCGACATAGGTTACCCGGGCCAGCCTGACGCGGTAGCTGACGTCCGTCAGCATGTTGAGGAAGCGGTAGGCGAGGTATTCCTTGATGAGGTTCTGTTCGTAACGCTCGGAATTGTCGCGGCAGTGCGCCACCAGCTTGAGCTTGTCCTGCTTGTGAAACAGTGTGTCCCGGGCCTGTGATTTCTTGACGTTGATGCGAAGCGGGGGGAACGGGCAGACACGCGGTTGGCGGCGGTAATTACCGCGGGTGCGGATGCCGATGTCGAATTCGACAACGCTGCCGTCGGCCTCGGTGTAAGACAGGGTGCCCGGCAGGTATTCCTCGTCGGGCCGGTGCCCGAGCAACGGCTTCATGGGTGCGGTGATCGTAATTTCGATGACGGAGTTGTCCTTGAACAGGCGATCGGGCTCGCCCGTCTCCAACGCAAACGCGATCGGGGTCGCGAGCAGCAAGGCGATGGCAATCAACAGCTTGCGACAATTCAGCATCGGATCCCCCCATCCGGTAAGCGCCGTTCCGGCGAAAGTCTAGCACGGGTGCGCCGATCGCGAGGGTCGGCAAGAGCAGCAAATTGCCGCACGGTCTGCATGTAACTACACTGGTGTCTGGATTCGCCCGGCTGAACAGATGTCTCCACTCCTGACCCGATTGATCGCGCTTTTCCTCGCATGCTCGCTGCCTTTACCGACGGCCGCAAGCCAGTGGCAGTACAGCGGTGTCGAGCGCATCGTCGCCGTTTCCGACATCCACGGCGCCTACGACGCGATGGTCGCTACGCTGCGGAACGCGGGCGTCCTGGACGCGGAACTCGGCTGGTCAGGCGATGCTACCCACCTCGTCATCGTCGGCGATATCCTCGACCGCGGCCCGGATTCCCGCGACGCGATGGACCTGCTCATGCGCCTGGAGCAGGAAGCGGAAGCCGCTGGCGGCATGGTGCACGTGCTGATCGGTAATCACGAGGCGATGAACCTCGTGGGCGACCTGCGCTACGTTGCGAGGGCGGAATTCGAGGCGTTCGCCGAAGAGGAAACCGTCGAAGAGCGCGAGCGATGGCTTGCCGAGTATGGAAGACGCAAAGGCGCGGGCGGCGACGTCAGTAACGATCTCCGCCAGGAATTCGACGAGCGGTATCCCCCGGGCTTCTTCGCCCACAGGCGTGCATTCGAAGCAGATGGCCGGTACGGCGAGTGGCTGCTGTCAAAGCCCGTCGTCGTCGTCGTCAACGGTACCGCTTTCGTTCACGGTGGTCTGTCGCCGATGATTGCCGACATCGGCCTCGAGGGCGTCAACGGCATGCTGGCCGACGAACTGGAGCGCTATGTCGAGAATCTCGAGCCGCTGTACGAGGCCGGTGCGCTTACCCCCATGGACAACTTCTACCAGCATTCGCGCATCCTGCAGAAGTTCATGCCGACGGTCGATGCCGAAGCAACGCTGATGGGCATCGTCGCCGAAACACGCAAGCTCCACGAGTCCGATCTGCACGCGCCGGACGGCCCACTCTGGTACCGCGGCAACGTGGCTTGTTGCCGCCTGGTCGAAGAGGATCGGCTGCAGGCAGCGCTGGATACGATCGGCGCGAAGCGCGTGGTAATCGGACATACGCCCACGCAGGGACGGCGCATCCTCGAACGCTTCGACGGCGACATCATCGAGGTCGATACCGGCATGCTCAGCGAGCGCTACGGCGGCAGCGGCCACGCGCTGATCATCGAAGGCGACCGCCTGGCGGTCGTCAGCGAAGGCAGCCCCGAAGCCACCACTCCGCAGCCGCACCCGCGGCAGGTCGGGAACCGGCCCGGCGGTTTCCTGTCCGCAGATGCGACCGAGGCGCTGCTCGCTTCCGGCGAGATTTCGAACGAGCGCGAGGACGCACAGGGCCGGACGATCGTTACCGTGAGCGACGGCGAGCGCAGTATCGATGCGGTGTTCGTGAAGCGTGAAAACAGGGAGACCTACCCCGATGCTGCTGCTTACCGCCTGGACCGCCTCCTCGATCTGGACATGGTTCCCGTCACGGTGAAGCGAGGCCTGGGGCGCAAGGACGGATCATTGCAGTTCCTGCCGCCGACGTTAATGAACGAGCAGCAGCGCTCCGAAGCGGGCCGAGGCGGCTCCGCCAATTGCCCGCTGCCGCAGCAATGGTCGGCGATGTATGTATTCGACATGCTGATCTACAACGAGGGCAGGACGCCCAGGCACATTGTTTACGGCACCAACGACTGGCAGCTCATGCTGGTTGGCCATGACCGCGCGTTCGGTAACGGCAAGGGCCGGCCGAAGCACCTCGAGGCTCTGGACCTCGAGTTGGGGAACGGCTGGAAGGCCGCGCTGAGCGCGCTGACGGACGACGTCATAGAGCAGGAATTCGAAGGTCTGCTCGACGACCGCCGCCGCAAGGCGCTGGCCGCGCGGCGCGACAAGCTGCTCGCAGACTAGCGTTACTCGATTTCAGCTAGCCGGTCCCGGCCTTGGTGGTGCTTGCACCTTCGCCGGTAACGGCAATGCACTCGATCTCGACCCGGGCATCGAGCGCCAGTCCGCTGGCGCCGAGCGCGCTGCGCGCCGGCGGATTCTCGAAGTAGGTCCGGTAGACCTCGTTCATCGCGCCCCATTCCGCCATGTCGGCGAGGAACACCGTGCATTTCACGACCTTGTCCAGCGACGATCCGAAGGTCTCGAGAGTCTGCTTGATGTTCTCCATGGTCTGACGCGTTTCGCCCTGGATCCCGCCCTCGGCGAGATCCAGGGTTCCCGGGATGACGCCAATGGCGCCCGAGAGGTACAGCGTGTTGTCGACGCGTACGGCCGACGAGAACGGCAGGCCCAGGTCCTCGGTGCCGGGTGCCTGCAGGTATTCGACCTCCGCGGCCTGGTCGACGTGCACTTCGCAGCCGCACAAGACCGACGCCGCAATGACCAGGGCGACTCTATTCATCTTTCCTCCTCCGGGTTCAAAATGCCGGCACGGGGCCGGGGGAGAACGGGAAACCCGCATCCCGGCGAGGCGCTTTTCTTTTGCCGGCGACCGATATGCGGTTGATGGCGACGTATAATGGCGTTTCTGCTGCGCGCCGCGCAAGCGGGAGTGACGATGGGACGGCTGACGACACACATCCTGAACACGGCATTGGGTTGCCCCGCGGCCGGCGTTGCTATCCGGTTGTTTGCCGCAGGGGGTGAGCGCAGGCTCGTTGCATCCACCGTGTCCAATGCCGACGGCCGCACCGACGAGCCGCTCGTCGAGGGCGATGCGATGGAGACCGGTTGCTACGAACTCGAGTTCGACATCGGCCCGTATTTTTCGGCGTGTGGCATTGGCACGGGCGAGCCCGCTTTCCTGGATACGGTCGTCATCCGCTTTTCGGTTGCGTCCGGCGAGCACTATCACGTTCCACTGCTGGCGTCGCCGTGGAGCTATTCGACGTACCGGGGCAGTTGAGTTCGGTGAACCCGGGGCTCGCAAGGGATACCAGGACGAGGGAGGCCATCCGCTTCGTGCTCGATGGCGAGATCGTGGAGCTTCACGACGTCGATCCCACGCGAACGGTGTTGCAGTTCCTTCGCGAGGACCTGCACCGGACCGGTACGAAAGAGGGTTGTGCCGAGGGCGACTGCGGTGCGTGCACGGTCGTGCTCGCGGAACTCGATCGTGAAGGCGACGACCTTCGACTGAAAGCCGTCAATTCCTGCATCCAGTTCCTGCCCACGCTGGACGGCAAGGAACTCATCACGGTCGAGAGCCTCTGCGGCCGCGATGGCGGGCTGCATCCGGTGCAGCAGGCGATGGTCGAGCAGCACGGCTCGCAATGCGGCTTCTGCACGCCCGGTTNNAGAGCGATCCGTCACGGCGCGATATCGACGACGCGCTTGCGGGTAACCTTTGCCGCTGCACCGGTTATCGCCCGATCATCGCGGCCGCGAGCGCGATGTATGAAATTGCGTCTGCCGAGGACGACTGGTTACGCCAGCCCTGCGGCGGTGGCGAGCGGCCTGTCGACCGGGTCGAGCGGCTGCGCACGATCGTGCGGGACGCTTCTCTCGAAGTGCATCACGGGCGGCAGGCGTTCTTCGCGCCACGCACGATCGACGAACTCGCCGGCCTGCTCGGCAAGCACCCGGACGCGACCATACTGGCCGGTGGCACGGATATCGGCCTGTGGGTGACGAAGCAGCACCGCGAACTCGCAACCCTCATCTACGTGGGCGAAGTGGCCGGGCTCGGCGACACACTCACCGGCGACACGCACCTGGAGATCGGCGGCGCGGCGACCTTCAGCAACGCCATGCCCGCCATACTCGAGCATTACCCGTTGCTCGCTGAGATGCTCAGCCGTTTCGCGTCGCCGCCCATACGCAATGTGGCTACGCTCGGAGGAAATGTCGCCAATGGTTCGCCCATCGGTGATTCGATGCCGGCGCTGATGGCAGCCGGTGCCTCGCTCGTGCTTCGCTCTGCGGCAGGCTCGCGCGAAGTCGCACTGGACGACTTCTATCACGATTACCGCGTCAATGACCTCCGTCCTGGCGAGTTCGTCGAGAGGGTCCGCTTGCCGCTGCCCGCTCCTCGATCGACGCTGCGCTGCTACAAGGTGTCAAAACGCTTCGACCAGGACATCTCGGCCGTGTGCGCGGCATACCGACTCGAACTCGAGGACGATCACGTCAGATCCATACGCATCGCCTGTGGCGGTCTCGCCGAGACGGTGAAGCGGGCTACGCACTGCGAGCAGGCCCTGACCGGTCAGCCATGGACCGAGGCGACCATTGACTCGGGGATCGCGGCGTTCGCGAGCGACTTCGAACCCATCACGGACGTGCGGGCTTCCGCGGCATACCGGATGCAGGCCGGGCAGAACCTGCTGCGCCGCCTTTATCTCGAAACTCGCGGCGAACTCACTGAATCGGTGTACGGCTATGGACGCCAGGGCTGAGCGGGCGCGTATGAAGACCGTCGGCAACGCGCTGCCGCACGACAGCGCACACCTGCACGTTAGCGGCAGGGCGGCATATACCGACGACCTGCCCGAGCCGCGCGATCTCCTGCACGTCGCCGTTGGCATGAGCAGCAAGGCACATGCGCGCCTGCGTGCCGTCGACCTGGGAGGCGTGCTGGCCGCTGCGGGTGTAGTCGACGTCTGCCTGGCGGCGGACATAGCGGGCGAGAACAACTGCGGCCCGATCGTGCACGACGAGAAGATATTCGCGACCGATACGGTGGAGTATGCGGGGCAGGCAATCTTCGCGGTCGCCGCCGGGTCCGCCGACCAGGCCCGCAAAGCGGCGCTCAACGCGTACATCGACTACGAGGAACTCGAGCCGATACTGGATCCGCTGACGGCCGTCGAGAAAGGTTCGTTCGTGCTGCCGAGCGAGACGCTGGCGCGGGGCGATGCGGCAGCCGCGATCGGCGACGCGCCGCACAGGCTGCAGCGGCGTATTAGGATCGGCGGGCAGGACCAGTTCTACCTCGAAGGCCACATTGCGATGTGCATTCCCCAGGAGGACGACGGCCTGCTCGTTTACAGCTCCACGCAGCATCCGGACGAAGTCCAGCACCTCGTTGCAAAAGCGACCAACCGAGCCGCGAAAGACGTGGTGTGCGTCTGCCGGCGCATGGGCGGCGCGTTCGGGGGCAAGGAAAGCCAGGCGGCCACTATCGCCTGCATCGCCGCGCTGATGGCGGTGAAGACCGGGCGTCCCTGCAAGCTGCGTCTCGACCGCGACGACGACATGATCATGACCGGCAAGCGCCACGACTTCGTGGTCGATTACGACGTCGGTTTCGACGATACCGGCCGCATCCTGGGCATCGATTTCACGTTCGCGTCGCGCTGCGGCATCTCGGCCGATCTCTCCGGCCCGGTCAACGACCGCACGATGTTCCACTGCGACAACGCCTACTTCCTCGAGAACGTGAGGATCGTCTCGCATCGCTGCAAGACCAATACCGTGTCCAACACGGCGTTTCGAGGCTTTGGTGGCCCCCAGGGCATGGTCGCGATCGAATACGCAATCGACGACATCGCGCGAACGCTGGGCGTCGACCCGCTCGACATACGCCGCCGGAATTTCTACGGCATCGGCGAACGCGACGTGACGCAGTACGGGCAGACGGTCGAGGACAATACCCTCGACCTGATTGCCGACAAGCTCGAGGCCGATGCCGATTACCGCGCGCGCCGGGCGGCGGTCCGCGAGTTCAACGCGTCGAACAGGATACTGAAGCGCGGTCTGGCGCTGACGCCCGTGAAGTTCGGCATCTCGTTCACCTCGACGCACCTGAACCAGGCCGGCGCACTCGTACATGTCTACAGGGACGGCACGGTGCATCTCAACCATGGCGGTACCGAGATGGGCCAGGGCCTGTACATCAAGGTTGCACAGGTCGTCGCGGATGAACTGGGCGTGCCCGTGTCGGCGATTCGCATCAATGCCGCCGATACCAGCAAAGTACCGAACGCGTCCGCCACGGCGGCGTCCAGCGGCTCCGACATGAACGGCAAGGCGGCGCAGGCCGCGGCGCGTAAGATCCGCGGGCGGCTCACCGAGGTTGCGTCGCAGCGGTTTTCCGTGCCCGAGACCGCCATCGACTTCTCCGACGGATGGGTATCCGTAGGGCCGGACACGCTCGCTTTCGCCGAACTGGTGCAGCTTGCCTGGGCAGACCGCGTGTCGCTGTCGGCCACCGGTTTCTACAAGACGCCGAAGATCCACTACGACCGCAGCACGTTCAGCGGACGGCCGTTCTTCTACTTCGCCTACGGTGCGGCAGTGAGCGAAGTCGTCGTGGATACACTGACCGGCGAGAGCCGCATCCTGCGCGTGGACATCGTCCACGACTGCGGCGATTCCCTGAACCCCGCGGTGGATCTGGGCCAGGTCGAGGGCGGCTTCGTGCAGGGCGCGGGTTGGCTCACCTCCGAAGAACTTTTCTGGAATGACGCGGGCGAGCTGCAAACACACGCGCCGTCGACGTACAAGATCCCGACCTGCTCGGACCTCGCGCCCGAGTTCAACGTGACCCTGCTCGAGAATGCCGCCAACCGCGAGGACACGATCTATCGCTCGAAGGCAGTGGGCGAACCGCCTTTAATGCTGGCGATCTCCGTATTCCATGCTATCCGCGACGCGATCGCCACGGACAGCAATCCGCTGCCGGCACTCGACACGCCGGCGACGCCCGAGGCGGTGCTTCGCGCGCTCGAGGGGGCGGGGGCGTGAACGAGTGGATCGACGAATTATCGGACCTGACCGCCGCGGGGGACGCCGCCGTGCTGGTCACGATCGCAGGCATCCGCGGATCGTCGCCCCGGGAGACCGGCGCGAAGATGATTGTCACCGCCCGTGAAACGATCGGGACGATCGGCGGCGGCCAGCTCGAGCATCAGTGCACCCATATCGCCGCGGGGTTGCTGGACAAGGCCGCGGTGCCCGCGACGCGCCGTTTCCCGCTCGGCCCGGCACTGGGGCAATGCTGCGGCGGCGTGGTGGACGTGCTGTTCGAGCCCGTGGGCAGCGGCCTGCCCGAGTGGCTGCGCGACCTGCGCGCGCTGCACGGCCAGCGGCAGCCGTCGGTGCTGGTCACCGACACTGCATCGGGAATGAAATTCGTCGTCACCGGCGACGCTGTGTTCGGCGCAGAGGAAGACGCCTGCGACGCGAAGGTCGTGGCCGAAGCGCGTGGCTACCTTGAGGGCGCCGATGCGGCAGTGAATCACGGGACATTTTACGAACCCGTGCTGGCCAGCGATTTCAATATCGCCGTCTTCGGCGCCGGCCATGTCGGTGCCGCGGTCGTCAGGGTGCTGTCCGGGCTGGACTGCAACATCCGCTGGATCGACAGCCGCAGCGGCATCTTCCGGGCCGTGCCGCGCAACGTCAGGGCCGTCGAAACCGGCGACCCGGCGCTCGAAGTCGCCGCAATGCCGGCAGCCGGCTATTACCTCGTGATGACGCACAGCCACCCGCTGGATCTGGATATCTGCGATCGCATCCTCAGGCGCGGCGACGCCGCATACTGCGGGTTGATCGGTTCGCTGACCAAGCGTCGCCGTTTCGAAAAGCGCTTGCGCCAGCAGGGCCTTTCGCAGCGCGCGATCGAGCGGCTCGTGTGTCCGATCGGTGTCACCGGCATCAGCGGCAAGAAGCCCGCCGAGATCGCCGTTGCCGTCGCCGCGGAAGTACTGCAGGTGCGCGGGCGGGAACAGGCGCAGGAGCGCCCGTTGCCCGGTAGTCTGTATCCGGTCGGGAGCTGACGTGGAAGCGTACATCTCGGACTGGCTGAACCTGCTCGTGCGTTGGCTCCACATGATTGCCGGCGTTGCCTGGATTGGTTCCTCGTTCTACTTCGTCTGGCTGGACAATCACCTGCAGCCGCCGAAGCAGGAAGCCGATCACGACCGGGGCGTGGGCGGAGAACTCTGGTCGGTGCATGGCGGCGGCTTCTACCATGCACAAAAATACAGGGTCGCTCCACCCGCTTTGCCGGACACGCTGCACTGGTTCAAATGGGAGGCCTACACGACGTGGCTGTCGGGCATGTTCCTGCTGGTGCTCGTCTACTGGCTGGGCGCCGAGGTGTACCTGGTCGATCCCGCTGTCGCCGCGCTCGAGCCGCTGACGGCCGTCGGGATTTCGTTCACAGTCGTCGTCGCGGGCTGGGTGGTCTACGACGGCTTGTGCCGGTCACCGCTCGTCCGCAATGGACCCCTGTTCGCAGGGGTCCTGCTGCTGCTCTCGGCCCTGCTGGCCTGGGGGTTGTGCCAGGTCTTCGGCGGACGCGCCGCCTACATACACTTCGGTGCAGTGCTTGGCACGATCATGGTGGCGAACGTGTTTTTCGTGATCATCCCGGGCCAGCGGCAGATGGTTGCGGCCGCGGAGCGCGGCGAAGTGCCCGATCCTGAGCCCGGAATCCGAGGCAAGCAGCGTTCGGTACACAACACCTACTTCACGTTGCCGGTGCTGTTCACGATGATCAGCAACCACTTCGCGATGACGTACAACCACGAGTCCAACTGGGCGATCCTCGTCGCGATCTCGCTGGCCGGCGCGCTCGTGCGCGTGTATTTCGTGGCGCGGCATTCGGGCCGGGCGTCGCCACTGCCGATCGTTGCAGCAGGTGTGCTGCTATTGATCGTCGCTGCCGCGCTCGCGCCGCCCGGCACGGTGGCGACGGCGGGCAGTGTGGATTTCAATGCCGTGCGCACGGTGGTGCACCAGCGCTGCACTACCTGCCATGCCACATCGCCCGAGCACCCCGGTTTCCAGGCCGCGCCAGCTGGCGTGGTGCTCGAGACGGACAGGCAGATCGCGGCAGAGGCGCTGCGTATCCACCAGCAGACCGTCGTGACGCGAGTCATGCCGATCGGTAACCTGACCAGCATCACCGAAGAGGAGCGCGACCTTATCGATCGCTGGTATCGAGCCGGGGCGGAGATAACCCAGTGAGCAACGGAGACTATCCTCGGGACCTTCGCGGTTACGGCGCGCGGCCGCCGGACCCGCGCTGGCCGGGCCATGCGCGCATGGCCGTGCAGTTCGTCGTCAACTACGAGGAGGGCGCGGAGAACTGCGTGTTGCACGGCGATGCCGCATCGGAAGCATTCCTGTCCGAGATCGTCGGCGCCGTCGCCTACCCCGGCCAGCGGCACATGAACATGGAGTCGCTCTACGAATACGGGGCGCGCGCCGGTTTCTGGCGCCTGTACCGGCTGTTCACGGAGCGCAGGATCGCGGTCACCGTATTCGGCGTTGCGATGGCGCTGGCACGCAACCCGGAAGCCGTCGCTGCGATGCAGCAGGCCGGCTGGGAGATTGCAAGCCACGGATACCGGTGGATCGACTACCAGTCTGTCGACGCGTCGGTAGAGCAGGAGCATCTCGCACGCGCCATCGACGTTCACACCCGGGTCACCGGCGATCGGCCGCTCGGCTGGTACCTGGGGCGCTGCAGCCCGAACACGCACAGGCTGGTGGCGGAGGAGGGCGGCTTCCTTTACAGCGCGGACTCCTACGCAGACGACCTGCCGTACTGGGACCGGGCGCAACCCGAGCCGCAGCTGATGGTGCCGTACACGCTCGACGCGAACGACATGCGTTTTGCCACGGCGCAGGGTTTCAATTCGGGGCAGCAGTTCTTCGACTACCTCAGGGACACGTTCGACGTGCTGCACGCCGAGGGCGGGCGCATGATGTCGGTGGGCCTGCACTGCAGGCTGGCGGGCCGGCCCGGGCGGGCCGCGGCGCTGGCGCGCTTCCTCGATTACGTCGGTTCGTTCGACGACGTCTGGGTATGCCGTCGCGTCGATATCGCGCGGCATTGGATACAGCATTTTCCGGTGGACGAGGTGTGACGTGAGGGAACTCGAGTTCGTGCGGCGTTACGGGGGCATCTACGAGCATTCACCGTGGGTGGCCGAGACAGCCGCCCAGCTGGTCGACGATAGCGCGGATGTCGATGTCATCGCCCGGGTCATGGCGGATTGCGTGGACAACGCGTCGCGAGAGCGCCAGCTCGAGTTGATACGGGCGCACCCGGACCTCGCCGGGAAGGCGGCGGTCGCGGGCGACCTGACCGATGACTCGGAGAGTGAGCAGGCGAGCGCTGGACTGGACCGTTGCACGCCGGAAGAGTACGCGCGGTTCCAGGCGCTCAACACAGCCTACCGCAGGAAGTTCGGCTTCCCGTTCGTCATGGCGGTCCGCAACTGCAACCGTGAACAGATTCTCGCAGCGTTCGAGACGCGGCTCGACAACGACTACGATGAAGAATTCGAAAATGCTCTCCTCGAGATACACAGGATTGCACGCAAGCGGCTGGTTGCCCTGGGAGCGAATTGATGCCTGCCCCCGATAACCCCTTCCGGGCATGGATCCAGCTCGAGCAGCCGCGCCTGGGTACGCGAGTGACTTACGCGAGCGACGAATTCTTCGCGGCGAAAGAACGGCTGATCCAGCCCGCAGATCCCGTTTTCATCGCGGACCGGTACGACGATCACGGCAAGTGGATGGACGGTTGGGAAAGCCGCCGACGCCGTACGCCGGGTAACGATTTCTGCATCATCCGCCTGGGGGTGCCGGGCATCATTCACGGCTTCGATATCGACACGAGCTACTTCACCGGCAATTTCCCGCCGCACGCTTCGATCGATGCCTGCATCAGCGATGCCGATGTGCCGGAGTCCGGCTGGACCGAGATTCTCCCGCTGACCGGCCTCGAGGGTGACGCGCATAATTTTGTCGCGGTCGACGACAACAACAAGTGGTCGCACCTGCGGCTGAATATCTTCCCCGACGGCGGCATCGCGCGGCTGCGTATCTACGGCGAGGTACGCGCGGAACTCGCGCCCGGAGTCGGCGTCGTCGACCTGTTCGCTCTGAAGAACGGGGGGCGCGCGCTTGCCGCGAGCGACGAACACTACGGTAGCATGCACAATCTCAACCTGCCCGGTCGCGGCGTGAACATGGGCGACGGCTGGGAGACGGCGCGCCGGCGCGGGCCGGGCAACGACTGGGTCGTCGCCGCGCTGGGTAGGCCGGGCGTCGTGGAGCGGGTCGAGATCGACACCGCACACTTCAAGGGCAATTACCCGGACCGGGTGTCGGTCGAGGCCGCGCTGTTCGAGAGCCACGACGAGGCGAGCGCCGACAGCGAATGCTGGCAAACCCTGCTGCCCGAATCGAAACTCTCCATGGACAAGCAACATTACTTCGAATCGGAACTCGAGGATCTCGGCCCGCTCAGCCACGTGCGAATGTCCATCTATCCGGACGGTGGGGTTAGCCGCCTGCGCGTATTCGGGCGCGTGGCGGACGGAGGCGT
>JABAHS010003387.1_pt1 | contig 11931 bp, 11 predicted proteins | sample 7062111 | NCBI WGS metagenome assembly JABAHS01 (sample SAMN14534600, study PRJNA622989) | marine sediment metagenome | biome: marine biome [ENVO:00000428]; feature: marine pelagic biome [ENVO:01000023]; material: deep marine sediment [ENVO:00002113]; isolation source: pool of 4 deep marine... | reverse complement strand
ACGAGGTACAGGGCCCCGCCACCGAAATCCCCGATCAGGTTAAGCGGCAGCGGCGGCGGCCGATCCGCCTGGCCGATGCCGTGCAGGGCGCCGGCGAGCGCGATGTAATTGGTATCGTGCCCGGCACGATCTGCCATGGGCCCGTCCTGCCCCCACCCCGTCATCCGTCCATAGACAAGGCGTGCGTTACGTGCCATGCACTCTCCGGGTCCCAGCCCCAGCCGCTCCATGACGCCGGGACGAAAGCCCTCGAAAAGCGCGTCGGCACTTTCACACAGGCGGAGTACGAGCTCACGACCCTTGTCGGACTTTAGATTGACATCCACCGTCGGCCTGCCGCGGTTCATCAGGTTGAAGCGATCGGGAATGTCCACACCGGGATTGGCGGCGGCCGGCCGCCGCAGGCGAATGATCTGTGCGCCCATATCTGCCAGCAGCATGCCGCAGAACTGGGTTGGCCCGATGCCCGCAATCTCGATGATCCTGATCCCGCGAAGCGGCCCAACGGGCGTTTTCGAATTGGTGTTGTCAGTCATCCTGCGGCCGGGACGGCTTCTCGAGCCGCGCGATGAGGCTCGACGTATCCCAGCGGTTTCCGCCGAGCGCCTGCACCTCGGCGTAGTAACGGTCGACGAGTTCGGTCAGGTCGAGCCGGGCGCCATTCGATCGCGCCTCCTCCAGCGCGATCGCAAGATCCTTGCGCATCCAGTCGACCGCAAACCCGAAGTCGAACAGCCCGTTCACCATGGTTTGCCAACGGTTGTCCATCTGCCAGGATTGCGCTGCGCCTTTGGAGATAGCGCCGATCACCTTCTCGGTGTCGAGATTGGCACGCAGCGCAAAATGGAGCCCCTCGGAAAGTCCCTGCAGGAGGCCGGCAATGCAGATCTGGTTGACCATCTTTGCGAGCTGCCCCGATCCGGCCGGACCGATAAGAGTAATCGCTTTTGCGTACGCATCCATTACGGGACGCGCGCGTTCGAAAACGGCCTCGTCGCCGCCGACCATGATAGTGAGCTGGCCGTTCTCCGCACCCGCCTGGCCGCCCGACAGGGGCGCATCGAGGAAGCCTACCTCCCGTTCGCCGGCCGCCGCACAGAGTTCGCGCGCCAGCGTCGCGGAGGCCGTGGTGTGATCCACGAGGATAGACTGCGGCGACATGGCCTGCAGGGCCCCGTGGTTGCCGAGAGTAACCTCGCGGACGTCGTCGTCATTGCCAACGCAACAGAATACGATGTCGGCGCCGCGCGCTGCTTCCGCAGGCGTGTCCGCGCTGCCGCCCTCATTCTGTTCCAGCCAGCGCCCGACCTTTTCCCGGCTGCGATTGTAGACAACGACGTCGTGACCGCGGGAGGCAAGGTACCCCGCCATGGGAAAACCCATGACGCCCAGTCCGACAAACGCCGTCCTCATGCGCCGGCCTTGCGCGGGTCGAGGCCGATCGAACGCGCAATGATCTCGCGCATGATCTCGGAGCTGCCCGCGTAGATACGCGATACCCGGGCATCCGCATAACGGCGACTGATCGCGTATTCGTCCATGTAGCCCGCGCCGCCGTGCAGCTGCACGCAATCGTCGACGACTCTTGCCTCGACTTCACTGCAGTGCAGCTTGGCCTTGGCCGCGTCCTCCGCGCTCAGCTTGCCCTCGTTGTGCTGCATCACGCACTGATCGACGAACGACTGCGCCACGTCGAGCTGCATGCGCATGTCCGCCATTGTGAACCGCGTATTCTGGAAGTTCGCGATGGGCTGCCCGAACGCATGACGATCGGTGATGTATTCCATGGTCTCNNTCTTCCGCGAGGAAGTGCATGAGGCTGTAGAAACCCCGGTGCAGCTCGCCGAGCAGGTTCTCCTTCGGCACTTTCACGTTGTTGAAAAACAGCTCGGCCGTGTCCTGGCTCTTCAGGCCCATCTTGGCCAGGTTGCGGCCGCGCTCGAAGCCCTCCATACCTTCTTCGACGACGAAAAGGCTCATGCCGTGGCGCTTCTCCGGGTCGGTGCGCGCGACGACGATGACGAGATCGGCATTGATGCCGTTCGATATATAGGTCTTGGAGCCATTGAGCAGGTAGTGATCGCCCTTGTCTTCGGCGCGCGTACGAATACCGGCAACGTCGCTACCGGCGCCGGGCTCGGTGATTGCGACGGCGAGAATGTGCTCGCCGGTCACGCAGCCGGGCAACCAGCGATCCTTCTGCTCGTCGGTCGCCAGCTCGCCGATGTAGGGCCCGACCAGGCGGCTGTGCAGCCACAGAAAGAAGCCGTTGTCACCGTGGCGCGCATTCTCTTCCATGAGGATCTGCTCGTAGCGGAAGTCCGGCACGCCTGCGCCGCCGTATTTCTCGTCGGCCCACATGAGAAGAAGCCCCTGTTCGCCGGCTTTGAGGAACGCCTCGCGATCCACGATGCCCTGCTCACGCCAGCGCTCCCCGTGCGGCTGGATTTCGTTGATGAAAAAGCTGCGCACCGAATCGCGGAACATCTCGTGTTCTTCTTCGAAGATCAGTCGTTTCATTTCGGGCTAGTCCTTCTCTCCCTTGAACTCGGCTTCGCGCTTTTCAAAAAACGCCTGCACCCCCTCGAGATTGTCGGGGCAACCGACGAGTGACTGCTGCAGCTCCGCCTCCGCGTTGAAGCAGCTCTCCCAGTCGTGATCCATTGCGAGTCGCATTACTTTCTTCGTGGCCGCGAGCGACAACGGCGCGCGCTTGACGAGCGCCTTCGCCCAATCGAGTGCCGCAGATTGCAGCTCTTCCGCCGGCACGGCTTTGTTGGCGAGGCCGAGCTGCACGCAGCGCTCTGCGTCGATACGTTCGGCTTCGATACTCAGCTGGAACGCACGGCGGTAGCCCAGCTGCCTGACCAGCAGCCAGTTCAGCCCGCCGTCCGGAACCAGCGAAATCGTCGTGAACGGCGACAACAGGAACGCGTTGTCGGCCATGATCAGGAGATCGCAGGTCAGTGCCAGCGACAGGCCTATGCCGGCGGCGGATCCGGGAACCGCGGCAATAACAGGCTTGGGCATGGACGCGACCGCCGTCATCACCGGGCGATACTCGTACTGCAGTTTGCCGTATACGCGCCTGCCCTCGAAACCGGATTTCAAATCCGCACCCGCACTGAAACAACGGCCCTCACCCGTCAGCAATACCACGCGTACGGAATCGTCGTGATGGGCTTTCTCGAGAGCATCGAGCAGATCAGAACTGAGCTGCGATGTAAACGAGTTCATTGCCTCGGGCCTGTTGAGAGTTATGACGGCGACGCCATCCCCGTATTCGTACCTGACGATATCGCTCATTCTCTTGCCCCCGCCGACTCTTACATGTTGCGCCGATACTCGCCGCCGACATTGTAGAGCGCGGCGGAAATCTGTCCGAGCGAGCTGCTCTTAACCGTTTCCATCAGCTCGGCGAAAATATTGCCGCGCTCACGTGCTACGCCCTGCAAGCTGTCCAGTGCGTTGCCACTTTCCGTGGCATGCATCGCCTGAAAGGCACGCACATTGCGAATCTGGTCGTTCTTTTCATCTTCGCTGGAACGAATCAGCTCCAGCTCCTGCACTTCGTCTTCCTGGCCCTCCTTGGGCAGGAAGGTATTGACACCGATCAGCGGCAGAGAACCGTCGTGCTTCTTGCTTTCGTAATAGAGGCTCTCTTCCTGGATCTTGCTGCGCTGATACATGGTGTCCATCGCACCCAACACGCCGCCGCGTTCGGAAATACGCTCGAACTCCTGGTAGACGGCCTCTTCGACGAGGTCCGTCAATTCGTTGATGATGAACGAGCCCTGCCAGGGATTTTCGCAGTAGTTCAGGCCGAGCTCCCGCGAAATGATCATCTGAATTGCGACCGCGCGCCGCACCGACTGCTCTGTCGGAGTCGTAATGGCCTCGTCGAACGCGTTCGTATGCAGGCTGTTGCAGTTGTCGAACAGCGCATACAGCGCCTGCAGCGTAGTGCGAATGTCGTTGAAGCTGATCTCCTGCGCATGCAGGCTGCGGCCGGATGTCTGGATGTGATACTTCAGCATCTGCGACCGCGCGCCAGCCCCGTAGCGCTCGCGCATCGCGCGTGCCCAGATTCTCCGCGCGACCCTTCCGATCACCGTGTACTCGGGGTCCATGCCGTTTGAAAAGAAGAAACTCAGGTTCGGTGCGAACGCATCGATGTCCATCCCTCTCGCGAGGTAATACTCGACAATCGTGAAGCCGTTCGCGAGCGTAAACGCTAGCTGGCTGATCGGGTTGGCGCCTGCTTCGGCAATGTGATAGCCGCTGATCGATACGCTGTAATAGTTGCGCACATTGTTATCGATGAAGAACTGCTGCACGTCGCCCATCATCTTCATCGCGAACTCTGTCGAGAAGATGCAGGTATTCTGTGCCTGGTCTTCCTTCAGGATATCGGCCTGCACAGTACCTCGGACCGTAGACATCGTCGCCTCGCGTATGCGTCCGTAGGTTTCGGCATCTACGACCTTGTCGCCGGAGATTCCCAGCAGGCCGAGCCCGAGGCCGTCATTGCCCGGGGGCAGTTCGCCCTCGTATCGCGGCCGCTCACGGCCTTCGAAGTAGATATCGATCTTCTTGCTGGCTTCTTCCCAACCACCGGACTCACGAAGGTGCTTCTCCACCTGCTGGTCGATGGCCGTGTTCATGAAAAAGGCCAGCATCATCGGCGCCGGACCGTTGATGGTCATCGATACCGAGGTCTTGGGCGAACACAGATCGAAGCCCGAATAGAGCTTCTTCATGTCGTCGACAGTGGCGATCGACACGCCGGAATTGCCGACCTTGCCGTAGATATCCGGGCGCTCGTGCGGGTCCTCGCCGTACAAGGTCACGGAATCGAACGCCGTGGAAAGACGCGCGGCATCCTGCCCGAGCGACAGGTAGTGGAAGCGGCGGTTGGTCCGTTCCGGCGTACCCTCCCCCGCAAACATCCGCGTGGGGTCTTCGCCGAGGCGGCGATAGGGATAGACACCGCCCGTGTACGGGTAGCCGCCCGGCAGGTTCTCCCGCGACAGGAAATGCAGGAGCTCGCCCCAGTCCCGGTATCGCGGTGCCGCGATCTTGGGAATCTTCTGATGGCTTAGCGACTCGCGATAGTTATTGCCGCTGATATCACGGCCGCGCACCTTGTAGCTGTAGGTTTCGCTGGTGACAGATTCCCTGCGCTGCGGCCATTCCCGCAACAGCTTTATCGATTCCGCGGACAGTTCGTCGAGCGTCTCCTGGTAACGCTGCCGCAGCACCAGCAAGGTCTGGTCGCCGCCCGCCGTCAGCGCATCCTGCGCGTACGGATCGAATTCGCCGGGCAATGCCTCGTCCCCGAGTGATTTCAACGACTCGTACAGATGCTGCAGGCGGCTTGCGAGCTCCGCCTGGCTATCGATGCGCCCGTTGATCTCGCGTCCCTGCTCGGCGATTTCCGCGAGATAGCGGATCTGGCTGCCGGGAATCATCGCAGTCGCCCGCGGTTCGCGGACAGACGTGTCGATGTCGGGCGACCAGCTTCCGGGATCGAGCCCGAGCTTCTGCGCAACCCGCCGGCAGAGTTCCACAAACATCCAGCTGATACCGGGGTCATTGAACTGGCTGGCTATCGTCGGGTAGACCGGGATTTCCTCCTCGCCGACATCGAACGCNNCCGCGCTTGTCGAATTTGTTCAGCACGATCAGGTCCGCGAAATCGAGCATGTCGATCTTCTCGAGCTGGCTGGCCGCACCGTAGTCGCTGGTCATCACGTATACGGAAAAATCCACGAGGTCCACGATCTCGCTGTCGCTCTGCCCGATGCCGGCCGTTTCGACAATGATGAGGTCGAAACCCAGCGACTTCAGGAACAGGATGTGATCACCCAGCATCTCGCTGGTCGCAAGATGCTGCCTGCGCGTCGCGATGGATCGCATGAATACACGGTCCGACCGCAGGGTATTCATACGGATACGGTCGCCTAGCAGTGCGCCGCCCGTGCGCCGCCGCGTCGGGTCCACCGCCAGCACGGCAATGTGCATCTCGGGATAGCTGCCGAGGAAGCGATTGAGTATCTCGTCGGTGACGCTGCTCTTGCCGGCACCGCCGGTACCGGTGATGCCGATGACCGGCGCGCTGCCCGCCTGCACCTGCCATTCCTTGCGCAGCCTCGACAACGTGCTGTCGTCGAGTACCCCTTCCTCGATCGCCGAGATCGTGGCAGCAATGTTGACCGTTTCCTCGCGATCAACGCTCGATGGCATCGTGGTCGCGCGACGCGCGGCCAAGGTACGCTCGATGAGGTCGCGAATCATCGCATCCAGACCGAGTTCCATACCGTCGTGAGGATGGTAGATGCGCTCGACGCCGTAATCCATCAGCTCCCGGATCTCCTCGGGCGTGATGGTGCCGCCGCCGCCACCGAACACGCGTATGTGGCTCGCGTCCAGTTCGGCCAGGCGGTCGATCATGTAGCGGAAGAACTCGTTGTGACCGCCCTGGTAGGAACTCACCGCGATGCCGTCGGCATCCTCCTGGACCGCCGCGCGCACGATATCCTCCACGCTGCGATTGTGGCCGAGATGAATCACCTCGGCGCCCTGCGCCTGGATGAGGCGCCGCATGATGTTGATCGCCGCATCGTGTCCGTCGAACAGTGACGCCGCAGTCACGAAGCGCATAGGCGCTTCGCTGACCTTGCGGGACGCGCCGCGCAGATCGCTCGCAACCGTGCTCATGGATGACCTTCCTCCGGCGCAAAGACAGCGTAACGTTCCGCCAGAAAGGCAGAAATTCTTTTTAAATCAAACGCTTTGTCTGTTGCAATAATTTTAATGCTGATTAAAATAATGCACATTCACCCAGAACTCAAGTGCACAGCTCATGCAATCCCGAAGCCTCCGGGACCGAAAACGCCATCGATACCCGCTTCCGGCTCAAGCGCAACCGCATGCTCAAGGCGGCCGCGCGCTGTTTCAATCTCAAGGGCTACAGCGGTACCTCGCTCAAGGACGTTGCCGACCTGCTCGGCCTGACCGACGCCGCCCTGTATTACTACGTCCGCAACAAGCAGGAACTCGTCTACCTCTGCTACGTGCGCGCGGCCGACGTCGGGCGGGAAGCCATGCAGCGCGCCATCGGCGAGGGCGAAGACGGGCTCGAGACGGTGCGGCGCTACCTGCGCTATCACATCGAATACATGGTGGGCGACCAGGGCCCGATTGCGATCATGAGCGAGATCCCGTCTCTCAAACCGGAGCACCGCCAGGAAGTCCTGGAGCTGTCGCGCAAACACAGCGCCGCGTTCGAGGCGTTGCTGAATCGTGGCATCGCGGACGGCAGCATTGCGCCATGCGACGTCAGGATGACCGGCAACGCAATCATGGGATCGCTGAACTGGATCCCCAAGTGGTTCCACGGCGACCCGGCCGTTGCGGAGAAGATCCTGGAGGAATTTCCGCGAATCCTGAGCGCCGGACTGGCCGCCCGTTAACGGGCGTCTATTCGCTGCACGTAGTCCCGTACCAGGTCCCCGAGGTTGGCCACGTCGCCGGTGGTTACGGTCTCGGCATTGATTCGATCGATCCCGAGCGTCGCCGTGATGTTATCGAGGTGAGCCTGCATGCGTCGCTGCGAACGGTAATTGAGCGCGTCTGCCGACCGGCTGCCGCCGGTCCGCGGCTCCAGGATCGCCACGGCCGACGAGGTGCCGCCCAGGCGCGAACCCGTCGAAACCTGCGTCAGGTTTTCGTATTCCTCGCGCACCTCGCGCATGCTGATCGCAATGTCGCTGTACTTGCGGCGCAGCCCAAGATACACCTGGTCCGAGCGCTCCCGGTCGACTGCATCGAGGTTGTCCAGCAATTCGTCGCGTATTGCGACAAATTCCCCGGGTTCACCGCGTTCCGCCGCGAGCCGGTACCAGGCCGACGCAAGCACAGGGTCCTGCTCGACGCCGAGTCCGGTGAGACTCATGAAGCCAAGCATATACTGCGCGTACTTATCGCCGATAGGCGCAAGATCGTTGAGATAGATGATGTGCGCACGGTGATAGTCCTCGCGCTCGAACAGCTCTTCGGCTTTCGCCTGCACGCTCAGCGTCCTGGCGTCCAGGTCGACGCTGAGATTGCTGCCGGACGGCTGCGCCACAGCCGTCGCAACGTGCCCGAGAGCGATCGCTGCAAGCAATACTGTCAGTGTTCTTTTCACTCTACGAATGCAATGTCGTCGGCCTGGTTGCCGTGTACTCTTTGAGTCCGCCGGTCCTTTTTAAGTTCCGCGCATTGCCGGCCGTTTAGTCTCCGAATTCCGGCTCCCTGCGCTCGACGTTGGCACGCACCGCCTCCATCTGGTTCGGCTGCCCAATGATGCCCGACTGCAGCCTGGCCTCGAGCGCCAGGGAACGCCGGGCGTCCAGATCCAGGCGCTCGTTGAACAAAGCTTTCATGGCGCGAATTGCATCCGGTGAACGGCGGGCGATCAGTCGCGCAGTATCCCGGGCTGCCTGGAGCGGATCGTCGTGAACGGCCGTCACCAGGCCGAGCTCCCGCGCCTCGTTGCCGCTTAGGACCCGTCCCGTGTAGGCGAGTTCCCGGAGAATGTCCTCGCGCAACAGGTTTCTCGCGGTCACGGAGATTGCGAGATCCGGAATCAGCCCCCAGCGTATTTCCATGATCGACAGTTTCGCGTCCGGCGTCGCGTAGCGAAGGTCCGCGCCCAGCGCAATTTGCGCCCCGCCGCCGAATGCAACGCCGCGTATGGCACAGATCACGGGCACCGGGACTTCGCGCCAGGCGAAAGCCGCTCGCTGGAAGCGGTTGGCGTGACTGTCCTGCTGCGGCGCCATCGACGCGGGATCGATCGCGTCGCCTGGCTCGTTGAAAATGCTCAGGTCGATACCGGCACAAAAATTCTCGCCCGCGCCGGTGAGGACCACTGCCCGCACCGAAGGTTCCGCCGCCACGCGGGCGCCAGCTGCCGCCAGCTCGTCGAACATCTGAATGTCGAGGGCGTTGTGCTTCTCGGGCCTGTTGAGCAAAACCTCGGCAACGTTATCTTCGATGCTGATCTGCAACCGTGTACTCATCCCTGTCTCCAAGATGTCGCCTCCTGTTCTAGGCGGCCAGCGTGCACTTGCCGTTCTTGAGCACGACGGTGTCGCGCTCCTTTACGCTGCACTGGAAAGAAACGATGTTTCCGTCCTGCCACATGTCCGTCGTAATCGTGTCGCCCGGCAGCACCGGCGCCGAAAATCTCGCGTCGAAGCCGGTGATCAGCGTGTAGTCGTACGCGCAAATCGTCTTCAGGATCGCGTGGCAGGCGAGACCGTAGGTGCAAAGGCCGTGAAGTATCGGCACCGGATAACCGACGCGTCTCGCGAGCGACGGATCCGCGTGCAGCGGGTTGCGGTCACCATTCAGTCGGTACAACAGCGCCTGGTCGGCGCGCGTGTCGAGATCGCAGCTCAGATCGGGTTCTCGCCTTGGCGGGCGGTGTGGCGGCGGGCCCATGCCGCGCGGACCGCCGAAACCACCGTCCGCACGCGCCATAATGGTGTTACCGATCTTAAACAGTGCTGTATCGTCTTTTGCCAGTCGCGCTTCCGCCTCGAATAATACGAGCGCGCCGCGCCTCGGGCCGTGGTCGTAGGCGGCCGCAATCTTCTTGTTAATCAGCAGGTCCGCGGCAACAGGCAAGGGCCGGTACAGCTCCAGTCGTTGCTCGATGTGCAGCACCTGGCTGAAGTCCCAGCCGAGGTCGGGAGGAGACATGTCGGGCACCAGCACGGAAGCCATCGAAGGCACTGTTCGCGCAGGTGCGCCCTGCTCGTACACGTAAGGAAGTTCGTCGGGATCAACCGCATCCCGACCCATACCGATGCTGATCGCATACAGCATGCTCTCCGTATCGCCGTAGCTGAAAGGCAGGTCGACAACGGACGTTGCCATAAGGTCATCGTAGATTAGCGCCATGTTCCCCGGATTCGAATGTTAATTTGCCGCGGCCGGTCAGCCCGGCCGCGGCTAGTTTAGTGGCAGCTTACAAGGACTATCAATCATGCGCGAGAGGCGAATTCCCAGCCCAGGGCGGCCAGGGGCTCGACGGCCCGCTCCGCCTGCCCCGCGTGGGCGCTGGCAGCCGTGCCGTCGCGCACGCGTCCGGCTATGCCCTGCAGGATCGCCGCCAGCCGGAAAAAATTGAAGGCCGAATAAAATTCACGATCGGCGATTCCGCCCTCGCGCCCGGTGCGTTCGCAATAAAGCCGGGTGTACTCGTCCTCCCGTGGGATGCCGAGAGCGTCGAGGTCCTTGTCGCGGAGGCCGGCGGAGCCCAGACCGATCTCGGGCATTTGCCAGGACATCAGGTGATAGGTGAAATCGGCCAGTGGATGCCCGATGGTCGACAACTCCCAGTCGAGCACCGCGATCACCCGGGGCTCTTCGGGGTGGACGATCATGTTATCGAGGCGAAAGTCGCCGTGCACGATGCCGGCAGAGTCATCGTCGGGGATGTTGTCCGGTAGCCACTCCATCAGGCGGTCCATAGCTTCGACAGTCCGGGTTTCAGAGGCGCGATATTGGCCGCTCCATCGCGAGATCTGGCGCGCAAAATAGTTGCCTGCCTTGCCGAAATCGCGAAGGCCCAGCGCGACGTAGTCGAAGTTGTGCAGCTTCGCGATTGTCTCGTTGACGCTGTCGTAGATTGCCGCCCGCTCGTCGGGTTCGAGGCCGGGCAAGTCCAGCTCCCAGAAGATACGCCCTTCGATATATTCCATGATGTAGAACGCCGTGCCGATTACGACGTCGTCTTCGCAAAGCACGTACGGACGCGGCACCGGGAAATCGGCACCGTACAGTGCGCTGATTACCCGGTACTCGCGGTCGACCGCATGCGCCGATTTCAGCAATTTCCCCGGTGGCTTTCGACGCAGGACGTAACGCCCGCTGTCCGCCTCCAGCAGGTAGGTCGGGTTGGACTGGCCGCCCCTGAACTGTCTTACCTGCATTGGACCGTGAAATCCCTCGACATGTGACGTCATGTAATTGCAGAGCTGGTCTTCGTCGAAGCGCAGCGCCTCCCTGACTTCAGCCGTCCCTGAATTCTGCTGCTGCCTGGAACTCATCGCAAAGCTACATCCGGAATACGCCGAACGGCGTTTCCGGATCGCGGGGCCGGTTCATTGCCGCTTCGAGCGCAAACGCCAGCACCGACCGGGTGTTCACCGGGTCGATTACGCCATCGTCCCAGAGCCGGGCGCTCGAGTAATACGGATGGCCCTGGTGATCGTATTGCTCACGAATGCGATCCTCGAACTCGGCCTGCTCCTTTTCCGGCCATTCCTCACCTCGAGCCTCCAGGCCGTCGCGTTTTACCGTCGACAATACGAGAGCCGCCTGCTCACCGCCCATGACCGATATCCGCGCATTCGGCCACATCCACAGCATGCGCGGGCCATAGGCGCGCCCGCACATGGCGTAGTTGCCGGCACCGAAGGACCCACCGATCACGACCGTAAATTTGGGCACCGTCGCGGTCGCCACCGCGTTGACCATTTTCGCGCCTTCCTTGGCGATGCCCGCGTGTTCCACGCGCTTGCCGACCATGAAGCCCGTGATGTTTTGCAGGAACAGCAGCGGGATGCCGCGGCGATTGCAGAGCTGTATGAAGTGCGCGCCCTTCTGTGCCGACTCCATGAACAGGATGCCGTTGTTGGCGACGATCCCGATCGGGTAGCCGTCGAGATGTGCGAAACCGCAAACCAGCGTGGAACCGTAGAGCTTCTTGAATTCATGAAACTCGGAGCCATCGACAATTCTCGCGATTACCTCGCGGACGTCGTACGGGAAGCGGTACTCGCGAGAAACGATCCCGTAGATGTCCTCCGCGGGATACTCGGGGTCCCGGGGTTCGCGCAGGGCGAGGGATACCTGCTTCTGCCAGTTCAGGTT
>JABAHS010051533.1_pt2 | contig 11933 bp, 13 predicted proteins | sample 7062111 | NCBI WGS metagenome assembly JABAHS01 (sample SAMN14534600, study PRJNA622989) | marine sediment metagenome | biome: marine biome [ENVO:00000428]; feature: marine pelagic biome [ENVO:01000023]; material: deep marine sediment [ENVO:00002113]; isolation source: pool of 4 deep marine... | reverse complement strand
CCGATGAAGGCGCCGCGGCCGCCGAGCGAAGCGAGGCCGGCGATGGTGTTGGCCGCCGAGCCGCCGGAGCACTCCAGGGCGGGCGCCATCTTCTCGTACAGCGCCTCGGCGGTCGCGGCGTCGATCAGGGTCATGGTGCCCTTGCTCAGGCCGTTCTCCGCGAGAAAGCCGTCGTCGGCGTGCGCCAGCACGTCGACGATGGCGTTGCCGATGCCGATCACGTCGAAGCGGGTGTCGTCCATTGAGAGCTCCTCACAAGCGATGGTGGGCCGAGCCGTCTCCAGCCGTCAGCCGCCGGGCAGCGCCTGGTAGTAGCCGCCCTCCGCGACGAGGCGTATCGGTACGCCGAACAGCGCGGTGAGCCTGGCCGAGGTCAGCAGCTCCGCCTTGTCGCCGTCGTCGACCACGCGGCCGTCCTTGAGCAGGACCACGCGACGCACCTCCGGGGGAATCTCGTGGATGTGATGGGTGACCAAGATCACCGTGTGCCCCTTCTGCATCAGCGAGCGTATCGTGTCGAGGTACTGAAAGGTCGCCGGCAGATCGAGACCGCTGGTGGGCTCGTCCAGCACCAGGGTGTCCGGGTCGTTGATCAGCGCGCGGCCGAGCAGGGCGCGGCGCTGCTGGCCCGTGGACATGGCCGAGAAGAGCTTCTTCTCCAACGCACCGATACCCAGCATCACCATCGTGCGACGCGCCTTATCGAGCGCCTCGTCGCTGAAGTGCTGGTGCTGCCAGGTGCCGATGCTCGAGTAGTAGCCGGAGAGCACGACGTCGATGCCCCGGGCATGGCCGGCGTAATGACTCTGCAGGTCGTGCGAGACGATGCCGAGGTGGGCGCGCAGGTCCCAGACGTTCCAGTTCTCCTGACCGAAGATCCGGATGTGCGACGACGGCCGGTGCAGCGGATACAGCTCCCGCGTGAGGAGCTTGAGAAAGGTCGACTTGCCGGCGCCGTTGGGGCCGATGATCGCCGTGCTGACGCCGGCATCGAGCGCCAGGCTGAGGTTCTCGAACACGCAGGTGTCGCCGCGGAAGACCGTAGCGTTGCTGATCTCGATGATCTTGTCCGTCGACGTCATGCGGATCCCGTTCGCAGGCCGGCGGCAGCGGCGCGCGCCGGTATTGTAGCCGCCTCCCGGCGCAGCGCCACGCGCCCACGCGGCCGGCCGCGAGTGCGCTATAGTGCGCACACCTCAAACTCGGGTGAGGCAGCGCCATGTCCAGCGACTCGCTATCACTGGCCGAGCTCATCATGCAGCGGTTCGGCGCCGGCATCGACGTGCCCGAGGGCCTGGCCGACAACGAGGCACTGGCGTGCATCGCCCGCCACGCGAGCCACCGCGCCTTCAAGCCCGACCCGGTTGCGGACGAGGTGACCAGCGTGCTGCTCGCCTGCGCCCTGGCGGCGCCATCGAAATCCGACCTGCAGCAGGCCAGCATCGTCGTCGTCCGGGATGCCGCGCAGCGCGCCGCCCTCGGCGCGCTGGTGCCCTCCGCACCGTGGTTCGCCACGGCGCCGCTGATGCTCGTGTTCTGTGCGGACAATCGCCGTATCCGGCGCGTGTGCGCGCTGCGCGGGCGGCCCTTCGCCAACGACCACCTCGACAGCTTCTTCAACGCGTCCGTCGACGCCGCCCTGGTGCTGATGAACTTCATCCGCGCGGCCGAGGCCGCGGGTCTCGGCTGCTGTCCGGTCAGCGTGCTGCGCAACCGCATCGACGACGCCAGCCGCGTGCTCGCGCTGCCGGCGGGCGTCTTTCCCGTCGCCGGCCTGGCGGCGGGCTATCCGGCTGCGACCGCCCGCCTGCGACCACGACTGTCGCTGGCCACCACCGTGCACGTCGACCGCTACGACGACAGCGCACTGCCCAGCGAGATCGCGCACTACGACCGCCGGCGCGCCACCACCGACCCGCTGCCGCGTGACGCCCAGCGGCTCACCGAGCGCTACGGCTACCTCGATGGCTACGGCTGGTCGGAGGACAAGGCGCGTCAGGTTTCCGAGCCGCAGCGCCGCGACTTCGGCCGCTTCGTGCGCTCGCACGGCTTTCGGCTCGATTGAGCAGCCCGCCCGTGGCGTGCTCCCGGGACCGGCGCCGATCGGGCCGCAACGGCCACGCGCGCGGCGTCGCCCGGCGACGCGGCGGCTGACTTCAGCACGCCCACAGGCGTCGCGCCGCGATGCGACCGAGCGACGACCGCGCGGCCCTCAAGGGTGTGCTGCTGGCGATCCTCGCCTGGCAGATCGTCCCGTTCATGGACGCTATCGCCAAGTATTTGAGCGCGTCCTATCCCGTGCTGCAGATCGTTTGGGCCCGCTTCTTCTTTCACTTCATCGTCGTGGCGCCGGTGGTGCTGTGGCGCCACGGGCCGAGCGCGCTCGTCACCCGGAGACCGCTGCTGCAGATCGCCCGCGGCGGCTTCCTGCTCGCCGCGACGCTGCTGTTCTTCTCAGCGATCCGCCACATTCCGCTGGCCAACGCCATCGCGCTGGTGTTCCTCGCCCCGGTGCTGGTCACGGCGCTGTCGCCGTACATCCTCGGCGAGCGCGTCCCGTGGTCGCGCTGGGCCGCCGTGGTGGTTGGCTTTTCGGCCGTCGTCATCATCGTCCGACCCGGGCTGGCAGGCTTTCACTGGGCGACCCTGCTGGCGCTCGGCACGGCCGTCTGCTTCGGGCTGTACCTGCTGTCGACGCGCATGCTGGCGGGCACGGCCCCGCCCTTGGTCACGCTAGGCTACCAGTCGATCTTCGGCCTCGTCGTCACCACGCTGGCTCTGCCCTGGATCTGGATCACGCCGCCGCCGGCGGAGCTCCTCGCCATGGCCTCCATCGGCGTCATCGCCGCCGCGGGACACTTCCTGGTGATCAAGTCGTTCGAGTATGCCGACGCGTCGCTGCTCGCGCCGTGCAGCTACACCGAGATCATCATGGCGACGATACTGGGCTACGTGGTGTTCGGCGACCTCCCCGACGCCTGGACCTGGGCGGGCATCGCCCTGATCGTCGGCACGGCGGTGTATCTGACGGTGGCGGGGCGCCGCTGAGAGCGGGGCTCGCGCAGGCGGTCGCGCTCAGGCCGTGCCGACGTTGGTGTCGCGCGGCGAGTGGAAGTAGTCGCTGTCCTCGGCGAACTGCTTCGCCTCTTCGATCATCTTACGCAGACGCTGCTCGGCGGTGCTGATCTCCGCGCACGTCTCACAGAAGGGATCGCTGCAGGGCTGGCGGGAATACAGCCAGAACTGCACCGCGCCCGCGAGCAGACCGGAGGCGACCTCCCACTCGTCGACATCGTCGACGTCCATCAGCCGGTTCCCGAGCTCGATGACGCGCTCGGCGGCGTCGTCGAATTCGGACAGCTCTTCCTCGGGTGCTTCGCTCATGTTCGCCTCACGTCGCCCATTGGCGGGCTTGCGTCGGAATTGTACTGCGCCCCCCGCCCGCGCACCAATGCGCAAGCGCGGCTGCGCTGGCGCGCGAGGCGACTCTCGCCGCCGACAGGCGCCGGGGCTGTCGTTCGAGGCCCTTTCGGTTGCCGGCCGGCGCCGGTCGCTCAGCGGCGCTTCACAACAGCGGCTCGCCGACCAGGAACATGTTCATGATCAGCGCCGAGAGCCGCCGGAAGTGCTGCAGCGGATGGCCGCCGAACAGCGGATCGTCGTGCGCGGCAAAAGCTTCCGCGATGGGCTGCCAGTCCTCTACCTGCAGGAACTGGTGCGCCAGGGGCAGCAGCTCGCGCTCTTCGCGATGGGCGTGCTTGCGCTCGAACGTTATCAGCACCAGCGCGTTGTCGCGATAGCGCGGAAACGCCTGCGCACCGCGCGCCTCGTAGTCGGCCAGACTGCTGCGCAGTGCGGCGGAAAGCTGCTGCCCCTCATCGTGCTGCTGCTGCAGCTCGTGCACCAGCGACTCGGCGCCCGGATGGCGCCTGACGACCGCCGGGAACAGATAACGGTCCTCCTTGGGATGGTGAAACGTTTCGAGGAACGAGTCGAGATACATGCAGATAGCCCTCAGTATCTCGAAGTCGGGCTCGCGCTCCCCCTTTTCGATCTGGTTGACCAACGTCTCGAAGCAGAGCAGCAGCGCGCCGAGGGTGCGGTGCTCCCCCTGGATGATGGTCAGTGCCTTCTCCATCGACATCTTTGCTATCCCCAGTATCCCTTGCCGTGCGGCGAGCCGATCTTGTAGCACACCGTCGGCGGGGGGTGCCAGCGACGCCTCGCTAAGTCCGCTCCGCCCACACGCTGACGTGTCCGCCGCGCTCGACCCAGGCCTGCGCGTCGGCGGGCAGCCACGCCAGAGCCGGCAGCTCGAGCTGCAGCATCGGAATGGTCGTCCAGCCCATCTCGCGGGCAGCGATGATGCCCAGCGCCAGAATGGCGTCGGCCTCCGCGACGAGCAGCGCCGAAGGCGCCAGACCGGCGTAGAGCAGCTCGAGCAAGACCGCGCTGCTCGAGCTCGAGCCCCGCGTGGCGGTCACCACCAGCACGCGCCCGCTGACGCAGCAGCCGTGCTGCGGATGGCGGGGATCGCAGACGAGACCGCTGGCGGGGTCGATGCCGCCCCAGAAGCTGATCGGCGCCTCGAGGCGCAGCAGGCGTCCGTACCCCGTGCCGTCCACCAGCACGCGGGCCGAGAGCCGCTGCGCCTGCGCCGGCGGGCGCGCTAGCACCACGCGCCGGGTCGCCGCGCGACCCGCCCGGCAACCGCCGACTCGACGCAATCGGCCAGGCTGCCGAACACCACGTCGTGACCGGTGTTGGCCGGGATGTACTGCGCGAACTTGGCGGAGTTGGTGACGACCACGCCGCTGCCCGGGGGCAGTATCGGGGTCACCGCCACGCACGTGTCGGTGACGATCTCGACGCCGGCGGCCTGCAGCGTCACCAGCATGCCGCCGGCGTCGAGCTCGGCGAGCAGGTCGCGGCGGGTGCAGACGTAGAGCGGCACGCGCGCCCGGCGCGGCCCGAGCAGCTGCTGCAGCGCCTCGAATTCGGCGCGCGAGAAATGCGGGCTGCCGACGGCGACCGCCGTGATCGGCCCCGTCGCGGCCGTCGACAGCCGCTCGCGCGCAGCGCGCACCATCGCCGCCGTCAGGGTCACGGTCCGGCGCGGCGCGCCGCCGCAGGCCGCCGCCACGGTGGGCGCTTCCGGGGTGCGGCCGGCGACGTGGAACAGCCCGACGTTGCCCGTGCTCGCCGCCGCGGCGCCGAGCGCCTTGAGGCTATCTTCGCCGAGCGCCGGCGGCAGACCGTCGATGACCGCCACGGCGTCGCCCAGCTCGGCGCCCAGCCACGCGCCGAGCACCGGGTAGAAGGCGTCATCGGCCTTCAGCGCCGCCGACAGCGCAGACGTGTCGACGCACACCGAGGCGCGGCGGTTGGCGTCGAGGTGCAACCCGTAAGAGGGGGCGCGCCCGACCAGCGCGCAGCAGATGTCGAGCAGATCGCCGTAGCGGTTGGTGCGGGCGCCCAGCACGGAGTTGGCGAAGACGACGGCGTTGCTCTCGCCCCAGGCAACGTGGCTGCCCAGCGGCGGTCGGTGTCCCGCCTGGTAGGGGGCGCACGTCCACGTCGCACGGCAGCCGAGCGCAACGTAGGCCTGCATCTGACGCCGCGCCATGGCCTGGCGCGCCGGCGCCGCCCGCACCCGTCCCGGATGGCACAGATCCAGCGCGCCGACGTTGAGCGTCGTCGGCACGGCGACCCGACCGTGCCCGGCCACCAGCCGCTCGGCGAACAGCACGCCGCCGTCGCCGTGGTACAGACAGCCGTCCACGTGCGCCGATACGATCTCCACCAGGCGGCCCGCGCCCAGCATGGCACCGGTCTCGGCCACCACCCGCATGGCCATCGCCGCCGCCGCCCCGGCTTCCCCGGCAGCGAGCGCGCGCTCCGCGGCCGTGAGACGCACCGCGCTAGGCGCCGCCGCTGCCCGTAGCGGCGGAGCGATCGGCGAACACGTCGGCACGCAGCGCCGGCCGGCAGCGCTCGTACTGGCGCGGATAGCCGGACTCGGCGCCGAGCGCGTCGGCGGCGTGCCACGCCCAGCGAGGGTCGTAGAGCATGCCCCGGGCCAGCGCCACCATGTCGGCGTGGCCTTCGGCGACGATGCGCTCGGCCTGGTGGGGATCGGTGATCAGGCCCACCGCGATGGTCGGTGCGCCGGTCTCGGCGCGCACCCGGGCCGCGAACGGCACCTGGTAGCCCGGTCCCGTCGGTATGGCGATGCCCGGCGCGATGCCGCCGCTCGAGACGTCGATCCAGTCGCAGCCGAGCTCACGCAGCCTGCCGGCCAGCTCGACGGTGTCCTCGAGCGACCAGCCGTCTTCATGCCAGTCCGTGGCCGAGACACGCACGCCGAGCGGCTTGTGCGCCGGCCACACCGCCCGCACCGCCGCGAACACCTCGAGCGCGAAGCGCATGCGGTTCTCGAGCGAGCCCCCGTAAGCGTCGCGGCGACGGTTGCTGAGCGGCGAGAGAAACTGATGCAGCAGGTAGCCGTGGGCGCCGTGCAGCTCGATGGCGTCGAAACCGAGGCGGTCGGCGCGCCGGGCGGCGGCGGAGAAGGCCTTGATCAAGCCCTCGATCTCGGCGATATCGAGGGCGCGCGGCTTCGGCGCGTCGGCGGCGACGGCCAGGGCCGACGGCGCCACCGTCTCCCAGCCACCCTCGGCGGGGCCGAGCAGCTCGCGGCCGCGCCAGGGCGGCAGCGTCGACGCCTTGCGTCCGGCGTGCCCGAGCTGAATGCCGAGCGGCGCGCGCCCGTAGCGCCGGCACCACGCCACCACCCGCGCCAGCGCCTGCTCGTTCTCGTCGCTGTACAGACCGAGGCAGTACGGGGTGATGCGTCCGCGCGCCTCGACGTTGGTCATCTCCACCATCAGCAGGCCGACGCCGCTGACGGCGAAACTCCCGAGGTGCACGAGATGCCAGTCGGTCGCGCAGCCGTCCTCGGCCGAGTACTGGCACATCGGCGAGACGACGATGCGGTTGGGAAGCGTGAGCGCCCTGAGCGCGATTGCGGAGAACAGCGCCGGCGTCTCGGCGCGGGTGGTGGTGGTCATGCGCTCGGTCCTCGACGTGAAAACGTTGGCGGGGCGCGGCCTCACCCCACGTTCCGCCATGTTCGCATGGCGTCGGCGGTCGTCACAAACCGCCGGCCGATTGCACGAACGGGGCGGCGGGCGACCCGCTCCGAGCCGCCGGGCGGCGCGACCTCAGCCGCCGCGCACGCCGTCCGGCGGGCGCTCGGGGCCCGCGCCCAGGGTGCGCTGCATGATGACCGAATCGAGCCAGCGATGGAATTTGTAGCCCACGTCGTGCAGCACGCCGACCTGTCGAAACCCGCACTTCGCGTGCAGGGCGATCGACGCGACGTGNNCCCGCCGCCGTGCAGTCGTCCACGAGACGCCTCAGCAATGCCTCGCCGACGCCGCGGCGCCGGGCCTCGGCCGCCACGTAGACGGAGCTCTCCACCGTGTACGCGTATGCAGGGCGCGGTCGGTACTCGGCCGCGTAGGCGTAACCGACGACGTCGTCGTCGACCACGGCCACCAGGTAGGGGCGGCCGCGCTCGCGCACGCTGCGCATGCGCCGCGCGAGCTCGTCGACGTCGGGGGGCTCGAGCTCGAACGACGCCGTCCCGGTCAGGACCTCGTGCGCGTATATCGCCTGAACGCGCGGCAGGTCCTCGCGCGCGGCCGCGCGAATGCGCAAATCCGGGCTCACCGACCCTCCTGACGCGCGCGCAGCGCGCGCCTCGCCAGCGCCGACCCTCACTTGCAGATCTTCGGTTTCGACTTGTCGACGGACAGCATGGCGACCGTACCGTCGCCCTCGCGGATCGCGCGCAGCCGCGATCCCCACAGACTGTTGACGGCGAAGCGCCAGCAGTCGACCTTGCCCTTCGACTCGACGCACACCTGGTCCTCGCCCTTCACCCACCAGCGGCGAGCAATCTCCGCTCCGCCCACCTTGCCCATGCCGGTGCCGTCGGCGCAGTACGACGCCGTCCAGTCAGTGCCCTCCGTACGGCCCTCGAAGGTGGTGTCGCTGTAGAGCGCACGCAGCGCGGCCGCCCCGCTGATGTCGACCCAGCTGCCGCCGTAGAAGTACAGCGCGGCGCCGCCGGCGACGACCAGCACCACCAGCAGCCGCTTCACCGGCAGCCGGCGCTTGGTCTTTGTCGTCCGCTTCGGTCGATGCCTGACCCGCGCGTAGGCGCTCGTGGCCGGTTGCTCCGTCTCAGGCTTGGGATCGTCGCTCATGAGTTACTACCCCGTCCGGATGACACATTGTCCGCCCAGCGCCACCCCTGCCGCGCGGCCATATGCTGCGCACTCGCGGCGGACCTCGGCGCGGCGCTCCCCTTGGCGATTTGCGCCCGGCCGCCGCCGGCCACCGCAGAGGACCCGCCCGGCGACCCGGGCGCGGCCGTGCTTCGCCGAGCGCATCGCCGCAGGCCAATCGGGGCAGCGCGGCGCTCAGGCCGCCTGCGGATCGTCGCCGCGCGGAAAGTTCTCGCGCAGGTACTCGCCGAAGCAGCGGCAGGCGTCGACCGCCGTGAAGACGCCGGCGAGCCGGCCGTTCTTGACGACGATGGCCGAGCCGATGTGCCGCTCCGCCATCGACAGCAGCACCTCGTCGAGCGGCTCGTCGAGTCCCACCACGTACGCCGGGCTCACGCACACGTCGCGCACCGTGCGGTCGCCGGCGTCGCCGCCGACATCCATGAGCACCCGCAGGTCGCGATCGGAGACGACGCCGACGACGGTGCGCCCTTCGGTGACCGGCAGGTGTCGAATGTCGTGCTCGCGCATCAACAGCGCAGCGCGCGACAACGCGTCGTCGACGTCGATCGAGTAGGGAAACGGCGTCATGACCGCCTTCAGCTTGGGGGGCGACTTCACGACGGCGCCAGCGCTCCCGGCGGCGGCGCCGCCGCGAGGGCGGACGCGGTCTTCGGTGCACGGGCGTGCGGCGCGCTGTTCATGGCCGCAACGTAAACGCAGAGCCCCAGAAAAACAAGCCGCTGGCGGGTGTTTCCGCTATCATGCCGATGCTCGGCGAGCGCCGGCGGGGGCGCCCGACCGGGCGCTGCCGTTAGTGACGGACGGAGGTGGCACATGAACCTGATGACGCGCGTCGACAACGAGCGCCTGATCCGGGCGCCGCGCGGCAGCGAGCTCTCGGCCAAGAGCTGGCTCACCGAGGCGCCGCTGCGCATGCTCATGAACAACCTCGACCCGGACGTCGCCGAGAACCCGCACGAGCTCGTCGTCTACGGCGGCATCGGCCGCGCCGCGCGCAACTGGGCCTGCTTCGACAAGATCGTCGACGTGCTGCGCGAGCTCGACGACGACGAGACCCTGCTGGTCCAGTCCGGCAAACCGGTCGGCGTCTTCAAGACCCATGCCGACGCGCCGCGGGTGTTGATCGCCAACTCCAACCTGGTGCCGCGTTGGGCCACCTGGGAGCACTTCCACGAGCTCGACCGCAAGGGGCTGATGATGTTCGGCCAGATGACGGCCGGCTCGTGGATCTACATCGGCACCCAGGGCATCATCCAGGGCACCTACGAGACCTTCGTCGCGGTCGGCCGGCAGCACTACGACGGCGACCTGCGCGGCCGCTGGATCCTGACCGGCGGGCTCGGCGGCATGGGCGGCGCGCAGCCGCTGGCCGCGACCATGGCCGGGGCGAGCATGCTGGCCGTCGAGTGCGACCCCGCCCGCATCGAGAAGCGCCTCGCCACCAAGTACCTCGACACCATGACCGAGAGCCTCGATGAGGCGCTCGAGCTCGTCGAGACCGCGTGCCGNNCGAGACCGCGTGCCGCGAGGGTCGTGCGCTGTCCGTCGGCCTGCTCGGCAACTGCGCCGAGGTGCTGCCCGAGCTCGTCAAGCGCGGGGTGCGCCCGGACATCGTCACCGACCAGACCAGCGCCCACGATCCCCTCAACGGCTACCTGCCGGCGGGCTGGTCGCTCGAGCAGGCCGCCGAGACGCGCCGCAAGGCCCCCGACAAGGTCATCGACGCCGCGATGAAGTCCATCGCCACCCACGTGCGCGCCATGCTCAAGTTCCACGAGATGGGCATACCCACAATCGACTACGGCAACAACATCCGCCAGATGGCTTACGACAAGGGCGTGAAGGACGCCTTCGACTTTCCCGGCTTCGTGCCGGCGTACATCCGCGACCTGTTCTGCGAGGGCAAGGGGCCGTTTCGCTGGGTGGCCCTCTCCGGAGATCCCGAGGACATCTACAGGACCGATGCCAAGGTCAAGGAGATCCTTGCCGACGACGCCCATCTGCACCAGTGGCTGGACATGGCGCGCGAGCGCATCGCGTTCCAGGGACTGCCGGCGCGGATCTGCTGGATCGGCCTCGGCGATCGCGCGCGCGTCGGGCTCGCCTTCAACGAGATGGTGGCGAACGGCGAGCTCAAGGCGCCGGTGGTGATCGGCCGCGACCACCTCGACTCGGGCTCCGTCGCCAGCCCCAACCGCGAGACCGAGGCCATGCGCGACGGCTCCGACGCCGTCTCCGACTGGCCGCTGCTGAACGCGCTGCTCAACACCGCCAGCGGCGCCACCTGGGTGAGCATCCACCACGGCGGCGGCGTCGGCATGGGCTTCGCGCAGCACGCCGGCCTGGTCATCGTCTGCGACGGCACCGACGCGGCCGCCCGCCGCATCGAGCGCGTGCTCACCAACGACCCGGCCACCGGGGTGATGCGCCACGCCGACGCCGGCTACGAGCTGGCCCAGCAGTGCGCCCGCGAGCGCGGGCTCAACCTGCCCATGCTGTCGGGCTGATACGCACCCGCCGGCGGGCGCGGCCGTGCATCGGCAAACCGGGCCGGATCCCGTTCGGGGGCTGGGGTCGGGTCCCGGGTCAGCATCGCTCGCCCGGCCCGACGGCCGGGGTGCGGCGCCGGCGACGGGTCACCCCCGGCCGGCTGCCCGCTCATGATCGAGCTCGACGGCTGCTCGCTGACGCTGGCGGCGTTTCGCGCCGTGGTCGCCGGGCGCAGCCGCTGCCGGCTCTCGGCGGCTGCCCGCGAGCGCGTCGCGCGAGGCCGGCGGAGCATCGAGCGCACGCTCGCCGGCGAGACAGCGGTGTACGGTGTCAACACGGGCTTCGGCGATCTCGCGCGCGTGCGCATTCCCGCCGATCAGCTCGAGGAGCTCCAGCGCCGGCTGATCCTGAGCCACTGCGCCGGCGTCGGCGAGCCGCTCGGCGATCCGGCCGTGCGCGGCATGCTGCTGCTGCGCGCCAACACGCTGGCGCGCGGCCACTCGGGCGTGCGGCCCGAGGTCATCGACGCGCTGCTCGAGCTGCTCGGCGCCGACGTCCTGCCGCTGGTGCCGAGCCGCGGCTCGGTGGGAGCGAGCGGCGATCTGGCGCCGCTCGCCCATCTGGCGGCCGTGCTGATTGGCCACGGCGAGGTGCGCGTCGACGGCAGGCGGCTGCCCGCCACCGAGGGCCTCGCGCGGGCGGGGCTCGCGCCGCTGCAGCTCGGCGCCAAGGAGGGGCTGGCGCTCATCAACGGCACCCAGGCGATGACCTCGCTCCTGGCGCTCGCCGTGATCGAGGCGCGGCGGCTGGTGAAGATCGCCGACCTGGTCGCCGCGCTGTCCACCGACGCGCTGCGCGGCACCGACGCCGCCTGCGACGCCCGGCTGCACGCGCTCAGGCCCCACCCGGGTCAGGTTGCCAGCGCCGCCAACATCTGGACGCTGCTGCAGGGCTCGGCGATTCGCGAATCTCACCGCACCGGCGACTTTCGCCTGCAGGACCCCTACAGCGTGCGCTGCGCCCCGCAGGTGCACGGCGCGGTGCGCGACGTGGTGGCGGACGTCGAGCGCAAGGTGGCCATCGAGATCAACGCCGTTACCGACAATCCGCTGGTGTTTCCCGATG
>JABAHS010040438.1_pt1 | contig 11933 bp, 12 predicted proteins | sample 7062111 | NCBI WGS metagenome assembly JABAHS01 (sample SAMN14534600, study PRJNA622989) | marine sediment metagenome | biome: marine biome [ENVO:00000428]; feature: marine pelagic biome [ENVO:01000023]; material: deep marine sediment [ENVO:00002113]; isolation source: pool of 4 deep marine... | reverse complement strand
ATCTCGATGAGGAATGGTATGACCAGGAGACGCCAGGCGGCGAGGAGGAGCCACCTGCAAACCATAAGCCCTTCGCCGATCTCAAGACCTTATTGAAGGAAGAGAAGTAGCTGATCAATTTAGCCGTCGACAGGGGTTCGAAAACTCTCCCTGCAAGAGTATTCGAAAGAAAAAGGGTCAATTGGAAAAACCAATTGACCCTTTTAATTATTTGACGTCCCCAAGGGTACTCCCCGTTTACCCCAGTTTTTGCTTGCCTCTCAGGCAACACCAGAATGTTCTCGAGTTTTATCTGTCTGGAAGACATTGAAGCCGATGGTTGTCCAGGTGAGAGAGAATTCACCATAAGCTGGCTTAATTATAGAGCTTAGGCGATAGCAATATTCAAAGGTAGACTTGCCCCCTTTGGCCACCCTCTTTTAAGGTGGCGACGATTGGTTAGTCGCCCCCCCAGCGGACTCAGTTAGTTCAGCTCGCACTTTGGGCAAACCGTCCGGATAACTCTGGCGAATGAAACCAATGAGCTTTTCCCTGACGTCACAACGTAGCTCCCAGGCACTGGAGGAATCGGCCGCGCTCACAAGGGCTCGTAGCTCCACGGTGCGTTCAGTAGCGTTGGTCACCTGGAGAGCGCAGACTCGCTTGTCCCACAACGGGGAACTTTCTACAATTCGTTTCATTTCAGCTCTTACCTCATCAACCGGGACCGTATAGTCGACGTAGAGCAAGACCGTGCCCAGAATCTCAGCTGAGATGCGGGTCCAGTTCTGAAAGGGTTTTTCAAGAAAGTAGGTAATCGGCACGATGAGTCGCCGTAAATCCCATATCCGCACCACAACGTAGGTCAGAGTGATCTCTTCTATCCGGCCCCATTCGTTCTCTACGATAACCACATCGTCAATGCGTATGGGTTGGGTGATAGCCATCTGAATGCCGGCAAAAAGCGTGGAAATTGACTTTTGGNNCCGGCTGAGGCCAAAAGGGTGGTCCCCAGTTGACGAACCTTCTCAAAGGTCATGAGAGCGGCTGCGAGAGCCAATACGCCTACGACGACAATAACAACCTTTTTTAGAATCTGGATCTGGGTGTGGATTCTTCTTGCTGCAAGATTGTCTTTGATATCCATACTATATTGGCTGAGGACGAGATCTTCGAGGACGTACACCAATTTGATGAACAGCCATGCAACTGCAATGATCAACAGCAAGGAAAAGGTTTGTTGGAGGACAATCAAAATACGGGGCGGTAGCCTGAGAAGTGGTAACAAGAAACTCACAGCCAGAATTGGAATGACGAACCGCGAAGGGCGTCGGAGGTGTCTTACCAGCGAATCATCCACAATTGTCTTGGTGCCACGGGCCAGACGGTCAAGCATGCTGAAGAGCAGATGATGCAAGACAAGGGCCGCCAGCAAAACCGCCACCAACGTGCCCAGAGGCCAGACGAGTGTTTCCAGGTTTTGTAATATGACATTCATCTTACACCTCGAATCTCTTGGTCAAACCTTTCTAATACCTCTTTGTTCACATTTCAAGGGCAACCCGAACCCACTACCGGGCTGCTAATGTGTTCCTCATGTTCAATGGTGGCATCTGCCTTGTACCTTGTCAATTCTATAGCCAACAGATCAATAGTATTCTTTTTGCCTCGGAGGGTCGAGGTCGGGAGCCGGTGGGCCCCGCCCACAGGTGTATTCCGAGATGGCGTCTTTTGGCGGGCACAGAGGCCCGCCCTACTGGCTACTGACTACTGACTACTGGATTTTCTTTGCCGCTTGCCGCGCGAAGCGCCCTGAGCGACTCGACCTGAGCGACACGACTTGAGCTCGTCGACAAGTCTCGTCGACAGGTCNNGTAGTCTTTACACATTCTTTACCCTTCCTTTATCAGACTTTTACATTCTTCCTCTATGGTCTCGAGCACCACATTTCTCTGCTCTCTCATTTGGAGTTGTAAATGAGTGGACAGGGGCGTTTCAGGATTCTTCACATTACAGAAAGGAGGGATTGGAAATTTAAAGACGTATGGAGAGAAACCTTGCAGAGAAAACAACATGGAAACCATTTTCCCCTAACGAAGAGGAGGTAACTTATGTTTTCCAGAACAACAGTCGCAGTGCTGGCGCTAATTTTCAGCCTTACGATTGTGGCGTCCACTTTTGCACAGGGCATTGGCGCAACGACAGCGAATGGGTGGTACGAAGAAGAGGAAATTTACTACATTCTCGGAGGCGTCGAAGAAGGGGTAACAATGCGAGGGAAAAACGACCTGTACCTTATCGGTGGCGACCGGGCTTATCAGGCGAACGTGGCGGAGTTTATTCCCGGAGAGCCTGGCTATTCGCCGCATTGGAATGTCAACGTGGTCCATACCGCTCCTGGCAAAACGCTTGTTGACATTCTTGACTCTTCCTATGTGTCGGCGCACTATCCTGAGGCCCTGTTCGATGATGTTGAAGACATTCTGGGTGCTGAAGCGGCGGGTTTGGTGACAATTGTAAAACCTGGTGTCGTTGTGCTTTGCCCCATCATCTCGGAAGAGGGGGCGGAGGCGCCTGGTAATACTCAACTGTCGGAAGAATTTCCAGAATTCCCTGACACCTTCTGATGCTTATTCACTGTTCATTCCCTGGCCGGTGCGGTCTCCAAGGGACGCACGCCCCGGAAAACTGGGGCGTGCGTCCCCATGTTCTCCTGATGGATAAAACGATGACCACTTTGACCATATTCGATGAACTATGACCCCACACGTGGTAAAATAGATCGCGATGTTCGAAGAAAAGGAACGGGGCATGAATAGATCGCCCACCATACGTCGTCTGGGCCTCGTGGTGCTTTTGGTATTCGTGCTTTCTGGTGGAGTTTTTGGCACAGGGTTCAATCTCTTTGACCTGGCCACCTGCACAGCGAGGGGAGGCGAGGTTGCCGGCAGAAACGATCCCGGAGGGACCTGAGCATCGCTTTATTGCAATGAACCCCAGGTAGGGTTTCTCACCTACATCTCCCAGCAAGGGATGGCTTGGTTTTACGCGGGCGTGCAGCCTCCCCCTTTCGAGACCGTGGGAAAAGACGTTTCTCGGTAACCTGAGCAACTGTAAGCGAAGGCACATGCCAGTTTTTCCACGGCGAGGGTTTTGCCCCATTAGTGGTTCACCCCGGCCAGGCCCTTCAGGAGACCAAAGAATCGTAAAAGACCACTTTGACCAATCCTCCTGCCTTACCCTTGACTGTCCACCCACCCTGTGTCAAAGTCTACCATTGCAGAAGAAGAGCCAGCAGCTGAAACAGGAGAAGAGACAATGAGCTCCTCTGCGAACCAGGGTCCGATTCTCATCGTGGAAGACGACAAAAAGACTGCATCCCTGGTGCAGCTCTACTTGGAGCGGGAAGGCTTTGAAACCGTCCTCGCCCATGACGGTGGGGAAGCACTAAAGCTGGCTCAGCGTCACAGGCCGATTTTCATAATCCTCGATCTGATGCTTCCCGTGGTGGACGGTTGGGAAGTGTGCAGAGAGCTGAGAAAGTCATCCGACGTCCCCATCCTCATGCTCACCGCCCGCGGCGAGGAAGTCGATCGGATCTCGGGATTGACATTAGGGGCAGATGATTATGTGGTGAAGCCATTCAGTCCTCGTGAGCTCGTCGCACGGGTCAAGGCCATTCTCAGAAGAGGGCGGTTGAGATCCGTTATAAAAGAAAGCATTTTGTCGCACGAGGGTCTTGTTTTGAACCCAGAAAAGCGCACGGTGACCTTGAACGACCGTCCGGTTCAGCTTACTCCTCACGAGTACAAGCTTCTTTGGGCGCTCATGGCTTCGCCCGGAAGGGTATTTACCCGTGATGAACTTTTGGAGCATCTCTATCCGCGTGGCGAAGCGGTTATTGACCGCGTAATCGATGTGCATATCGGCAAGCTCCGGCAGAAGATCGAAGATGATCCTTCTAATCCACGGTATATTCAAACTGTCAGAGGCCTCGGATACCAATTGAGAGAAAGCAGCGGTTAATCAGAAGGATTAAGATGTGAAAAACCGTCTCATCTGGAAATTGCTCGGCATCAACGTTCTCATTATCGTCGTGGTGATCGTTATCGTCTGGCTCTCCATTGACTACCTAGCCGCCGGCTACTTCATGACCTTGATGGAGAAATACCAAATCTCACCAACATCGAGTCATGAGATGTTCGTAAGCGCTGTTCACCGGTATCTTGTCTGGGCCAGCCTTGGGGCTCTCGTACTAGCTATTGGTTTCAGCTTCCTGCTGATGAAAAGAACTTTGGACCCACTCACCCAGATGACTGAGAGAACAAGAAAGATTGCATCTGGCGACTATTCAGCCAACGTGCCGGTGAAATCTCAAGATGAAGTTGGCCAGTTGGCTCTGGCCTTTAACCGTATGGCTGACAGCCTTCAAAAGATCGAGCAGCTTCGGAAAACGATGATGATTGATGTGGCCCATGAACTCCGGACCCCTTTGACCAACATAAGAGGATATCTTGAGGCGTTGACTGATGGGGTGGTCAGTCCATCTAAGGAAACCATGACGTTGCTCCAAGAGGAAACATTTCGACTGGTTCAGTTAGTGGAGGACATCCTTCGGTTGGCCAAAGCTGATGCGGCCAAAACAAACATTCAGAAAGAGGAGGTTTACATTGTTGACCTCATAACCCAAATGCTCGACTCATTTCGCTCTCGACTTGAGGCAAAAGAGATCAACATTGAGACGGAGTTGGATGATCTCGAGATAAAGGTCTGGGCTGATCCTCAACAATTGTCACAGGTAATGCACAACCTCTTGCAGAACACTTGCCAGTATACAAACTCAGGTGGAACGGTCATGATCTCCACTGAATCTATGCCGGGGGCGATCAAGATCGTTTTTGCCAACACCGGTGGAGAAATAGCCGAACAGGATCTTCCCTTTATCTTCGAGCGTTTTTACCGGGGCGAAAAGTCCCGCTCGCGCGAGCATGGTGGCGCCGGCATTGGCTTGGCCATCGTCAAGGAGTTGGTGGAAGCCCACGGCGGCTCTGTTGGCGCCGAACTCGTCGACGACCGAACCCGAATCTGGTTCAACCTTCCGACCGACCGGCGCCACCGGGTAGCTTGAGCCCTATTCCCCCGAACAAAGCCTCCGCCTGAATCTTTACCGAATCTTTACATTCCCTTTATACCCCCTTTACGTGGCGGTCTTATCATCTTTGCAAAGAAAAATTGAACCCCTGTTTTTTTAACCAGGTGCGTATCACACCAAGTGATGCTTACCTTAGAGTGGAGGTGTCTTATGAGAGCTCTAAATATCGCCATTCTCATCCTCGTGGTTATCCTGTTTGGCAGCCACCAGGTTGGAGGTATGGACGGAAAAATGGAGAAAGAGATGAACGATAAACCTCAAAAGACCAAAACAGCGGTCTTTGCCGGAGGCTGTTTCTGGTGCACGGAATCGGATTTCGAGAAAGTCGACGGAGTGATCGAAGCCATCTCAGGCTACACCGGTGGCCACGTTGCCAATCCCACGTACAAACAGGTGTCAAGAGGTGTTACCGGCCATGTGGAGGCGGTGAAGGTTGTTTATGACCCGGCCAAGATTAGCTATGAGAAGCTGCTCGAGGTGTTCTGGCGGCATGTGGATCCCACGGATGGAGACGGCCAGTTTGTGGACCGAGGCTCCCAGTACCGAAGTGTCATCTTCTATGCCAACGAGGAAGAGCACCGTTTGGCTGAGGTCTCCAAGAAAAGGTTGGCGGCATCGGGTCGCTTCGACAAACCGATTGCCACCGATATCCTGCCGCTGGATACTTTTTACCCGGCCGAGGATTACCACCAGGATTACTACAAAAAAAACTCGATTCGTTACCGTTTTTATCGCTACAACTCCGGCCGGGACCAGTTCCTGGAGAAAGCGTGGGCGGACATGAAGTCCGATACCAAGGAGACCATGAAGGTGAAGAAAATGCCCGAGGACACTATGAAGAAGGAGATGGACAGCGGCATGCAGTCAGAGATGAAAGCTGCCAGCATGTACACCCGTCCTAGTGACAATGAGCTTCGCCAGAGGTTGACCGCCATGCAGTACAAGGTTACCCAGAAAGACGGCACCGAACCGCCCTTCAGAAACGAATATTGGAATAACCATGAGGCGGGCATCTACGTTGACATTGTTACAGGTGAGCCGCTTTTTAGCTCCAGGGACAAGTTCGAATCCGGCACAGGCTGGCCCAGTTTTACGCGGCCGTTGGAGCCTGGTAATATTGTAAAAAAAGCTGACCGGAGCCTTTTCATGGTTCGCACAGAGGTGCGAAGCAAACACGGCGACTCGCATCTGGGTCATGTGTTCAATGACGGGCCCCAGCCCACGGGCCTGCGCTATTGCATCAACTCAGCCGCCCTGCGATTCATCCCCAAGGCGGATTTGGCTAAGGAAGGCTACGGGAAATACGCCAAGCTGTTCAAGTGATTCCAAGAGGAGGGTCTATCATGAGAATCCTTAGTGCACTCCTTGTGACGTTCTTGCTCTTCGGTTCTATCTGGGCGGGTGAGGTTCATTCAGCGGAACCGCGCCTTGCTGAAGCAGTGTTCTACGTCAGTTGATATGATGTCGGCAAATCAGCCCTGGTAGGGTTGGAAGGTGTGAAAAAGGTGAGAAATGGTTTTCGGGGGTTTCGTGAAATTAACACCGTGACTTATGATCCGAGCGTTATTGCTCTGGATGCAATGGTGTCCGCCCTGAAAGCAGCAGGTACCTACCGCGGAACAGCCGAAAGATAAGGTAAGCAATAAGGCAAAACCCACAATCTGTCCTGCTGGCTTCAAGACTAAAAAAAGAAGAGGGCCAACTGGAGTACCAGTTGACCCTCTTCTTTTACATGGCGTCCCCAAGGGTACTCCCCGTTTACTCCAGTTTNNGAAAATGCTACAGCGAGCGCATTCCCCGTAGTCCGCCGGAGGCGGACTGCAGGGAGCTTCAATTTTACCCATCAAAAAGACACCGGAAGCCATTGCAAATTTTTATAAAAAGCATGTATAGACTTTAACTTTGCCACAATGAGTTATTCTGGCGGGCCTATTGCAATTCTTGCCTTAAGTGGTAAGTGGTCCGAGGCGATTCGGGCGAGAGGACTTTTGTGAATTCTTATGGATTGTAGTGCTTGCTTGGGCCGGACCCAAATCCGGTCCAGGGCTAAGATGGGATGGCGAGAGGGGTAGGTTGGCCGGATTGATATTTTGCCAAGCAACCGATTAAGCAAAAGAAGCTGCCGCCTGAATGGAAACCACTCGTTGAAATCGCCCATGAGCACGAGAAGGTCATGTTTTTGCGGAAGCAGACTGTCTGCCAGTCGGTTCACCTGGAATTGTCGCTCCCTCACATTGAGTCCCAGGTGAGTGACAATTACTCTCACGCTCCTCCCCTGAATATGCAGCTCTGCATCAATGGCGCCACGGGGCTCTCTTCCGGGAAAGCTCAGATCTATTGGCCGAACACTAAGGGTACTGTAGGCTGTCAGCAGGACGTTGCCGTAGTGGCCGTCGCTGCGGTGCATGGTGGGGCCGGGAATGACAGTAAGTCCCGTGTCTTGGGTCAGTGTATCCACTTGTGATGACTGTATAAAGGTACTGTGGACCTCCTGTAGTCCGACCAGCTGGGCGTCCAGCTCCTCAATGACACGAGTGGTGCGCTCCAGATCTTTCCTGTTGTCCGTACCGAGGCACTGATGAATATTATAGGAAGCCACAGTGATTTCATCCCATGCATTATTTGAAAAACGGTTTTTGGACATCGGTATTGCGAGTGAGCTAAAGAACCGGTAGTCTCCCATCTCCTAGTTGTTGCCCAAGCGCTTTCGGACAATTACCGCCGCAACAGCAATCGCTGCTACCACCGCAGCCAAAAGACCAAGACTTCCAGCTTCCGGTTCTCGAATAGCCACCTCGAGCTGACGCTCAAAAACGGTAATGGCGAGGATCCCTGGTGCCATTCCCAGGATGGTTCCGAAAATAAAGTCTCGGAAGCGAATGTGGGAGGCCCCGGCAACCAGATTGACTACGGTAAATGGTGCTATTGGGAGCAATCGCACTGTGGCAACAGTTGAGAGGCCGTGCTTGGCCAAGCGGCGGCTAAGCCGGTTCACCCGTGAACCCGCCAATTTACGAACCCTATCGCGCCCGATCAACCGCCCGCAGATGTAAGTTGCCGCTGCAGCCAGAAGACATCCTGACAGGGAATAGGTGAAACCCAGGATGGGACCGAAGGTAAAAGCTGTTGCCAGGATCATAGCAGTTATCGGAACAAGCAGGAGGCTGCCGACAATATAGCCGCCCAGTATGATAAAAGGCGCTGCAGGACTGCCGCGGAGTTGATCTATCCAGCCGCTGATGCTCTCCAGACTGAGCCATTCTCCTAAGGGTGTCCAACGCCAGACGGCCGAGAGGGCAAGAAGCACCAGCAGGATGAGCCCTAGTCGTAGGAGACCATGTTTGCCCGGCTTGCGAACCCCCTCGGGAACGAACTCCTCGAGCAATTTCTCTGGAGACACCGGACGTTCAGGATCGAATACAGCGCTGGCGGGGAGTACCTTTTCACTCCACTCGGATTCTTCCACTTCCATGGGAACCAGGGTTCGTGGTGAATTACCCAGTTCGTCCACCGTTTCTATGAGCGATCGTCTGGTCGACATGCTATCAGCTACAGCATCCACCGACACTTCTAGGTGTTCGGCAAGAAGTTGATTGCGAAAGTTGGTAATGGCTTTTTCAGTGCGCTCCTCCCCCAAAGCTTCTACGGCGAGATCACATTCAGTATCTAACCCCATGGAACGATTGCTGAGATTCGCCGAGCCCACACGCACCAGCCTGTCATCCACCACCATGAGCTTGGCATGAACGATAACATGCTCGTCTCCGAGTTCTGGAACAATGGGATAGTACGCCCGCAGCCTTTCGTGCCGGTCTCGCTTTTTCAGCCGCTTTAAAAGTCGTGAACGAAGTGCTCCCATGATGGACTCTTCAAGCCAGCCGGGACATTGCCGTGGCAGCACCAGGACGACTTCGGGACCGTCCTCTTCTTGCAGCCGAGCGGCAAGAGCCTCGGCAATTTTCTCGGAAGTGAAATACTGGTTTTCAATATAGATATGTCGACGAGCTGCAGCAATTGCGTCACAGTAGAGGTTTTCTACCTCACGTATCTCCTTCCTTTCTTCGTGGGCTGAGTCTGTGCGGGCAATTCCGACCCGAACATTTTCCAGGTCTGCTGAGAGGTCTGAAGGCCATGGGTCGTTATCTTTTTTTTCGTGGGGCTTTAGTCGCTGCCCAGTGGCCCGGTGCCATCTTTCACGCACCAGGTCGCCAAGTGCAGCAGCTGCTGGGCCAGCCACCACCATTTGCACATCATGCCGGGGAGGATAGCTGCGACCCAGAGGGTCCACCCGCCGAGGGTCTCTTGCCTTGTGTTCTACGGTGTCCCATCTGGATTTTGTCAAATCAATGCCGCCGACAAAGGCCACTGCATCATCAACCACGACAATCTTCTGGTGATGGGATGCACCGAGGGGATGATTTCCGTCCAAACGGAAATGCAACTGCCTTGGCACCTGCCAGTCCAGCTTCAGTTCAGGAAAAAGCTCCCTATCCAGGGCGTAAAGCACGGCGAAGTCCCAGATCAGGATGTGAATGTGCAAGTCTTTCCGTTTGGCAATCACCTTCTTGAGAAAGTGGAGTAATTGCCCTGCACCATCCTGCGGTTCTTTGTCGTGCTTTATCTGTATGCGGCTGTCAAAATCCCAGCCGACAATAAGTACTGATCTCTTGGCACGTTCAACAGCCGACACAAAAGCGGCAAAGTATGAGGCTCCATCAATGAGAAACGCCACCCTGTCCGCTTGGGCAATCCGCCAGCAGTTTTTTCCTTCACAAAGAACTTGGTTGTGATCACATTTTTTTTCAGCCATATTCTCAAAGGAAGGCAATAAGGCCGGTCAAGGCATTGTTAGCATTGAACACAAAGGGTAATAGATTATAAATAACTTTTGTATTGTCAAGAATGGGCTATAGTTGGCAGTCCTGTTGATACTGAATTCAAAATAGTTTTGATTTTAGTCAACTCGGAAATGATATCTTTTTCGGGCATTTTGTTCTAGCTGATCAAGATCTAAGCCAAGATCTTTTATTGGGGCCACAATATGAATAGAGTACTTCTGTGATCGCTTTCCTACTCTGGTAGAAGAATAAATGCGCAGGATACCTAATATGCGAATGTCGTCATATGCTGCGAAGATATCTTCAGATTTGAAAGTCTTATGTTTTCGTTTTAGTTCACGGGTAAGAGATTGATTGATTTGTTCGAAAGAAAACGTTGCAAATTCCCCAAATTTGCCAATTCCTAACAGTCTCGTCAAACCGGTTAAACTGTTTTCCTTATATCGCGTGTCATGACAGACAATGAGGTAGGGTGGATAAAGGATGGTACCAGTATCCGTTTTGACTGGATCCTGAACTTTATCAAGCCGTCTTGCCAAACGCTCGGCTTGATCGCTAGAAAGGTTCAATTGGGTTTCGCAGTACGCAAAAAATAGGGGTGGATCGGTTAAACCAATGGATGCACAGGTGCTTATGCGTGTACGCGCCCCATAGGGCTGAGGCACGTATGTGGGGCAATGACTGCGTATAATATCATCCGAGTTAACTTTCAGATGCTTGTGAGATCTTATTCTTTTTCTTCGGAATGCGGCTTTTTTCAGTGTATAAATCCGCCTAGCAGCTTTTGAGAAAAAGCCGCTATCAAGGTTGATTCCAGTAGCGATACCGTCTGGAAAAAGCAATGTGGCGTTATCATATTGCATGGCCTCGCGTATTTTCTTGCGAAAGGCCTCAGGGCTAATAGTACCATGACGATCATAACTTATGGGGAGCTCGTCTACATCTTGGTAGATCAATCCACCTGGAATGAATATGGCTCCTTTGTTATCGAATCTACCCGTCGCTCCCTCTTCATATGGTTCTGGTAAAAAGCCATCTTTCTTTCGGCTTAGCATTTTCCATAGGGTATCGACACGAATCGAAATGATTTCCTTCATCAATTCATTTTCTAGAAGTTTCTTTTTGGTAACCATTTACTGCCCTCACTGCATGTTTCAATGCCCACGAAAAGATACCACTTTTCAAGTATATACAAAATGCTAGAAACCACCACAGATGGCCATAGGAAGCGATCCTGAGAAATGATATATCAAAAGGCAATTATCTGTACAGTCCTAGGTGGAAGACCGCTGTTGAATGTTCTACTAGGGTCTGGTGTAATCAGTTCTGCTCCAGATATTCAGTTCTATACGTCCCCGGAAACTTGCCATACCTATCCAACCTTATTATGGCCGATGTCAGTCGGAATCCACGCTCAATGAGAGCCTAATTTTCTGAAATGAAAATAGGCTAGATAAGATGTGGATTTCGTAAATCTGTATTCCACTGTTCAATATTCTGCAACCACACAGAGTATTTTTGCTATTTGATTCTGATATGAACAGTTCTGCTATATATGTTGACTTCCATCTATTAGGAGATTTTTGAGATATGCTTTTCATATCTTTAGCAAGGCAACCCTTTCTTGAAGTCGGAAATGCAGTTCCCTCTCGGTTTCTAACAATTTCAGCCCAAACAAAAACTAAGGGCTTAGTCAACAAGTGCTAAGCCCTTAGTTTTATTAATGAAAGTGGCGTCCCCAAGGGTACTCCCCGTTTACCCCAGTTCTTATCTCCGTCTCAGAGAACAGCATAATTACGTTGAGTTCTACCCTTCACGAAGACATCGAAAGCCATTGCATCTTTTGATAAAAAGCATTTGGAAACCCTAGCAGATTCTTTCCGATTGACTACAACAAACTCTCCTGTGGTATAAAACATTTCGGGCTTTATTAGCCCGTAGCCCCCATTGACCTTGGTTGCTGG
>JABAHS010152682.1_pt2 | contig 11940 bp, 9 predicted proteins | sample 7062111 | NCBI WGS metagenome assembly JABAHS01 (sample SAMN14534600, study PRJNA622989) | marine sediment metagenome | biome: marine biome [ENVO:00000428]; feature: marine pelagic biome [ENVO:01000023]; material: deep marine sediment [ENVO:00002113]; isolation source: pool of 4 deep marine... | reverse complement strand
ACCTTTAGAAGACAGCAATGAATCATTGAAATACCTGGCAGCAAATTCATTCACGTAATAAAGGGTTTCGTTTTCCTGCTGAGCCGCTTCATCTCGTTCCTCGAATTCGAGTCGGATTCCGGCTCGCTGGGTTAGGAACTTGACGGCTTCAGGAAAGCCGACGCCTTCGTGGCGCATCAAAAATACGAATGCGTTGCCACCGGCGCCACATCCAAAGCAACGAAAGATCTGCTTTTCAGGATGAACGCTAAAGGATGGGGTCTTTTCGTTGTGGAAAGGACAGAGGCCAAAAAAGTTTTGCCCTTTTTTCTTCAGGGTAACATAGTCAGAAACCAGATCGACGATATCCGTGGCTTCCCGGACCTCATCGATTTTATGTTGTGGAATGGAGGTTGGCAAGTTTTAAAAAATGAAGTGAGTAAATGTGTACAAGACTAAAGTACTCCCTCCCAAGTTGGAACATGGACGCGAGATTTTCCTAAAATTTGGATACCATCATACAAACGAGACGTCTGCAGTACGAAACTCACTCTTCTTCCTCTTCCAAAGAAGGTCGCTGATAGAGTTTCTTTCTTATGAAAAGTTCAACAAGATCGCTATCCAGTTTGCCAGCCTTTGCTTCCCCTCGCAATATTTCCAAAGTTCTTTCCAGAGGAATGGCTTTTTTGTAAGGCCGGTCTGGAGAGCTTAGTGCGTCGTAAATGTCGGCGATGCACATCACACGAGACTGAATCGTAATCTCGTCGCCTTTCAGTCCTTTTGGATATCCCGTGCCATTCAAATACTCGTGATGAGCTCCGGAGTGTTTGGGGATATTCTGCAAATCTTTTGTGAATGGAATCTTGTTGAGAATGCTCAATGTATGCTCCACATGGGCTTGAATCTCTTTGTATTCACTCGGTGTGAGGTTGCCTTTGATAATGGAAAGGTTTTCATATTCCAAAGGCTTTAAATAGAAGCATTCTTCTCCCCCACAATTTGTGTAGGTTTTCTCCGCAATGTTTTTCAATCGGGTCCGATCTTTTTCTTTCAAAAATCCGGGCATGTTGATTCGTTTAATAAACTCCAAATCATCGTCCAGTTGAGTCATTTCTTTTCTTAGATTGCAGCTAAGCCGCTCGACTTCGGTCGTATGATTGCCCCCCATCATTAATTTAAGTTTGGTCTCCAGAAACTGCGTCTGCTTCCATCGCTTAATATTTTCAAAACGCTCGCAGATCACGTTTATCTGATTGTTAGTTAACTTCGTTGTCTTCTCAAGGACACTTTCCCGTACACCGATTTTGCCGATATCGTGCAGCCATCCCGCCATTCGAAGTTCTTCGATTTCTTCCGGGGTAAAATGAATCGCGCCCAGGCGTCCGTTGGTTTCTTCGTTGATGGCTTGCGCCATCCGGACAGAGTACTTGGCAACACGACCGGAGTGCCCGGCCGTGTGGGGGCTTCGGGCATCAATGGCTTTTGCGGAGTAGCGGACCAGAGAACGAAACAGATTCTTAATCTCGGCGATGAGCTTGGCGTTCCGAATGGCGACTGCTGCCTGCGATGCCAAAGAAAGAATGAGATCTTCATACTCGGCCTTAAACGGAACCACCTCTCCGTCAGCGTTCCAGGAGTTAATAAGTTGCAGCACGCCAATGATTTCATCGGAGTGATCTCGCATGGGGACCACCAGCATCGATTTGGATCGATAACCCGATTTGATGTCAAACTGTTTGTTGAATCGATATTCAACCGTGGGCGGGATATGATACACATCTTTGATGTTCAGAAGCTCGCCTGTTACCGCGACGTAGCCGGCAATGCTTTCTTTGGTTAATGGCAGATAAAAGGACTTAAACGATTGTTGCTGGTTTTTTCGTGCTTCAAGCGAGGAAGTCTGCGCCACCGCAAATTTGAGCTTATCTTCTTCTTTAATGTAAAGGCTGCCGCCATCAGCGTTGGTAAAACTTCGTGCCTCCTTGACAATGAGCTCGAGCAGTTTGTTTAGATCATGTTCGCTGGAGAGTGCGATTCCAATGGCATTCAGTTTACGGATGCGTTCTTCCAGATGCACTGTGCTGTTAAGATGCGTGTCAACTGCTGCCATGATGTTCCTCGTGTGACGATTTTTATCAATTTAACAAGAAGTTCACACCTGATCAACTAATCTGTAGAAAGTTTACTTGAATTTTTCATAAAATGCAGACGATCCCTTTACGCCCCTAAACCTTGTCAATTCGTACAAGTGTATGTATTGAGAAGAGAATGAGCCAAAAGGAGCGTTGGGTTCAAAATATTTGAGCCACCGCTCCGAAGCTCAACTGTATCTGTCGATTAAAACATGTCTTCAGGTCCACTGACATCATCGTCATCATCAGACTGAAACGAACTCATCATGGTGCTCAACATATCTTTGTAGGACGTCTGATTGTCAATAATGTCCTTACTCAGCATGGAATTCTGGTGCAGACCATCTAACACAAATTCCATTGCCGCGCCTAACTCTGCGGGCCGACTATCATCGACCTTCATGAAACGCGTCACAATTTGATTCAACCCTTTTATTTTGCTTAATTCTTTTAGATACTCATCGGTGCGCATGTCATCGGCAATATTTACGGCGTTGTTATTTTTAAACCAATTCACAACGTCTGCATAAACTCGATCGCCCTTTTTCATGGCTTTATAGGGTTCGGGAAAGTACTTTTGGAAAATAGTTTTCACTGCTTTACCAATCAGCGCCTTTGCAACGTTGGTCTCACCTTCTTGCTCACCCTCGTAAACCAACTCAATCTTACCGACGATTGAAGGCAGCGTTGCATAAAGATCGCAAATTCTAGGTACGACGCCGTTTTCCTTATGCCTGATGGTCCGGCGTTCCGCGTTGCTGATCAAATTCTCCAGACTGGTGACCGTCATACGCACGCTGACTCCAGACTTCTGATCGACAAATTCGCTTTTGCGTGCTTCCATAGCCACTTGCTCTATTATTTCGCGAAAGAAAAAGGGCACATGAATTTCTCGGCCGCTGTCTCGTTTCTCCCAGGCTTCCTGCGAGGCGATCTGGATGCCATCGTCCAGGCTTCTTGGGTAGTGCGTCATGATTTGAGAGCCGATCCGGTCTTTCAACGGCGTGATGATGTTGCCGCGATTGGTGTAGTCCTCCGGATTGGCCGAATAGACAATCACCACATCCAATGGGATTCGGACCGGAAAACCACGAATTTGGATGTCCTTCTCTTGCATAATATTAAACAGCCCGACCTGAATGCGGGGCTGCAAATCGGGAAGCTCATTTATGGCAAAAATGCCGCGGTTGGTCCGAGGGATGATGCCGAAATGAATCACACCTTCGTGAGCGTAGTGTAACTTTTGGGCTGCTGCCTTGATCGGATCGATGTCACCGATCAAATCGGCGATGGTCACGTCAGGGGTGGCCAGTTTTTCGCCATACCTTTCCTCTCGGTGAATCCACTCGATCTCGACTTCGTCCCCGGCTTCCTTTACCTTATCGTTGCAAGCCTTGCAAACCGGTTTGAAGGGATTATCATTGATTTCACAACCTTTGATAATCGGGATAGTCTCGTCTAACAAAGCCGGCAAAGATCGCAAAATGCGCGTTTTTGCTTGCCCACGCAGGCCCAACAAAATGATGTCATGATAAGAAAGAATCGCGTTGCACAAAGCGGGGACAACTGTTTCGTCATAGCCAATAATCCCGGGGAAAAGCTTGCCGTTATTCTTTAACTTCTCTATTAAATTCTTGCGCATTTCCTGCTTAACGGACAGGATTTTGTAGTCTGACCGTGTCAGTTCGGCAATTGTTGTTGATTTGTTCATTTTACTCCTTTTTAAATCATCTCAGACGCTGCTTACGATTTCGAATATAATCCACGAAGATGTATTCACCCAATTTATTCAGAGAAGAATAGTATGCACGACCTTTGTTGACTTCGGTCAATTCTTTCACAAAATCAACCAGCCAGGGGTCTCGGGCCACCATGAATGTCGTGATGGTGATCTTGTTTTTGCGACAATGGCGTGCGGCATTCAGCGTTTGATTAACAATCTTTCGATCCAGACCAAACGGGTTCTTAAACAGTCTGCCGCGATCAAAAATTGCAGAGGGTTTGCCATCGGTGATCATAAACACTTGTTTGTTGACATTGCGTTTCTTCTTCAAAATCCGCAAACCCAATTCCAGCGCGTCTTTGGTATTGGTGTGGTATGGTCCAACCGCAATTTTATGAATGTCCTGCAGATTCACTTCCATGGCTTTGTCACCGAACACCACGATGTCCAGACTGTCTTTTGGATAGCGCGTTAATATCATCTCTGACAACGCGAGCGCGACTTTCTTCGCCGGAGTGATTCGGTCTTCACCGTACAGAATCATGCTGTGGCTGATGTCCAGCATGAGCACGGTAGCACAGGATGTGAGGTGTTCGGTTTCGTAAACTTCGAAGTCTTCTTCCTTAAGGTGAAAATCGTCAATGCCCTCGCGTTTAATTGCGTTATTAATGGTCGAGGTGAAATCGATATTGGAAGGCTGATCCCCAAACTTGTACGGCTTTGTCTCGCTTAAACGTTCGATGCCCTCACCTGAAAACGGAGACTCGTGTTCCCCCATCGGGCTTTTCCGCAATGATGAAAAAATTTCGTTCAAGGCATCCTGACGAATCCTGCGTGAACCCTTGTGCGTCAAGGCCAGAATGTCGTCGTATTCTTGAAGATAGCCTTCTTTCTTCAACCAATCCAAAAATTCATCAAATCCGACACCCTCTTTGTCATCAAAAAGCTGATATTTGTCGTCCAAATCCGTCATCCAATGCAGGGCATCGTTGACGTCGCCGTTTGTGTGCAGCAGCATCTGACTAAACAGACGCATAAGTTCGTCAAATGTGAGCTTACTTTTGTCCTGACCTTCGCGCCACTCAGAGTATCTGAAAATCATATGCTGGCCATTAGTCTAGTCTGATAGAGGTTAAATCTTCTCATATCTGATCCACTTGGTGACAACCTGTTAAACCAAAAGCCTTCACCAATGGCTGAAAAAATAATATGATTATTTGAAACTTCAAATTCAAGCTAAATCTAAAAAAATGCGGCTGCTCTTTCATCTAATCGTCGCAATCCCTGCTCTCCTGCAATTTTTACCGCTTGACGAAACTCCGCGGATCTCAATGAGCGATTGATTTCAGGGTACCGATCCGTTTTGTAGGCCGGATGGTATTGACTCATGACATTCACATAAGTCGTGGGTGAGAGTTCGGTGGCGATCCAATGCATAATTCTGCGAGTGCCTTCTAAATCCTCCGGCATCACAAGATGCCTCAGTAGCAACCCCCGCTGGGCCAGGCCGCTTTCGTCCAGTAACAAATCTCCAACCTGTCGATACATCACTTTAATTACACGTCTGGCGATTTCGGGATAGTCTTCCGCCTTCAGGTATCGTTTTGCTTTGGCTGGATCCCAAAATTTAAAGTCAGGCATATAGATGTCCACGACACCGTCCATTAAATGTATGCTGTCCAGTGAATCGTAGGCACTGGTGTTGTAAACGATGGGCAGTCGCAAGCCATTGCCAATGGCGATGAGCAAAGCCTCCAAGATCTCCGGGACCACATGTTCGGGCGTAACAAAATTGATATTATGGCAGCCACGGTTCTGCAACTCCAGCATCATTTCTGCCAATCGGTCTGGCTGTACCCCGCGATCTCTCGCTTGCTGGCTAATGTCATGATTCTGGCAAAACACGCATTTAAGGTTGCAATTTGAAAAAAAAATGGTGCCTGAACCCTTCCAACCCCGTAAACAATCTTCTTCTCCAAAATGTGGAAAATATGAACTGACAACGGCATAGCGTCCCGTTCGACAAACCGCATAGTCGTCCCGTAAGCGATCGACCTTGCAATCCCGCGGGCAGACTGTGCAGGATTCCAACAAGGTTAGCGCTCGATGGACTCTTTCTTCAAACTCACCAGATTCAAAAGTTTTGAGATACGCAGGTTCAAACTTCATTGAAGATCATCCGAAGAATAGCAATTTCCGATATTAGATGCCTTAATAGCAGCAAATGTTCCCCTGGAAGAGCTCTCGTGCTAAGTTTTAGAGGCAGGGATTCAGAACCAAGATTGCTTACGCCATGAGAAGAAATCTGTCTCAGTTTTGTTCCGTGTATTTTATCACGGTCACTTTTTGGATGGGACTGGTTACAACGCGATTACCGAATTCCAAACACAAACCGCATGCAGCTAAGATGTCCAATTTAATGACGCTGCCACCCCAGGTGCATCCGGTGATACTCGTCTTGACAGGGGACAAACCGTGAAGATCAAACCAACCGCCGGAAACAAGGTAACGGCCATGAGACAGAACACGAACGGAATAGGTCGAGTTGTGCGTGTTGACGATCACCAAATCGCCGAAATGCACATCCTTTTTGTAGACTTGCTTCAGGATCCTTGACCGCTCAATAACCCTGGCAAGACTCTGACCAAATTTCTTCATGGCCTTAATATATCTACTTTACGAACAATTGTTTCAACAATTCTGTATCACCATTGTTTTTCTTTCTTCTTCCGTTTCACCCCGGTTTTGGCCCGTCCGCCTTCCTGGTTTGAGCTTCCGGTCTTCTTTTCTGTAAAACCAGATTTTGCCTTTAATGATTCCCATAGTTTTTCGACTTGATATTCAGACTCTTTTTCCGCAGCCAACCATTTATTTACGATGTCAAAAACTTGGCCAATCTCCTGGATGGCCTTGTCCTTTGTGACCCTGGTTCTCGAGACGATCTGCACGACCGCAATTGCAAAAAGCCACCATAAAATTTGCTCAAACCGCTCTTTGTTGAACCATAGAATCCCGTCATAGCGATGAACGTTCAAAAACTGTGGCAATTCAAGTGAATTGAATAGATCATTAAAAATAAGATATTCCTGGCCTTTCTTGGCTTTGTAGTTCACATGCCAGTTTTGATGACTGGTCAGCAGATTCACCAGCCATTTACCTTGCCACTTCTGCTCATCGCTTGCTTCCTGATTTGCAAAAACTCTCTCCACACGTTTGCCAAATAACCATTCATCGATCCAGCTCCGGCTTCGTTGCTCGTAATTCTTGTCCGTTGCCAGTTTGCCAAGTTCATGCACAACTAACCAGCTAAACAGTGTCGTCCATGAAAAGGCGTCTTGGTTCAACCCGTTTTTCAGATATTTGATTGCGGATTGGAATTTGCGAGATTTCTGTCCCGGTTCGGAAATTCGTTTGTCAATGCCATCTAACGACAAGGCAACATCCAACTTCTTGCGTATGGTTTTTGCAACTTCATCTTGGTTGCCATTGCCCGAAGAAAAATGATCGACTTGTTTTAGAAGCTCAGAATATCTTTCCTCAAACTCCGACGAAAAAGCCTTCTCAGCCTTCTTGCGAATCTTCGACCGATTGTTCATGAACCTGTTAACCATCTCAGTATTTAACAATGAATCTAGCGCGGCAAGCAACGGACTGAGAGTCAGCTCTTTGAATTCTTCCTGGATGCTGGGTACACCTCTGCCATTGAGATGTGCAGTCAATTGGGCATATTGTCGTTGCTCATTATCATGGACTTGCTGAAAATCCAGAAATACGTGATACTTGAATGCATCCAATTCTACAAAAATGCCTTTCTCACACAGTTCACGGCAATTGCGAATGTACTGCAACCCACTGATGTAGTCGCGAAAGATACAGTAGTAATCTTCCTCATGATGCAGGGCCAGTCCTTTCCCGAGAGTTTTCTGAACCAGTTTCGTTTCATCTCCGCTTCCGGTTTTTACCGCGTAGGCAGTGGCATTTCGAATCCAACCGCTGGTCTGCTCGAACTTGTTGTTGTACACCACCAGGCCGCGCTCTTCGCCAAAACGGTTTGAATAGGCGAAGACATTTTCATTGACATGGCCATCTGGCACAAAGAAATCATACAGGAGAAAGTTTTCAACCTCCGCAAATACGTACCGCTTTTTCATGAGCGGAAAGATTTCGCGCTCGTGACGGTGCACCAGATTCCAATCAACTTGTTCCTCCATGTACGCACGACTGTATTCCATGCCATATTTTTCAACGAATCCCTCAACCTGTCCATGCCCAAACATGGGCAAACCTGGCATGGTCACCATCATCATGCAGACGCCAAAGTATTTGTCGTCTTTTCCGAATTGGGCAACGGCCGTCTCTTCATCCGGGTTGTTCATGAAGTTAACGTACCGTTTTAGAATTTCCGGATTAAACTGAATGGTGTTCTTAATGGTATTGCGATATTTTTCGTTTTCTTCATTTTTCAACATGTTCATAAATGCGCTGTTGTAAACGCGATGCATGCCCAAAGAGCGGACAAAATAGCCCTCCATCAGCCAAAATGCTTCAGCTAAAAGGAGTGTGTCGGGTAATTCCTGTGCTACCCGATCCACCACTTCTCGCCAAAACTCATTCGGGATACGCTGGTTAAATACGTCACGAGTCATACCATACTCAGCGCGAGAAGGAATGTCCCCACCATGGCCCGGCTCCGGATACCAGAGACGCTGGTAATGCTTCTTTGCCAGTGTCATCGCCGCATCAAAGCGAATAACAGGAAACATACGCGCCACATCCAGGATTTTCTGAATAACAGCTTCCCGTACCTCAGGGTTCAAATAGTCCAATTGCGCCGTGTCGTTCCAGGGCATGCTCGTACCGTCGTTTCCGTGATAAATGTAGTGCACATCTCCTGTCCAGTAGTCTTCCCGTTTAAAAACCACAGCGGCATCCGTTCTGTCATAATATTTATCTTCGATGAAAATCCCATAGCGCGGGTCGCCGGAATAACTGGCACCATTAAACGTGTATGAAGGAAACGGACTGTAGGGCAAGGAGATAAACCAGTCAGGATGTTCCCGAATCCATCGAGAGTCGAGGCCAGTATGATTTGGTACCATGTCACTTGCAAGCCGGATCCCACGCTGCCAGCAGCGTTGTTTCAGATTTTGCAACGCCTCGTGGCCTCCCAGTGAGTGAGAAATTTCATAGTCGAACAGTGAGTAGGCTGAGGATTCCGCTTCCGGATTTCCACAATTCTGTTTGATCTTCTTGGAAGCAGGACTCCTTTCCCAAACCCCGATCAACCACAAACCGGTAAAGCCCCAACGCGCCAGGGAGTCCAACTCTTCGTCAGGGATTTGATCAAGCCTCGTGATGGAACGTTGATATTTCTTCGAAAGTTGATCGAGCCAAACGAGTGTGCTCTTTGCAAGTAATACCAGTCTTGGCATCCAATGCAGATCAGGACTAAACTGCTCTGGCTCATGTTCGATGAGGCCAAATTCCGCAACCTGGGTCGGTCCGGGCCCGAAAAACAAGGCTTTGTTCTCTTCTCTGATAAAATCCAAACTGCTGAATAAGCGTTGCAAGAAGCTTCCGAGCATAACGCCCCATCTTTGTCGAATGAAGCGCAACTGGCCTTCCAAGGAGTCTGGACTTGCCAGGGCCGGCGCCCGCAGCATATCAATCAAATTTTGGTTATCTGGTCCAAATACTGGTTGTGTTTCGAAGAAATCTCGCAGGCTCTGAACGATTTCTAAGTAAGCGGTCTCTTTTTCAAGCGCCTCATCGTCGAACAGCTCCATGAACGGAGAAAGCGCCGGGTTTTCATTCGAAACCCACAGCATCAACATTTCTTCAAGAACGATTTCGCGATTGGGAATGCCATCCGTGCTACTTTTGAGATAGGTTGCGACATCCGTTTGTTTTTTGTAAACCGCGATCGCGGGGAACTCCTCCACAAATTTACGCAACGATCTGTCTACTTCGTCGCTGCCAATTTCGGATTCTAACCACGCCAAAGACTCTTCAAAGAGCTTTGGGTTGATTTGCTGGCGATATTGCGAAATGACATAATGAAGAATTTCATCCAGAAGCCCCATGGCATTGATGAGCCCGGCTCTCACGGTCTGTTCCGGAGCTTGGATGAGGTCACGCTTTTCGTTCATTTTTTGAGCGAACAAACGCGCCGCATGAAAATTTGCAAAAATCACATTCCCGGTAGAAGAAAAAATAGCCTCCTCGAATTCATATTTGTCTCTCGCATGTCGCGACACATGAAACTCAAAACATCCAACTTCAGGAGTTGGTAATAGGGCATTCAACTCGCGTTCGATGATATAAATCATGATCAATGATTCACTCGACTCCTTTCACTATATTATAAGCTCTTCAACGGCACAATGCCCGTTGAGCACTCCCATCTCTGGTTAAATTTTCCGAATCCGGATCAAATGTTTCGGTGACCCCCAGTGAATTCGGCGTGCTTCCGTGGAAAATTACTTTCAAACAGATGTCACTGAGGTAACTGGTTACTCTTATTAATATAATGAAGTTTTCAACTTTTTAAAGGAAAAACTCTCAAAATCGGCAAGAGCTAAGAGAAGTGGCAAGGGAGTCCTTAAAAGACTCGACAAAAGGCTAAAAAAGTCCTCAGGGACCCACTGATGAAATGATCTTTCTATTTCTTATTCTTTGACTCAATCGTTGTTTTTATCTTTTCGTTATCGTTTTCCATGCCTTCGCTCAGTGCTTGAATGGTCTCTTCGGAAAGATCGTCGTCGTAATAGCTGGTGCGAGTTAACAAAGTTCCCTTCTGCAGAGGACGGAGTCGGATCATTCCCCGACCGGTTAACGGACCGCCAAATCGTTTATATTCGATCTTTTGCTTTTCCTGGAATTCGGTGATCTCAATGTTATACTTAATGGCAGACTCTTCGTTGACGCCAGCGACGACTGTCGCCTGGGTGCCGATACCGGGTTTACCACTCGAATAACCATTTACTCTCTGGATAGAATGAAATATTTGGGTCCAATTTTTGGGATCGATGTGAGACCAGACCTTGTCGGTTGGGGCGGATATCTCAATAGAACGACTTATCTCAGTCATGATGTCTCCTTTATGACTTTAATTCTTACATCTATTTCTCTGATTTTTTTGTGTATTAAGTTCATATCATATTTAAATCCAAAACATGTTTCATTCAAATCTTACACGGTCTCCACTTCCTTTAGCTGTTCTGAAATTTTCTTTTTGATTTCTTCATCGGTGAGCTTGTTCAGCACTTCATCCAACGTACCGCCTATCCAGGAAACGTTGTTCTTACCGAACGCCTTGTCGCCAAACAAGAAAAATCCCTTAGGGCATTTGTACAAGATTACGCTTTTGAAATCCCCCAAATATCCCGTCTTTAAGATCTCCTCTCCCTTGAACCGAACCGTTGTATCTTTTAAATGAAGGACATGGCTTACGCTATTCAACTGGTTGAGGAAAATCCTTCCTTCGGTGGTTTGAACATTGGTTTCGACGTCTAAGGTCACCACATCTTTTGGTTTCGCTGCTTTCTCAGACATGCGGCTTTGCCTCCTCCCGAATAGAACGCAACGTCAAACGGACTTTGCCCCGGAAACGCCGCCAGGGTCAAAATCCGCATTTTGATTTATCAAAATTAACAAGATTTGAGTGAAAATGCAAGAGAAATGTAGCGAAACAAGGGGAGACGCGAGAAGGGGTTTGCCACACACCTCACAAGATGCGTGGCAAACTTCTTTCAGGTTATCTCAGCAGCATTATCTTCTTTACCGCAGAATCCTCCCCAACCTGAATCCGCACCAGATAAACGCCGGAGCCGACTTCCGAACCTTGGCATCTCGACCGTCCCAGCGAATTTGATAGGCTCCCGACGCCCGTTCTGCATCCACCGGTGTGCGAATCACCTGACCCTGGATGTTGTAGATGTTGAGCCGGACTCGACCACTCCGCGGAACCGTGTACTGGATCGTGGTTTCGGGATTGAAGGGATTAGGATAATTTTCTAAAAGCACAACCGTGGCCGGCGGCTCGGCTGGCACGGTGGTCTCATCGGTGGCCTGAGTTTTTGACGCAGACGTCCTGGAAAAATCGTA
>JABAHS010018884.1_pt1 | contig 11945 bp, 11 predicted proteins | sample 7062111 | NCBI WGS metagenome assembly JABAHS01 (sample SAMN14534600, study PRJNA622989) | marine sediment metagenome | biome: marine biome [ENVO:00000428]; feature: marine pelagic biome [ENVO:01000023]; material: deep marine sediment [ENVO:00002113]; isolation source: pool of 4 deep marine... | reverse complement strand
GCATTGGGGGCCGTAGCCGCGAGCAGAGGCGAATGGCTCGGTGTCGAGCTCGAAACGGCCTTCACTCTCGAAAACAACCCGGAGTCGACGCTCGGCAACCTGGTTACGGATGTCCTGCGCGAGTCGCTCGATGTCGATATTGCGGTTCTGAATGTCTCGGGCGGACTGCGGGCAAATCTGCCGGACGGCAGACTGCTCTATGGCAACGTCTACGAGATGTTTCCCTTCGATAACCGCGTCGTGATACTCGTTCTCTCCGGTGCAGAGGTACGCCGGATTATCGAGGCGAGTATCTTTGCCGGCGATCGGCGACCCGGCTTTTCCGGTATGCGGGTCGAGGCCGGCTGCACTGAGGGCAAGCTCGATATCCGGTTGCACCTCGCAAACGGCCGGCGTATCGAAAACGAAGACAGCTTGCGAGTGGCGGTCAATGACTTTCTGGCCACGAGCGGCGACGGAATCCTGACGCCGGTGATGCCGGCTTCTGGCTTTGTCTACGAGGATGATCCACGCCTGATCCGCGACGTGATTGCCGACTGGTTCAGGAATCGCGGCGGCCGTTTAAATGCCGCCGATTACGCGAGCCACCGCGCGCCGCGCTGGCAGCTGACAGAATCGTTGCCCGCCGCATGTCGGCAGTAGCCGCTTCTGCCTAGCGTTTCCGATAAACGCCGAAGTGCACGTAAGGCGACGGCGCGCGGGTGCCGGGCAGTACGGCCTCCGGCACCTTGTTGCGGATTGGCTTGACGCTGCGCAGGTAACTGACCAGCGCCACGATATCCTCTTCAGACATCCGGGAATAACCCTGCCAGGGCATGACCACGATCGGGCGACCGCCATGTTCGCCGATCCCGGCGCGGATTGCCTCGGCAATCTCTGTATCGCTCCAGGCGCCGATCCCGGTCTCGCGATCAGGCGTAATGTTCGGGGGATAGACAACGCCGGGGTGCGCGTGCTCGAGAGGGTTCGTGTAGGCAATGCCCGTGCTCGATCCAGCCAATGCCCTGGTATGGTCGGGGCTGCCCTCGAGCGCGCCGTCGGTATGGCAGGCACCGCAGCCGAGCAACTCGACGAGATACCTGCCGCGCTCGACCTCGGCACGGCTGGCCGGCGCGAAATTGCCGGGCTCGGCCGCCGGCGCCTTGAGGACGGTCTGCGCACCGAGTTCCTCGTAATCGGCAAGCGGATCGTAGGGTGCTGCGCAGGCAACGAGCATCAGCACCGGGGTGTAAACAAGCAGTGCGGTTATCCTCACGATGCAGTCCTCCTTGGCCAAGTTTATTGTCATCCTCGGCTTATGACCGGGGAATAGCGGAAAACCCATAGCTATTGTCAAAAATAGTAACGATTCCCCGCGAATTTGCAGCTTTAGGCGGCCAAAGTCCTGAATCCGGCGCCTGCTGTCAACCGACGCATCGGCGCCGCGTTATTGAAGTTAATCATTGCTTCTGGAGAAACGAACATGGTGAAAGGACTCTGGCATCTCGTCATTCTTCTTGCATCGCTCTTCATCACCGGCACCGGCGTCGCCGAGGAAACGCCCGCCGAGCCCGGGGCCGCCCCGCCGACTCCCGAGGAACGCCGTGCGCATCGCGAGGCCATGCGCGAACGATGNNGAGGAGCGCGCCGCGATGCGTGAGCGCTGGCAGAATATGTCCGAGGAAGAACGCAAGGCTTTCCGCCAGAAAATGCGTGAAAGAAATTCGGGTCACGACCGCAAGCATCGGCCTCGCGAACCTCAGGCCTGATCAGAGCCATCGCGGCCAGACGCCGGCCATTCCCGGCGTCCGGCCGCTTGCTGTACAATCCGGCGTTCTTCAATTCCGTCACCTGCTATCGCAAAGGGAAAACTCGTGAGCAACGCCGATCAATTGGAAATCATCAGAACCCGACCCGGCTTCATCGCCGCCCTCGATCAAAGCGGAGGCAGTACCCCTAAGGCACTCGGCCTCTACGGAGTCACGCCCGATGCGTGGACAAATGACGACGAAATGTTCGCGATCGTGCACCAGATGCGCACCCGCATCATCACGAGTCCGGTCTTTGACGGCGAGCGAATTCTCGGCGCGATTCTCTTCGAGAACACGATGGATCGCGAAATCGAGGGTCAACCCACGGCCAGCTACCTCTGGAACGTCAAGAACGTCGTGCCGTTCCTGAAGGTCGACAAGGGCCTTGCCGATGAGGCTGACGGCGTGCAGCTCATGAAGCCGATGCCGGAACTTGACGCTCTACTCGGGAAAGCCAGAGCCAACGCAGTCTTCGGCACCAAGATGCGCTCGGTCATCAAGCAGGCGAATGCGGCTGGCATCAATGCCAATGTCGCCCAGCAATTCGAGGTCGGGCAGCGGATCATCGCCGCGGGGCTCGTGCCGATCATCGAACCCGAAGTCGATATTCATTGCCCAGACAAGGCCTTGGCCGAAAGCCTTCTGCATGCCGCAATCATGGGCCATCTCAACAACCTCGGCGAGGATCAGGTCGTCATGCTAAAACTGACTCTGCCCGAGCAGGACAACCTGTATGCCGATTGCGTTGCCCATCCGAACGTAGCCCGGGTCGTCGCTCTCTCCGGCGGCTACTCTCGCGAAGAAGCCAACGCGAGACTTGCGCGCCAGCACGGCATGGTCGCGAGCTTCTCGCGCGCCCTCGCCGAAGGCTTGACCGCCCAGCAAACCGACGAGGAATTCGACGCCATGCTGGATGCCTCGATACAGAGTATCTTCGACGCCTCTGCCACCTGATTTTTTTCGACCTGCCATGCCAGCGCCCGCGGGCGCCGGTCCCGGCGAACTTGAGCCGACGATGAGCGCTGCAAAAGTCATCTACACGAAGACCGACGAGGCACCCGCCCTCGCCACCTATTCCTTGCTACCGATCATCGAGGCATTCACGCATGCTGCAGGCGTCACAGTCGAGTTGCGGGACATTTCTCTCGCCGGACGCATCCTCGCGACCTTCCCGGAGCACCTGACGGCCGAACAGCACCATGCGGACGCGCTCGCCGAGCTCGGCGCGCTGGCAAAAACGCCTGACGCCAACATCATCAAGTTACCGAATATAAGCGCCTCGGTTCCCCAGCTCGTGGCAGCTATCGACGAGCTGCAAAAACAGGGCTTTGCCGTTCCCGATTACCCTGAAGAGCCGCGTAGCGATGAAGAGCGCGACATCCAGTCACGCTATGCCAAAGTGCTTGGCAGCGCGGTCAACCCGGTCTTGCGCGAAGGCAATTCCGACCGTCGTGTCGCTGCCGCGGTAAAGCAGTATGCGCGGAACAATCCGCATTCGATGGGTGCCTGGGATGCCGCCTCGCAGACCCACGTTGCGCACATGACCGAGGGCGACTTCTACGCGAGTGAGCAATCTGCCGTGGTACCAGAAGAGCAGAACCTGCGCATCGAGCTCAGGACCTCGGAGGGCGAATCAGTCGTGCTGCGTGAGCAGGTAGCCGTACTCGCCGACGAAGTTGTCGACGCTGCTGACATGGACTGCAGCAGGCTGCGGGAGTTTTTCGCCACCGAGATCGATGCGGCCAGGAACATGGGCGTTTTGCTCTCGCTGCACGTCAAGGCAACGATGATGAAGGTCTCTGATCCCATCATTTTCGGGCACGCCGTTTCGGTCTTCTATGCAGAGGTCTTCGAGAAACATGCCGCACTCTTCGAACGAATCGGCGTCGATCCGAATAACGGCATCGGCGACGTGTATGCAAAAACAGCCGCATTGCCCGAAGCCGAACGCCGGCAAGTCGAGGCGGATATCGATGCCGTGTACGCGGATCGGCCCGCCCTGGCGATGGTCGACTCGGACAAGGGCATTACCAACCTCCACGTGCCGAGTAACGTGATCATCGACGCGTCGATGCCCGCCGCGATCCGCTCCTCCGGGCAAATGTGGGGCCCGGACGGCAAGCTGCATGACACCAAGGCCTTGATCCCGGATCGTTGTTACGCGGGGATTTACCAGGCCGTCATCGAAGACTGCAAAGAGCACGGCGCCTTCGACGTGCCGACCATGGGCAACGTCTGCAACGTCGGCCTGATGGCGCAGAAGGCCGAGGAGTACGGCTCGCACGACAAGACCTTCGAGATTCCCTGCAGCGGCGAGGTGCGCGTCATCGACGCGCAGGGCGAAGTGTTGATTCGACATGCCGTCCAGTCAGGTGACATCTGGCGCATGTGCCAGACGCGGGACCTGCCGATACAGGACTGGGTAAAACTCGCCGTGCACCGCGCAAGGCAGACCGGGTCCGCAGCCATTTTCTGGCTCGACAAGGCGCGGGCGCATGATCGTAAGCTGATCGAAAAAGTCGAGCGCTACCTTGCAGACCACGATACGCAGAATCTCGATATTCGGATCCTGTCGCCGGTCGAGGCCATGCGCGCCACGCTCCGGCGGGTCCGCGACGGGGAGGACACGATATCGGTCACGGGGAACGTCCTGCGCGATTACCTGACGGACCTGTTCCCGATCCTCGAATTGGGTACGAGCGCGAAAATGCTGTCGATCGTGCCACTCCTCGAGGGCGGCGGTCTGTACGAGACCGGCGCCGGCGGCTCCGCGCCCAAGCACGTGCAGCAGTTCCTGAGCGAGGGCCACCTGCGCTGGGACTCGCTGGGCGAGTTCCTGGCGCTGGCGGTGTCGCTCGAGGATCTGGCGGAGAAGTCGGGCAATGCGCGCGCGCGCGTCCTGGCTGCGGCCCTCGACGAAGCCAATGCGCGTTACCTCGAAGAAAACAAGGCGCCGTCGCGAAAGGTCCATGAACTCGACAACCGCGGCAGCCATTATTACCTGGCGATGTACTGGGCACAGGCCATTGCCGGGCAGACCACGGACCGGGACCTTGCTAACCTGATCGAGCCTGTCGCCCGCGCGCTCGAGGACAGCGAGGAGACGATACTCGCGGAACTCGAGGCGGCGCAGGGACATGCTGTCGACATCGGTGGCTATTACCATCCGGACGATGAACTCGCGGGTCGTGCGATGCGGCCGAGCCCGACGCTCAATGCGATAATCGCCGGCATCGCCGCCTGAAGCCAGGGCCGTTCATGAAGCGGCGAATCTTGCTGCTCGTCTCGCTTCCCGCTATCGGCGTGATCGCCTTTTATGGCGCAGAGCTTGCCGGTGCTGGTTCTCATCGGTGGTCATCTAACCGGCAAAGATGCCGTTGATCTCGTCGGCAAGCCGGTCGGCATAGCGTTTGCAGCTATCGACTACCCGTACCCGGGCGATACCGTCATCGCGGGCTTCGGGGCTACGATCCGCGCCATTCCTCGAATTCAGCGCGCCTTCATCGACACGCCGCCGGCGCTGTCGCTAGCGCTAGAATGGCTGTTGCAGCAATCCTGGGCCGACCCGCGGCGCATCGAACGAGAGAACTCTCCGCGCTGCTCGAAATCGTGCTGAGCCGGGTAATACCGGCGCGTTGATCAGGCTGTGGGCGGCGGCTCGTTTTTTTGCGAGCCGCCGCCCATGCCGGTGACACGGTCGATGATCGCAGCAGCCGATATCTGACCGAGCAAGTTGGTGCCGGAACGCAGCATATCCGGTATGCGATCGATGCCGAGAATGATTGCGAGCCCCCCCGTGGGCACACCGACGGCCTCGAGCGCAGGCGCCATCGTGACGACGCTCGAAGACGGCACGGGCGCCACGGTCAGTGATACCAGAAAGGTGGCGAGCATCGCCGCCGTGATCGCCGCGGCCGGAATCGGCACGTCGTAGAGATAGGCGAGGAACACGATTGCCGAACCCTGGAACAGCGCACTGCCCGGCCGATGCATCGATGCTCCGAGCGGGATCAACAGATCCGCAATGGCGGGCGAGACCTTGAGATTGCGCGTGGTTTCCTCGAGCGTGACCGGGATTGCCGCTGCCGTGCTCGTCGTCGAAATCGCGATGGACACCGCACCGACGGTACCCCCGAGATAGCGCAGCGGTGAGATGCCGGTCACGAAGTAGACGAGCGGAAGCGTGACGGTGCCGAGAAAGATTACGAGCCCGACAAAGACGCAGACGATGAAGATCGCGAATCCCTGCACGAGGTCCCAGCCCAGCTGCGCCGTCACCGGGGCGGCGAGACCGAAAACCCCGATCGGCGCCGCGTAGAGAATCCACCAGACCAGCTTGATNNCGCCGCGCTCGGGGCAGGGTTCCGGTTGCCGCCGCCACAAGTGCAGTAAATACGATCAGGGGCAGAATCGCACCGCTGCTCGCGGCTGCGAACGGGTTGGCGGGCACCAGGCTGACCACGAAATCGACCATTCTCTGCAACTCGGGCACGACCGCCGAATCCGTCTGCGGCATGTCGATATCGTCTGCAAATCGCAACCCGAAGCTCGTCGTCGCCATGCCGATGGCGATTGCCGGAACCAAAGTCAGCCAGTAGTAGGCAAGCGTCAGTCCGCCGATCTGGCCGAGCCTGCGCGGATCGCCGAGGCGCGCAATGCTCGTGAAAATCACCATGACGACGAGCGGAATCACGACCATCCGGATCGCATTCATGAAGATCTGGCCGAAGGGCGCCGATCCCTCGGCGAGCGCCAAAAGCAAGGCGTTTCCGGTCGCCGCGGCGGCGAGCCCGACGATCAGCCCGGCGACGAGCCCGAGTGCAATTGCCAGGTGCAGCATGCGATGTCCCCCCAAAACCGGCCCTGCAGCAGCAACAGCCTAGCATTTCGGAAGGCCACATGGACCGCCTATGTAGAGTCCGCAGGCCTTGGTTGGGAATACGAATAGCAAGGCCGACTGGCTCCATCAACATTAGTCTTATGCAGGGATTCGCAACCAAGAGTTACGCGCACGGCGGAGGTCGTATGCCGCTGCGCGGCATGACCGTAGGCGATGTGCTCGACGATGCCGCCGGACGCTTTCCTGAACGCGAGGCCCTGATCGTTGTAGATCAGGGGGTCCGTTGGGGGTGGCGCGAACTGCGCTCACGCGCGCGGTCACTTGCGGCCGGCCTGATCGGTCTGGGACTCAAACCAGGTGATCGCGTCGGCATGCTCGCCCCCAACCGCGCCGAGTGGTTGACCGTTCAATTCGGCACGGCATACGCCGGGCTCATACTCGTCAATATCAACCCGGCATATCGAACCCAGGAGCTCGAGCACGCACTTGGCTCAGTCGGCTGCCGTGCCCTGATCGCCGAGTCGACATTCAAGACTAGCGATTACGTCGCGATGCTGGGCGAAATCCTGCCCGAACTGGCTAGTTCTGAACCCGGCGAACTGCACGCGGCTCGTCTGCCTGAGTTGCGCCTCGTCGTCTCGCTCGCGCCCGAAGAAATCCCGGGCATGTTGCCCTATGACCAGCTTGCCGAGACTGATGATCCCGCGGTTCTCGCAGCCGTTGACGCCGTCGCCTCGAGCCTCGATTTTGATGCGCCGATCAATATTCAATTCACGAGCGGCACGACAGGCGCACCGAAAGCGGCGACGCTGACCCATCACAACATCGTCAATAACGCCTATTTATCGGCTGAGCTGATGCATTTCACAGCGCTCGACAGATTGTGCGTTCCGGTCCCCATGTATCACTGCTTCGGCATGGTTCTCGGCACGTTGCTATGTGCCACGCATGGCGCCACGACGGTTTTCCCGTCTGCCGGTTTCGACGCGGGCGCTGCCCTGCGGGCGATCGATAAAGAGCGCTGTACGGCAGTGCATGGAGTACCGACGATGTTCATTGCCATGCTCGACGAACCCGACTTTGCCGCGCACGATCTCGGTTCTCTGCGTACCGGGATAATGGCCGGCGCACCCTGCCCTTCGCAGCTCATGCGTCGGGTCATATCCGACATGCACTTGAATGAAATAACGATCGGCTATGGCATGACGGAAACCGGCCCGCTGTCGACCCAGACCTGGCCCGATGATCCGGAAGCGCTGCGCGTCGAGTCGGTGGGCAGACCGCTGCCGCATACCGAGATCAAGCTTGTCGACGGCGCCGGCAATATCGTCTCTCGCGGTGCGACAGGGGAGCTTTGTACGCGAGGATATTGCGTCATGCGCGGCTACTGGGGCGACCCGGAGCGCACTGCCGAGTGCATCGATGCCGCGGGCTGGATCCGCTCCGGCGATGTGGCCACGATGGACGAGAACGATTACCTGAGTATCGTCGGCAGAACCAAAGACATGCTGATCCGCGGCGGCGAAAACATCTATCCGCGCGAAATCGAGGACTTCCTGTACACGCACCCGAAAGTCGAACAAGTTGAGATCGTCGGAGTCCCCGATCTCCGGTTCGGCGAAGAAATATGCGCCTGTGTGCGCCTGCACGCCGGCGAGCAACTCACGGCAAGCGAGCTGCGCGATTACTGCGCGGGCCGCATCGCGCATTACAAGATTCCTCGCTATGTCCAGTTTGTCGATGAGTTCCCGCTGACGGTTACCGGCAAGGTCCAGAAGTTTCGCCTGCGCGAACAGATGATCGAAGAACTCGGGCTATGCGAGCTGGCAGCCTGAGCGCGCCACTGATAACGGAGAGCGATCATGAACGAAGCGGCATTTCGATTCTGTGACGACCTCGGTCCAAAGTCGATACTGCACATTTATCAGCCCTCACTCGGCATGCGGGGCATCGTCGTTGTCGACAACGTCGCCATTGGCCCGGCAATCGGCGGTACTCGTATGGTCGCAGATGCCACGCTCGAGGAGTGTTTTCGGCTGGCCCGCGCAATGACGTTCAAGAACGCTGCCGCCGGCCTGCCACACGGCGGCGCGAAGTCGGTAATCATCGGCGACCCGAGCATGCCGATGGCTGAGAAAGAGCAGTGGATTCGCGCCTTCGCCCGCTCGATCGAAGGCCTGACCGATTACATCCCTGGCCCGGACATGGGAACCGACGAAACGGCGATGGCCTGGGTCAAGGATGAAATCGGTCGCAGCACGGGCCTGCCGCGCGAAATTGGCGGTATCCCGCTCGACGAGATCGGCGCCACGGGGTTCGGCCTGGTCATCGCGGCAGAGGCTGCCAGGGAATACTGCGATCTCGCCCTCGCGGGTGCGCGTATCGCTATCCAGGGCTTCGGTGCCGTCGGTCGGCATGCGGCGCGATTCCTTGCCGAAAAAGGCGCCGTGCTCGTTGCCGCCGCCGATTCGTCCGCGACGGTACACGTGCCAGACGGTATCGATGTGGAGGCACTCTCGGCACATAAACTCGGCGGCGGCTCGATCAAGGACTTTGCGACAGGCGAGAAGTTGCCGCGCGAAGCCATCATCGGTATCGACTGCGACGTTTTGATCCCGGCTGCGCGACCCGACTTCATCCGGGCGGACAACGAAGCGAAGGTTCGCGCCCGGCTGATCGTACCGGGCGCCAATATCGGCGTCACTGAAGAGGCCGAAGTCCGGCTACACGACCGCGGCGTGCTGTGCTTGCCCGACTTCATCGCCAATGCGGGCGGCGTCATTTGCGCGGCGACCGAATATGCCGGCGGGACGCAGGCGGAGGCTTTCGAGGCTATCGAGGAAAAAATTGGCCGGAACATGGCTGACCTTCTCGAGCGCAGCGTCCGGGATAGTCTGCGGCCCCGCGCGACCGCTGAGAGCATGGCCCGCGAACGCGTTCTGGCGGCCATGCGTTATCGCCGATTCGATTAGCCCGGCTGCGCGACACGGATGTGTAAAAACCCTGATAGCGGCGCGCATCGGGCTCTTGCTAGAGTTTTTTCATGGTGACTGCAACGCACAATGATATCGCCCGGCTGATCCCGGAAATTCAGGATCACGCCGTTGTGGAGATTTTGGCTATGCAGGCCACGGTCGCGGAGATCGAGGCAGCGCTGGCGGCGCTGACCAGCGGGGACGAAGACCTGATCGACATCGAACGTCGCGCAGGCGATCGTATTCACCGGCTGGCCGGCATTCTCAGCCTGTCTCAGGTCGAAGCAGCAGCGGATCGCGAGCGGTAGACCGCAGAAAGATGCGAAGCTGTCGCCGGTCGCAGGACGGTTTGGCGTGATGGCTGAGTTGACCGACAGATTGACGGTGTCGAGCGCCGATTTGCGCAAGGCTTGCGAGACGCTGGGTCGAACGTTCGGCAGCAGCGCCGAATTGCCGCCCGCCAAACCCTATCTCGGTCAACAGCGCGCCGTCGACGCGATCCGCTTCGGCATCGACATCGAGCGGCCCGGCTACAACGTTTTCGTGCTCGGCCCGCTGGGCAGCCATCGGCACGGCCTGGTTCGCAAGCTCGTGCGCGAGCGCGCGGCAGCAAAAAGCGCACCGAGCGACTGGTGCTACGTCAATAATTTCGTGGATCCGGAACGGCCGACGGCACTGGCTTTCCCGGCCGGTCTCGGCAGCGAATTTCGCGCTGACATGCACGCACTGATCGACGAGATGCGCCTCGCGATCCCGGCCGCTTTCGAGGGCGACGACTACCGCAACCAGCTCAAGGCGATCGAAGCCGAGACCCAGAAAGAAGTCGAGGGGCAGTGGCAATCGCTCGAGGCCATGGCTGCTGCCGAAGGTATCGGCGTCATGCAGACGCCGACGGGCTACGTGCTCGCCCCGGTCGAGGGTGGCAAGGTCATTGGCGACAAGGAATTCGAGAAACTGCCAGAGGTCCGCCGCGAACAGATCCAGGCGGCTATTCAAAAGCTCAGCGATGAGCTGCAGGCGCGTATCGAGGTGATGCCGAAGTTGCGCAAACTACACCGCGAGCGAGTGCGGTCGCTCAACGAACGAGTCACGGCACATGCGGTCAGCGCACTGCTTGTCGACCTCAAGGCCAAGTACAAAAAAATNNTACCTCGATGCCGCAGAGCAACACATCGTTGCCAACGCCCAGGCATTTCAACAGCCGGAACAGCCATCGCTACCGTTTCTAAGTCGCGACCCGGGGGAATTGTTCGCCCATTACGAGGTCAATCTGGTCGTGAGTCATCAAGACAGCGACTCGGCGCCGGTGATTTACGAGCCCAATCCGAGCTATTCGAACATTATCGGCAAGATCGAACACCGCGCCGAGATGGGTGCCTTGTTGACCGACTTTCGCATGGTTCGCGCCGGCGCGCTGTTGCAGGCCAACGGGGGTTATCTGGTGCTCGACATGCACCGCGTTCTCCTTAGGCCTTTCATTTGGGACGCGCTGAAACAGTCCCTGTTCGCGCGCAGCGTCAGCATCGAATCGCCCGGTGAAAGCTGGGGCCTCGTGACAACGACGACCCTCAAGCCCGCGCCGATTCCGCTCGACGTCAAGGTGGTCATGATCGGTGAGCGCTGGCTGTTTTACCTGCTCAGTCTGTATGACCGCGAATTCGGTGATCTCTTCAAGGTGGCCGCAGACTTCGACGACGAGGTCGAACGCAGTGAAGAGCACGTCCAGGATTACGCCCTGCTCGTCGCTGATCGTGCTCGGGAAGGCTCGGTCTTGCCGCTGAGTGAGGCAGCGATGCGCGCCGTCATAGAACAGCGCGCGCGCTACGCCAACGACGGTGAAAGACTGTCCCTGCACATGCGTTCTCTCGACGATCTGTTGACCCAGGCCGATCACTGGGCACGCAAACGCGGCGCCGACAAGCTCGACGCCTGTGACATCGAGCAGGCAACCGCTAAACGCGAACACCGCCTCGACCGGATTCGCTCGAAAGTCATGGAAGCGATTTGGCGCGAAATCCTGCTCATCGATACGTCCGGTGCCTGTGTCGGCCAGGTCAACGGGCTGTCCGTGACCGACCTCGGTGATTTTCGCTACGGTCACCCGGTGCGCATTACGGCGACGACTCGCATGGGCTCGGGCAAAGTCGTCGACATCGAACGCGAGGTCGAACTCGGTGGTGCGATCCATTCCAAGGGCATGCTGATCCTCTCGGCAGCCCTGACCTCGCGCTACTGTCCGGAGACACCGTTATCGCTGCACGCAAGCGTCGTTTTCGAACAGTCGTACGGCGGCGTGGAGGGTGACAGTGCCTCGGTCGCGGAGCTCTGTGCGCTGCTCTC
>JABAHS010112062.1_pt1 | contig 11986 bp, 14 predicted proteins | sample 7062111 | NCBI WGS metagenome assembly JABAHS01 (sample SAMN14534600, study PRJNA622989) | marine sediment metagenome | biome: marine biome [ENVO:00000428]; feature: marine pelagic biome [ENVO:01000023]; material: deep marine sediment [ENVO:00002113]; isolation source: pool of 4 deep marine... | reverse complement strand
TGCAGGTTTGCAGCCCTGAGTAATCCCAGTGTTATGAATAAAATCTCCGCTTATTATAGCAGTAGAAATACATGAGTTATTAACTACTTTGCCGCTGAACTGAAAGGTAACATTCGATTCGGGGTGCTCGGAGCAGGTAGCTCCAATAATCGGGGTAAAATCATCTAACGAATCGGCTTCACTAAAAAATATATTGTGATGAAAGTTAAAAGGGTCCGGTAGAATAACTGCTAATTTGCTTTCGCTTTTAATTTCACTAAATTTTCTATTTATATTATTTGCAGTGGCCTGTCCCATATCGGAAGAAATAGAATCAAGAAAGATACCGGCGTTCAAACAATCTGAACTCACGCTTAGCACTACTATCCCAGGCTCACCCTCGATCTCTCCATTATTTGATAAAACCCCTACAGCGCTGCAGCCTGTTATATTTTCTGTGCTTGTGATTTCAGATACTTTTTCCAGTATTTTTTGATAGTTGTTTCTGTGATGAAACGTAGCAAAAATTAAAACCCAATTAGCCTTTTCTATTCCAGCCTGATTTAAACTATATTGTGAAGCTTGCTCTGCCGCATCGAGACTCCCTGTCTTAGTGGAACTTCCTACCCCTGCCTTTATCATTTTATTTTAATGAATTGAATATTAATCGAAATTTCCCCAGGTAATGATTTTATTGGGCACAATCTTTATCACGGGCAGACCCAAATCGGCTAATTTCATCTTCGAGTACTGCTCATATTTTTCGCATAGTTGGGCAAGCGCTTCTGCATATTCCTCCCCATGGTCTATAAGTGAGGCAGTGCCCTGGATTAATACATAACTAAGCCTGTCCCAGTCGTCGTTATATTCATCTATCACAAATGAAACCGATGGGTTTTCTATAATGTTTTTTACTCTCTTTAGCTTAGTTGGCAAAATTTTCTTGGGTTTTGCATCAAGCGGGGTGTAAACGATATTATTATGATATGCAAAACATACGGGTATAACAGTGGGTACTCCGCCGCAGTCAGAAGTGGCAAGATGGGCAAGTCGTTTTCTGCTTATATATCTTATAATATCGCTGTCTATTTGATTCATTATTTCTCAAATTATTAATATGTTCCGCGGTCTTGCAATATATATATTGTACTTTATAATACCTGCTTTTGTATTTTAAATTTGGATTGGTAGAGATGGAGTCAGCAAAAATATTTAGTGGGAATTCAAATATACCCCTTTGCAATTCAATATGTGATTATCTGAATGTAAAGTCGGGGGAAATTGATATTCGGAGATTTAGCGATGGTGAGATATTTATTAATATCAAAGAGAGCGTGCGCGGTGACCACGTATTCATTATCCAGTCCACCTGTCCGCCCGTAAACGAACATATAATGGAGCTTCTTATTATTACCGATGCCCTAAAAAGAGCGTCTTCAAAAGAGATCACGGCTGTTATTCCCTATTTCGGCTACGCAAGGCAGGACAGAAAGGTACAGCCAAGAGCTCCAATAAGCGCAAAACTGGTTTCGGAAATAATCCTTAGAGCAGGAGTAGACAGNNTCATATATATGCTGCGCCGATATTTATAGATTATATACAGAAAAGGTTTGAGGGCGAGGATATAGTAATCGTCTCTCCTGATGCAGGTGGGATGGAGAGGGCAAGAGCATATGCTAAAAGACTGCATGCTACTCTGGCTATGACAGATAAGCGCAGAAGCGGCCCAAATGTGGCAGAGATTATGTACCTTATTGGTGATGTAAAAGATAAGACAGCAATAATAGTCGATGATATGGTTGACACTGCAGGTACAGCCGTACAGGCTGCAAAGGCTATATTAAAAGAGGGCGCAAAGAGTGTGAGTCTTTGCTGTACGCACGGTGTATTATCCGGGCAGGCAATTCAAAGGATAAACGATTCGGAATTTGAAGAGGTAATAATAACAGATACCATCCCTCCAAGAGAAGAAACGCTCAAATGTGAGAAAATTAAATTTTTGAGCATTGCTGATCTTCTTGGTGAAGCAATAAAAAGAATAACAACTGGAGAATCTATCAGTACATTATTTAACTAAATTTTGGGAGTTTAGAAATGGCACAAAGTGTATTAAATGTGAAAAGAAGAGTGAGAATGGGCAAAAGCGGCTCAAAAGCTATCAGAAATGAGGGCAACATCCCTGCGGTTTTATACGGCAAGGGCTCGGAGCCCGAATCAATAGTTGTAAACCCTTCTGAGCTTAAAGAAGCGCTTTCAACAGAAGCCGGTGAAAATACTTTGCTTGAAATGCATATTACAGACTGGGAGGGGGGAAATGAGACAACAAAATTATCCCTTCTTAGAGACGTGCAGATAGATTACATTACAAACAAATCTATACATTTGGATTTTCTGGAATTAAATATTAACCAGACGTTTTCGGTAAAAGTTCCTGTGAAAATAACAGGAAGACCGATAGGTGTTCATGAAGAAAAGGGACTGCTTGAAGAAATAATGAGGGAGATTCATGTCGAATGTCTACCGGCAGATATTCCCAATGAATTTGAAATAGACATAACTGACCTTCACATTAATGAGTCTGTTCATGTAAAGGATATAGAGGTTTCGGATAAAGTAACAATCTTGGATGATCCGGGCTCAACAGTAGTAACAATTCTAACTCCTAGGGTTGAGAAGGTTGTAACTGAGGAAGAAGAAGCATTAGAGGGTGAAGAAGCAGCTGAGTCGGAGACAGAGGAGACAAAAGAGGAATCTGCAGAGTCTGAATAATAAAAAAATTAATATAGATGTTTCTTATAGCAGGCTTGGGTAATCCGGGCGGAGAATACGAAAAGACAAGACATAATGTGGGATTTTTATTGGTAGACACAATTGCTCAGGATATAGGGGTGAGCATTACTAAAAGGGGGTTTCAGAGCTTTTATGAACTGGGGCATTTTGACGGCAATAAAGTTTTACTGCTAAAACCTCAAACCTATATGAACAACAGCGGCAATGCTGTAAGAGAGGCCAAAGAATATTATAAAATTGATACTGAAAATATAATCGTTATCCATGATGAGATGGATATACCGCTTGGAAGAATAAAGCTTAAAAATGGCGGAGGCAGTGCAGGGCATAAAGGAATAAAGTCCATAATATCAAATATTGGATCGGATAATTTTCCTAGAGTAAGAATTGGGGTTGGAAAACCGTATGATAAAGACCGGGTTATTAAGCATGTACTGTCAAATTTTAATAAAGAACAGAATGAAGAGCTAAAACAGGTTCTGGAAAGCGCTAAAGAAAGTGTTTATGAAATTATTACAAATGGTATTGAAAAAGCCATGAATAGATTTAATATAAGAGCCGAAAATAATATAGAAAACGATATTGAAAGTTAAATTGAAAAGCAAATTGAAAACTGGGAAGTTTAAAAATTATTGAGATTTTTAAGTTTTCGTTATTTTAAGGAGGAAGTTAGTTATGAGTGAGTTTATCGCTTCGATTGGAGTTTTGGTTTCTTTGGGAGTACTTGGCTATGCGTTTATGGTATATAACGGCCTTAAAGCTCTTCCAGAAGGAAACGATAAGATGAAAGAAATTGCATCGGCTATTCACGAAGGTGCAATGGTGTTTTTAAAGAGTGAATATAAAGTCATTGGTTATTTTGTCGCATTAATATTTGTCTTAGTAGGTTTTGGTCTTAACTGGGCAACGGCATTTGCATACATTTGCGGTGCGGGTCTTTCCTGCCTTGCCGGGTTTTTCGGTATGATGTCTGCAACAAAAGCGAATGTGAGAACCGCACAGGCTGCGGCAAGTGAAGGACAGGGAGCTGCACTTTCTGCAGCATTTAAAGGCGGAAACATAATGGGTCTTTCAGTTGCAGGACTCGGACTTTTAGGGCTTTCAATTGGTTATGCGCTTCAGATCGGTATACCGGAAAATCCCACCGGATCAGCGCTTACAGGATTTGTTACAAGCTTTGCTGGTATCATAGGCGGATTTGCAATGGGCGCAAGCTCGGTTGCTCTTTTTGCAAGAATCGGTGGAGGAATTTTTACAAAGGCTGCAGACGTTGGCGCAGATCTTGTAGGTAAAGTGGAAGCAGGTATTCCTGAAGACGATCCGAGAAACCCTGCAACAATTGCAGACAATGTCGGAGACAATGTTGGTGACGTAGCGGGTATGGGTGCTGATCTTTTTGAATCGTATGTAAGCTCCGTAATCGCAACTATCGTTATTGCAGCCGGGATGAATGAACACAATATGATAGCGCTTATGGCAATACCAATAGTACTTATTACAATCGGAAGCATAGCTTCTATACTGGGTGCAAGATATATAGAGAGAAAAAAAGAAGACGAGCCGCAGTCGGTTCTGCGTTACGGAACATTCTTTGCAGGCGGCGTATATCTGGTAGCAAGCCTCATAGTTCTTGCACTGATTGGCCTTGCAGACGGAATTGGTTTTTGGATGGCCATTGGAATCTGGGGGGCGGCAGTTTTCGGTCTTCTTTCTGGTGTGGTCATTGGTCTTGTTACTGAGTATTACACATCGGGCGCTCCAATCAGAAAAATAGCGGACGCATCGGAGACAAGCGTTGCAACAAACATAATCGAAGGTCTGGCTGTGGGTATGAAAAGTACGGCATGGCCTGTGTTAATAATTGTACTTGCAATAAGTTTTTCATTCTTATTTGCAGGTCTTTACGGAATTGGAATTGCTGCAGTAAGCATGCTTGCCACAATCGGTATCACAATGTCTGTAGACGCTTACGGACCTGTAGCCGATAATGCGGGCGGTATTACGGAAATGTCGGGGCTTGGTGATGATGTAAGAAACATTACAGATAAACTGGATTCACTTGGAAATACTACAGCGGCTATAGGTAAGGGGTTTGCAATAGGTTCAGCAGCCCTTGCAGCACTTGCTCTTTTCGCTGCGTACACTAAGGCCGTAGGGCTTGATTCCATTAACCTTACAAACAGTAAAGTGGTTGCGGGAATGCTTATTGGCGGAACCATACCGTATTTTATCGGTGCGCTTACAATGGGTTCTGTCGGTAGAACAGCTCAGCAGATGGTAGATGAAGTAAGGAGACAGTTTAGAGAAATTACAGGGCTTATGGAAGGCGAAGCGAAGGCTGACTATGCAAGATGTGTTGAAATTAGCACCAAATCATCAATTAAGGAGATGGTCTGGCCGGGTGTTACCGCAGTTGCTGCTCCTATAATCATAGGACTGCTCTTAGGTGCCGAGGCACTTGGCGGATTCCTTGCAGGAGCTCTTGTTTCAGGAGTTATGCTTGCTCTTATGATGGCAAACGCAGGTGGTGCATGGGACAACGCTAAAAAATATATTGAAGAGGGTAATCTCGGCGGTAAAGGATCAGACGCTCATAAGGCAGCAGTTGTGGGTGACACGATTGGTGATCCGTTTAAAGATACATCAGGGCCTGCAATGAACATTTTGATAAAGCTAATGTCAATTGTTTCACTTGTTGTAGCTCCTGCTCTTCTTGTGTAATATAAATAAAATTTAAATTAAAAAATTCTGTCACTCTGGGTCTACAAAGACCCAGGGTCGATAACTGACCAAGACGGAGGTTAAGATGCAAAGTTATGAAACAGTCTTTATAGCACCTGTAGATATAGCAGAAGAAAATCTGAATAAGGTGTTGGATAAGATAAGAGAAGCAGTTTCCAAAAATGATGGGGAATTATCAAAACTTGAAAAATGGCAGCAAAGAGAGCTTGCCTACCCTATTAACGATCTCACCAAAGGGATCTACTATATAGCAGAGTACAAGGCTAACTCTGGAGTAGTACATGATATTGAACACAATTTTAAGTTTTTAAGAGAGGATATACTCAGGTTTTTAACTATAAAAACCAAACCGGCCAAGGCTAAACCTGTAAAACCGGAGGCTCCAAAGCCTGAAGCTACAAGGTCAGAGGCGCCAGCGCCGGCTGCTCCAAAACCTGAGGCTTCGGCGCCTGCAACCGAAACTCCAAAGCCTGAGTCTGTACAGCCTGCTGAATCCAGCACGGTCAGCCCGGCATCTGCGGATAAGGATAACAGTGCTTTTGCAAGCCCAAATTCTAATACGCCTGAACAAGGAGGAGAGAGCTGATGGAATCCCCACGAGACAGAAGATATATGAACAGAAAGAAGTACTGCAGGTTTTGCAAGAATAAAGAAGAGATTGAGTATAAGAACGTAGATCTGCTTGCAAGATATATCACAGAGAGAAGAAAAATCGTTCCCAGAAGGGTTACGGGCGTATGTGCTAAGCATCAAAGAATACTTGCAACGGCTATAAAAAGAGCTAGGGTTTTAGCGCTAATTCCATTTACGGTGTTACATAAGTAATAGACGCATCTTTGGCATATCGGAGGTAAAAAATGAAAGTAATATTAACAACTGACGTAGATTCCGTAGGATACATGGGAGAGATTAAAGACGTTAAAAGAGGTCTTGCAAGAAATTATCTATTGCCAAAAAACCTGGCTGTTGAGGCTACGGCGGGAAATATAAAAATATGGAATCAAAAGCAGAGAATAATTGAAAAACATCAGATAAAAAGAAAAGAAGACGCTGAAAATCTTGCATCAAACCTTGCAGGCGTTACATGCAATATAAAAGTAAAAGTAGGTGAAGAAGGAAAGCTTTTTGGCTCCGTAACGACTCAGAATATCTCAGATGAGCTTGCTGAAAAAGGTTTTAAGATCTCAAAGAAAGACATTGTGCTTGATTCTCCCATAAAAGAGACCGGGTCTTATGATATTGCTATTAAGATTCATCCCGAGGTTCCGGCTTCCATAAAGGTTATTGTAGAAAATGAAGAGGGAGAAGCAGAAACAGAGCAGGGACAGGTAGCAGATTCTGAAATAGAAGCTGTAGAAGCGCCGGCGGCTTCATCGGAGGAGGTGCCTTCTGAAAGTGAAGCCGATGATTCTGATGAGCAGTCGCAAGAGCAGCAGGAAAGCTGATTTTTCCTAAAACTGCCTACTAAATCTTGTTCTTTTTGTAACCTGATGGAGGTCTGAAGTCTTCATCTGCGATTTCGACCTCTTTTATAGATAGAATTTTTTCTACCCTGTGTCCGGGAAGATTGTAATCTACAGTCTCCATCGGATAACCAAGCTTGTATATTTCTGATAAGCTCTTACTAAATCTGTTTTGATTTTCAGGCCCAAGGTACAGACCCTGTGATATTTTATGGATTTCGCTATAGAATTCTGCAAGCTTCTTAAGGTCTATTTCACTCATTTTATCACTTACCCATAAATCCTGTATTACTTTGCCATCTTCTAATAATTCAACTTTTTGCGTCTTAAATCCGGCAATATCTTTAGACTCTCCTGTCTTGTTAATCTCCCAGTTTTTGGCCTTTTCATCACCATTTATGTTTATGCGTTTTTGCTCCAGAAGTTTTAGCTGCTGCGCCCTTTTATCTTTGGGCATATTTGCAAGCTCTTTTTTTAACACCTTTTTTTGCTGGGTCATGTTTGCCTGTACCAGCTCAACATATTTTTTAGGACTGCTCTCTACATACTGTTTTGTCTTTTGATCAATAATGAAAAGCTTATTTTTATTTAAATCGAATATGATGATTGGGTCTTCATTTTCTGCAACAAACTTGATTTTGTTATTAGAAATATATATCTGCCCCTTCCCTTTTCTGTCCGGGTTGTTTTCCAAGTAGCTTTCCTGCTCTAAAAGCAGCCCTGCAATCACAGGCTGACTTATGAACAAGACTAAAAATACAAACAGGTAAAACAATATAGGTTTACTCGATTTTGATAACATCTATTCCTCCATTCCGGTAATTCGGTTTAACTATATAATTCCTAGTTAGGTAGTATAGCGTATAATTCGCAATTTAATAGGATTCAATATATTGACGGTTATACTAATAATGGTAGATTTAAGCTCTTTATATTCAGATCACACGGAGGCTCACTAAATGGCTGAAATCAATTCAAAATTTGCACCGGTTGGCGAGAAAGAAGTTACAAAGGCAATCGTAGAGGGATTTTCTCAGGAGTTCACAGAACACATCGAGAGTGATGTGATAGTAGTAGGAGCCGGCCCCAGTGGTCTTGTGGCTGCAAAAGATATAGCCAAAAAGAAATATAAAGTGCTTCTAGTCGAAAGAATGAACTATCTAGGAGGCGGTTTTTGGATAGGTGGTTATTTAATGAATAAAGTAACCGTAAGAGACCCGGGACAGACGGTGCTCGACGAAATAGAGGTTCCTTATGAAGAAGTGAGTGAGGGGCTTTATGTTGCCGATGGCCCGTATGCTTGCTCCAAGCTTATTGCGACGACATGTGAGGCAGGCGCAAAGATAAGAAACATGACCATGTTCGATGACCTTGTTTACAGGGAAAACGGCAGGGTAGCCGGAATCGTTATGAACTGGACTCCTATAGCAAATATGCCAAAGGAAATCACATGTCTAGACCCTATAGCGATTGAATCCAAGCTTGTTATAGATGCAACAGGCCATGATGCTTATCTTGTATCAAGACTCTCTCAGCAGGGCCTGTACAAAAAGCTTCCGGGCCACGGATCTATGTGGGTAGAAAAATCAGAAGAAGCGCTTGTAGAATATACCGGTGAGGTTCATCCTGGGCTTATTGCATGCGGTATGTCGGTTAACACTACCTATGGACTGCCTAGAATGGGCCCTACATTTGGCGGAATGCTCCTATCGGGTAAAAAAGCAGCCGAGGTTGCCGTAAACATTTTGCAGGAACAAGCCGAAGCGTAGATTGATATAGGGAAATTAGCTTATCTGGTCTAATAAATCCTTATGATGCTTACACAGATTTCCGTTATACTGGATTTCAAGCACATCTTTTTGCCAGTGTGAATTAAAGAGGCAGCATTTATTATCTTTACAAAAAGGACTTCCAGTAAGTTCATAGAATATTGGCTGAAGAGTGTAGGATAAGAGTATATTAGTTGTTTTAGGGTCATCATACTCAACGTATTGTCCTTTGAAATACTCATCGAGTTCACTAATGTCTCTTCCCTGCTCTATAAACTGTGCCTTTAGGAAGTAGTATTCCCTTGGCCTTGCAGGGGCTTCTACAAGGCCGGAGGTAGAGATAAAAACAGGTACTCCCATGAGTACGACTCTTGCGTGATACCTTCTGTTTTCAAATGTGCAAAGAAGTTTATTAGTAAATAGTATATGAATTGCATTTTGGGTTTTCTCTAAGTCTGATAGAAAATATTTGTAGATCACACGTGTTACTAAAAACCCGTCGTAAAGGGTTTTATTGTTCGTTCTTGGATTTGCAGACGCATGCTCTAATTCAAGCTTCTCTCTTTCAATATCATCTATAAGGGTGAGTGATATATAATGATTTAACTCTTTTTTCCGGGATGGGTTTAGATGCTCAAAAAAATCTCCCCTAAATTCTGAGTAAATATTTAGTTTGGAAAGACTGTCTGCTATCTCGGATATATTTAAGGCTTTGGATGGGCTGTCAGAATATAAATATAGAGGTTTTATTTTCATCCTAATTGGAATGAGCAGAGCGGGATAATCCTAAATTTCTGAAACCAGGTCAAGCTCAACGCAGCTTTGCAGTGGAAGATTAGATACGCCTACGGCTGATCTCGCGTGCACACCAATATCACCAAAAATATCAAAAAGCAGCTCTGATGCGCCGTTTATTACCTTGGGCTGATCAAAAAAGTCAGGTGCGGACATAACATATCCGGTAAGCTTCAATATTTTTTTAATACTGCCAAGATCATCTATAACAGTTGTGATAGCGGACAGCGCATTTATTGCCGAGAGTCTGGCAGCCTCATAGCCCTGCTCCAGGCTTATCTCCGAACCCAGACGTCCCTTATATACAAGCTTGCCATCATGCATAGGTAGCTGGCCTGAAACATATACATAGTTGCCGGTTTTTACAGCAGGCGCATAGCTTCCAAGCGGTACCACCGGTTTTGGAATTTCTATGTTTAATTTTTTTAATCTGTCTGCAATATCAGTTGTTTTCGCCATTTACTTTTAGCGCTATATATATAGTCCCCTGATTTCTTTTAACTAAAAATAACAGGGAGTCATTCTCATTTACCCTGCTCATTATTTTTTTGTACTGTTCAATATCCTTAATCTCTTTTTTATTTAACTCAATAATAATATCAGCTTTTCTAAGCCCTGCATTCCATGCCGGACTGCCCCTTGTTACGTTTGTAATTATTATGCCACCAGTGCTGTCAAGGCCCAGACGTTTTTGAATAGATGGAGTTATTTCCTGCACGGCAAGACCCAGATCGTCCTCAACGTCCTTTTCATCTTTTGGTTCCGGCTTTTTTTGAGCAGTTTGCTCCGGAAGTTCTCCAAGCACAACCGTTACATTTTTTATTTTGCCATCCCTTATAAGTTCAACCCTGGATTTTGTTCCAGGACGAGTAACTGCTACAGACTTTGGAAGCTCGGCCATTTCATTTATCGTTATATTATCAAATTCGGTTATTACATCTCCTCTCTTTATTCCTGCTTTGTCAGCCGGGCCATCGGGAGTCACATCTGCAACAAGAGCGCCCTTTGTTTCCTGCAGGCCAAATCCTTCGGCAATCTCTGGAGAAACCTGCTGAACCAGCACGCCAAGCCATCCCCTGACAACTTTTCCACTGTTTTTTAGCTGGTCTATGACGTTAACCGCAAGTGAAGCAGGTATTGCAAATCCTATTCCCTGTGCGCGGGCAAATATGGCGGTATTAACCCCAACCACTTCTCCATCCAGGTTAAAAAGCGGCCCCCCGCTGTTTCCCGGGTTAATAGCGGCGTCGGTCTGTATAAAATCATCATAGGAGCCAAGACCAAGCGACCTTCCCTTTGCACTCACTATTCCTGCTGTAACGGTGTGTCCAAGGCCAAAAGGGTTTCCTATAGCCACTACCCAGTCTCCTATATCCAGCACATCCGACCTGCCAAATGAAATTGCGGGCAAATCCTCTTCTGGCTCTGGCTCTATTTTAAGCAGCGCAAGATCGGTCTTTGGGTCTTTTCCGATTATCTCTGCCTGATAGCTCTTTCCATTTTCTAGTATAATTTTTATATCATTAGCTTTTTCAATTACGTGATTATTGGTAACGATAAATCCGTCTTCGCTTATAATAAAACCTGATCCCAGGCCGCTTTGTTTATATTCACGCTGAGGCCCTCCTTCAAAAAACTTCTCGAAAAAGTCTTCAAAAGGGTCATCCTCATCGCCAAACGGAGAGCCGAATGGGCTTCTGCCAAAAGGCGAAGATCTTCTTTGTACTACATTGGTAGTGCTTATGTTAACCACAGATGGCTTTAGGGTTTTGACCAGCTCGGAAAGGGATAAAAGCTCATTGGCATAAGAGCTTTTTGAAACAAATGTTAAACTAAATAGTGTGATTAGTACTAAAAAAGCACTGAATTTATTATATTTTTTCATATTTAAATATTCTCCTGAGTAAATAATAATATTATTGTTCGAACCATATAATGTCAAGAATAGGTTTAAAACCTTATAAATTACCTTAAGTCGATTGAGTATTAAATGAAATCTGAAACTTCTGCCTTGACAACGAACCAAACATGATTATCTTAAAGGTCGATTTTTAGCACTTAATACTATGTAGTGCTAAAGACAATAATAAAAGACAATAATAAAGGAGGGGTAAATTTTGGTATGAAAGTACAACCATTATATGACAGAATTCTAGTCAAAAGGATTGGAAGTGAAGAAGTAACAAAGGGTGGTATCATCATCCCCGAGACAGCTCAGGAAAAACCTCAGGAAGGTAAAATAGAAGCGGTTGGAAAGGGTAAATTACTCGACAATGGCACAATAAGACCATTAGATGTTAAGAAGGGTGATAAGGTTCTATTCAGCAAATACGGTGGAAACGATATCAACATAGAGGGTGACGAATATCTTATTTTAAGAGAAGAGGACATCCTGGCAGTACTAAAGTAAGAAAGTATGAAAAGTAAAAAAAATTAGGAGGCAAAGAG
>JABAHS010132322.1_pt1 | contig 11990 bp, 6 predicted proteins | sample 7062111 | NCBI WGS metagenome assembly JABAHS01 (sample SAMN14534600, study PRJNA622989) | marine sediment metagenome | biome: marine biome [ENVO:00000428]; feature: marine pelagic biome [ENVO:01000023]; material: deep marine sediment [ENVO:00002113]; isolation source: pool of 4 deep marine... | reverse complement strand
ACTCTGAAGGCGGACTTATCCTGCTCTCGAAGCTCAAGGCCGACCGCATCAGGGGCTGGGAAACGATTATCAATACGAAAAATAAAGGCGATGTTGTTACGGGCAAGGTTATAAGGCGTATCAAGGGCGGATTACTTGTGGATATCGGAGTACCCGTGTTTCTGCCGGCTTCTCAGGTTGACATCAGAAAGCCGGGCGATATCAGCAGATTCATCGGCAAGGAAGTGGAATGCAAGATTCTCAAGATTGACGTTGAAGGCCGGAACATTGTCATATCGAGGCGCAAACTTATCGAAGAGGAACGCCAGAGCAGCAAGGAAAAGATTCTGGATGAAATCGAGGTCGGACAGTTGCGAAAAGGGGTTATCAAGAATATCGCCGACTTCGGAGTTTTCGTCGATTTGGGAGGGCTCGATGGCCTGCTGCATATATCCGATTTGACCTGGGGAAGAATATCACATCCATCGGAAGTTGTTGAGCTTGACCAGGAGATCGAATGTATTGTGATCGGAGTCAATAAGGAGCATGAAAAGATATCTCTGGGGCTAAAGCAGAAAACACCGAGTCCCTGGGAAAATGTCGATGTGAAGTATCCGGTCGGGGCGAGGGTAAAAGGAAAGGTCGTAAACGTGATGAACTACGGCGCCTTTATCCGGCTTGAAGACGGCATTGAAGGACTTGTGCATATTAGTGAAATGAGCTGGACCAGACGACTGGCACATCCCGGTGAGATGCTTAATCTGGACGACGAAATAGACGTGGTTGTTTTGAATGTGAACAAGGAAAAACAGGAGATATCGCTTGGTATCAAGCAGACTGAAATTAATCCCTGGACGATAGCTTCTCAGAAGTATCCTCCGGGTACGATTGTTACAGCCCAGGTGCGCAGTTTGACCAATTTCGGGGCGTTTGTAGAGATGGAGCCGGGGCTTGACGGGATGATACACATTTCTGATTTAAGCTGGACGAAGAAATATAACCATCCCGGTGAGGCGCTGCAAAAGGGCCAGGATGTAAAGTGTGTTGTTCTCGAAGTCAATGAAGATAAACGAAGAATCAGCCTGGGTATCAAACAGATGACCGAAGATCCCTGGGCGCGTGCAATTCCGGAAAAATATATTCCGGGACACATTATTAAAGGCAAAATAGCGAAGGTGACTAACTTTGGCGCATTTGTAGAACTGGAGCCCGATCTGGAGGGTTTGTTGCACATTTCCGAGCTTGCCGACCACAAGATTGATAAGCCTCAGGATATTGTTAAGCAGGGTGACGAAGTTGAAGTTAAGATTCTTAGGGTTGATAACGAGGCCCGTAAAATCGGATTGAGTTTACGAAGGGTTCAGTGGGCCGCGGAAGAACAAGGTGGCGATGCCGGTCAGCGTACAAGGCCGATAGGTGTTCAAACAGTTGTTTCCGACGCCGACATGGATGAGATTGTAGGTTCGAAGGGCAAGGGGACCGAATCCGAGGAAACTGGGGTTGCGGCGGCCGAGCCGGTAGAGACAGAGGCCGAAGCAGTTGAAACTAAAGCCGACGATACCGAAGCCGTTGAAACCGGAGAGGCACAGGCATCGTCAGAAGCGGAACAAGCCGAAGGCGAAGCTGTTGAAACCGAAACCAGCGATGTCGCAGAGGCGGAGGTTTCAGAGGAATCGAAGCCGGACCAAACCGAGGGACCTGAAGAAACTGAAAGCACGGATTCCGAGAGCAAAGCCAGTGAAGATGATAGCGTAGAGGAGAAGGTCGAAACCGATAGTAAATAATAGCTCTTAACTTTGTTTGGAATCCAGTAAGAAGGCAAATTTTTAACGGCTGTTGTTTCTGATAGCTTTTCGTACCTGATGTATTCTTATTTTCGCCGTTTGGGCCGAGTAGGCTGTGGATTCTTAATTTGCACTGGTTTCTCCAGCTTATCTTTGCGTTGATGTAGTTTGTTCTCTCCTCGTTGGCTTTCGGATATAATTGTTTTTTATTTCTGGAATAATAACATATAAAACCGGGCTAATGGGGCCGGTTCAAATGAGCCGATAACTATAGTAGGATCCTGCAAACATAATGTGGTTTGCAACGTATTTATTGGTGATGTTTGGGATACGGGATATAATATCCAATGTCATAAATAAACTATATCATAATTTTTAGGAGGTTTATAACTATGTTACTTTGGTTTTTTAGATTTATCTTTTTTGTTGTTCTTCTTGCCGTGCTGATTGCCAATGTGAGTTCCGATGAAATCGCGGGGTCGGAGGACAAGTGGGTGGTGTGGTGGGGTGCGTTGGGGATGGCGGTGTTTGTCCTTTTCCTCGATATTCTTACGCCGAAGAAAAAGCTCAGTGCTCTGGCGGGCGTGTTTTTTGGTCTGTTGGTTGGAATGCTTCTTAGTATGGCACTGGCGCCGGCGGTAGATATGATAACGGAATCATACGGCATAGAGTTAATCCCGGAATCGATAAAGGCAATCAAATGGTTGATGAGCATATGTATATGTTATCTTACTATCAGTATTGTGATGAGGACCAAAGACGATGTGCGTTTCGTAGTTCCTTATGTCGAATTTGCCAAGCAGAGCAAAGGTGCCAGACCTTTGATCCTGGATACCTCGGCAATCATTGACGGGCGGGTTGCGGACCTGTGCGAGAGTAAATTGTTCGATGCTCCGGTGCTTGTTCCACGTTTTGTTCTCAATGAGCTTCAGTTGATAGCAGATTCGGCTGACAAGCTCAAGCGCACCCGCGGCAGACGGGGACTTGATATACTTCATGAGATGCAGTCAAGCACTGTTATAGACATTCAGATTGACGATACTATCATCCCGGAGGTCGAGGAGGTCAAAGGCGTCGACCAGAAGTTGATGATGTTTACCAAGAGCCGTGACGGTCGCGTGGCAACGACGGATTATAACCTCACCAAGGTTGCACAAGTGCGTGAGGTCGATGTGATCAATATCAACGATTTGGCCAGTTCCCTGAAGACCGTTGCTTTGCCGGGTGAGACTATGGACGTTCGAATCATAAAGCCCGGCGAGGAGGCCGAGCAGGGTATCGGGTATCTATCCGACGGGACGATGGTTGTTGTCGAAGGCGCCCGTGACAAGATTGGTCGGGATCTGGCCATTAGTATAACCAGCTCGCTTCAGACTTCGGCCGGCAAGATGATTTTCGGGAAGTTCGAAAAATACGCGGAAAGAAAGGAAAGCGGCAAATAGCATAATATCCAGCTGCTGTAACGTCTAAGATAACAATCAGAAAAGTACATAAGACCCAACGCTTACAACGGAAGTGTCTGGGTCTTTTTTATTATGCCATCACAAATCTATTTTGATTTCAGCAGGCATTTTACGAACAGTGCAATAGCTGCTAATAGACCGAGAGCAAATACAGGCCAATAGAAATAGGATTGATAGTCAGGCTCGGCGATGTGGGGGCCGGGAATGCAAAAAGAGACAACGATGACAACGGCGGCAGCAATAAAGATGATCCAATCCATCCGGCTTGCTCTTATGGGTCTGCCGCGACAATCGCGATAAAGTATTATCATGGCAAAGACCAGCATTACAATTGAGACAAGCACGGGGGCCACGACAGGACCGGCCCAGGCGATTGGAATTAAAAAGAGTATGTCCCAATCCATAATCGAGAGGGGCCAGTTCGGGATGGCTTTGAGACAGGCACTGAATACTTTGAGCCAGATGTAATAGAAGATGTCCCAGACTGCGAAGATCGTTAAGAAATAAGCGAAACGCTGCTGAAGATTTCGCCCGAAAAGCCAGGCTCCTGTGAGGATCAGGACTATTGTTGCAGCTTCTCTGCCAATTTCTGTTAGTAGAAGGGCCTTGTGCTGCAGTATCGTATCGACGTTACTTAGCGGGAATGTGAAACCGTCGGGATGAAAGATAACTCGAAGGTACACGACCACCGCGGATTCAATGTACGCAAAGGCGATGCTGAATAAACAAGCGATAAGAAATCGGATAGTTGTTGTTTTTAGTGGTTTTACCGATGTGTTTATCAAATTTTCCTCAGTGCTCATAGCATTATAGTCTTTTTAATTCCTTTAGAAGTGCGGGGATGATTTTGCTTTCCGGTACTGTCGAGAATTTTCGGCCTTTACGGTAGATGTATCCTTTATTCTTTGCGGCGCAGACAGCCAGGTCGGCGTCGGCGGCTTCGCCGGGCCCGTTTACCACGCATCCCATTACGGCAACACGCAATGGTTTATCAGTTGCGGGCAGGGCTTTTCCGACCCGCCGGGCAAGCCTTGTTATATCAATCTTTGCTCTGGCGCACATGGGGCAAACTATAAGCTCAACTGTCGGGCGTTGATAGAGACCGAGCGCGATTAGAATCTGTTTTGCAATTTCGGTTTCAATGACGGGACTACCGGCCGCACTTACTCTTATGGTATCGCCAATACCTTCGGCCAGCAGTGTCCCGAGGGTAACGGCTGAAGGTATCCGCGCATCTTCGGGCAGGCCGGCGTGGGTGAGGCCAAGGTGGATTGGATAGTCAAAGTGCTCGGCAATAGTACGGTTAATTTTGATGGTTCGGATTACATCACTGCTTTTTGCGCTGAGAACCAATTGGGTGAAATTTCGATTTTCAAATAGCCGGACATATTTTTTCATTTCCCTCAGCATTAAGGCAGTGCGTTTTTTGAGAGGGACATCCTGTTTTTTAAGGTCTCTGATGCTTGCCTCGTTGATTCCGACACGGATGGCGATTTTGTGCATCTTAGCTGAATCGATTATTCGCAGGATGCTTTCTCTTTTTTTTATATTGCCGGGGTTGAGGCGAATTTTGGCGGCCCCGGCCTCTATCGCTTCAATGGCCCTTGCCGGGCTGAAGTGAACATCTGCGATTAGCGGTACATTTACTTTCTGAACAATTTTTGCAAAGGCAGCGGTATCTGCACGGGTGGGGACGGCGATTCTCAGTAATCGGCAGCCGGCAAGGACAAGCTGGTTTATCTGCCTTACGCATCGGCCAATTTCGACGGTTGGTACCTTTGTCATCGACTGGATGACGACCGGTGCAGAAGAGCCGATGGTAACCTCCCGGACCTTGACGGCAATGGTTCTTCTTCTTTTAATCACGGCTGAATTGTATCTTGTTTTAGGCCGGCGAGCAAATTAAAATACTACGAAATTGTAACGTGCCGAGGCCAGTTGTTGCGATTTTATTTAGCCGGTTACAGAAAAGACTATATCAATCAAAAGGATGAATTCTGATTGTTCTGTAATGGTAATGAGATATAGTTTTGTATTTTTTGAGTTTTGTTTTTTTCTTTGTGCTTCAGATTTTCCTGGAGAGTCGGTTTTATGAAAATAATCATTGCAATGGACTCGTTCAAGGGAACTCTGGCCAGCTATGAAGCGTGTGAAATTGTCGCAGCGGCCATTGCCGAATGCACGCAGGAGGCCCGGTTTGTTATAAAACCTATGGCCGATGGAGGCGAGGGCACTGCAAAGGCAATGATGAAGGCGGCTAACGGCCAATGGATTCGGCAAAGAGTAATGGGGCCACTACCCGATATGCAGGTCGAGGCCGGCTTCGCATGGTTCGATGACAGTAAAACAGCTCTTGTCGAGATGGCCTCAGCCAGCGGCCTTGAGTTGCTTTCCAGAGATCAGATGATGCCACTTAAAACGACGACTTACGGAACAGGTGAGCTTATTAAAGCCGCGATGGGATACGGTGCTTGTAAAATTATGTTGGCTGTAGGAGGCAGTGCAACTGTGGACGGCGGCGTCGGGGCCGCTACAGCGCTGGGCTGGAAATTCCTCGATGATGAAGGAAATGCAGTTGCTCCCGGCGGCGGAGGGCTCGAACAAATCGTTAAAATAGTCAAACCCGGAAACTTCTGTATTCCCCCGGTAGAGGTCCTATGCGACGTTGACAATCCTCTTTGTGGCGAGCACGGAGCATCGAGAGTTTATGCCGGGCAAAAAGGCGCAAGTCCCCGGATGATAGAACAACTCGAAAAGGGCCTTATGCATCTGGCTGTTCTTGTCCGAAAATATCTCCAGCGTGATATCAACGACATCCCCGGGGCAGGAGCGGCAGGGGGGCTGGCTGCGGGTGCTTTGGCATTTATGAATGGGGCGCTCGTATCCGGTATTGAGACCGTAATGACTGTAAGTAACCTTGAGGCCGAACTGGAATCGGCAGATTGGATTATTACCGGTGAAGGCTCTTTCGACCGGCAGTCTCTGCGGGGGAAGGTTGTCTCCGGGATTGCAAGAATGGCCCTGGAATCACACACTCGGACGGCCGTTCTTGCGGGGCAGGTGAACGTGCCGAAACAGGAGTATCAGAAACTTGGAATTATGACTGCCATGGGTTATCGAACAAATGATATGTCACTTGACTACGCAATGAAAAACTGCCGTTTGCTTCTTCACAGTGCCGCACAGAAATTTGCCAAAGAGAATCTGTCAGGATAATTCCGTAGGTTATCGGACGGGGGATTATGATAGTTTTTGCTTTTCTTTGCCGACCACGTTAAAATTGTTGCTTGTTTTCTATTGGCGGGCAAATTAAAATACGACCGAAACTGAAGACGTCACTTATACCCTGTTGCTTTGCATTAGAATCACAGGTCATAAATAAAAGGGTATGAATTATGGGTTCGATGCTGATAACCATTTTTATAGTCCTTTTTGTTGCATATTGGGGCATGGGGATAATACTCTACATTATGCAACCGCACTTTTTGTACTGTCCTGTTCGTGAGGTTGTCTATACCCCGGAAGAACTCGGCATGGATTTTGAAGATGTGGTATTCAAGACTGATGACGGCCTGAGTCTGAACGGCTGGTATATACCGGCAGAAAATTCACATATGACGGTTTTGTTTTGCCACGGTAACGGTGGTAATATAATGCATCGTCTGGACAGTATAAATATCTTTTACAATCTCGGATTGAATTGCTTTATTTTCGACTATCGCGGCTACGGCAGCAGCGAGGGCAAGCCCGGCGAAGAGGGGACATATCTCGATGTAAAAGCCGCCTACGAATGGCTTACGAAAGAAAAAAAGGTTTCGCCGAATAATATTATTATATTCGGCAGGTCTCTGGGCGGGAGCATCGCGGCGCAATTGGCATCCAAAGTCCGGTCAAGGGCCCTGATAATTGAGAGCACTTTCACGTCGTACGTTGACATCGGCAGGAAGTTTTATCCTTATATGCCCGTTCGCTGGTTTGCAAGGTTTAGCTACAGGACTATCGATTATATCAGGGATGTGCGTTGTCCGGTTATGATAATTCACAGTAGAAGTGATGATGTCGTTCCGTTTGAGTTCGGTTTGGAACTGTATGAGGCGGCGAATGCGCCGAAAGAATTCGTCGAGATTATCGGCAGTCATAACGATGGCTTTTTGGTTTCGGGAGAGGTTTATAAAAAGAGCTGGACAAAGTGGCTGCAGTTCTTAAAAGAAAGTGAAAGGGGTGCAGACCGCCACCGGGCTTCTTAACGGTTCTTAGTTGGTAGTTTATAGTATTTAGGTTTCTCTTTTATGACGTTCCCGGAGGAGATATTCTCATGAGACGAAGTACTATTATCCCAGCAGGATTTGTGATACTTTTAATCGTTCTCAGTGCCTGGTGTAAGCCTTTTGATGCAAGTCCTTATTTGAAATGGGTGAATGGCCCATCACACGACGCCGGGTTTTTCCCCATCGCCGTCTGGCTTCAAAATCCGACCAAGGCCGGGAAGTACAAGGACGCCGGTTTCAACACGTACGTAGGTCTGTGGAAAGGGCCGACGGAGAAACAACTTGCGGAATTGAAGAAGGCCGGCATGAAAGTTTTCTGTCATCAAAACGAAGTGGGCCTAAAGCACATTGATGACCCTGTAATTGTCGGCTGGATGCATGGTGATGAGCCGGACAATGCACAGTCGTTAGGAAAAGGAAAGGGATACGGCCCACCTATTCGCCCCAAAAAGATTATCGATGACTACCGAACCATTCGCAGTGCCGATCCGACGCGCCCGGTGCTTCTGAATCTCGGTCAGGGTGTCGCCTGGGATGGCTGGCACGGTCGGGGGGTGCGCACCAACCATCCCGAGGATTATCCTGAATACGTCAAAGGTTGTGATATTGCCTCCTTCGATATCTACCCCGTTGCGCACTCGAGGCCTCAGGTCTCGGGAAAATTATGGTACGTTTCTAAAGGTGTGGAGCGTCTGGTGAAATGGACGGGAGGAAACAAAGTCGTGTGGAATTGTATTGAATGTACTCGAATCCAAAATCCCACGAACAAAGCCACACCGCATCAGGTCCGATGCGAGGTCTGGATGTCCATTATCCACGGCTCGATGGGACTGATTTATTTTGTCCACGAATGGAAGCCGAGGTTCAATGAATCGGCACTTCTCAGCGACCCGCAGATGCTCTCAGCTGTTACCGCTATCAACCGGCGGATTATTCATCTTGCGCCGGTATTGAATTCCCCGACACTCGAAAAGGCAGCAATCGTATCGTCAGAGAATGAAGGTGTTCCTGTAGCAGTCATGACCAAGAGGTACAAGGGTGCGGTTTATCTTTTTGCGGTGGGGATGCGGAATGGTGAGACAGTAGCAAAGTTTACCATAAAAGGTCTGGCGGGTGAGAAGAAAGTCGAAGTCCTTGGTGAAAATCGTGAAATCCTCTCGAAAAATGGTGTTTTCAAGGATAAATTCGATGCGTGGGATGTGCATCTTTATCGAATTACAGAAAGTTCATCAGATTGATTCTGTTATATCTAAATCTTGTAATATCAATGTCTTATGGCGGGTGGGGAGTTCTTTTTCACAGGCTTTTAGTTGAAAATTTCGTTGTTTGTAAAAAATTGAAAAAAAGTTGTCGAAATCCGGCTTTTCAATAAAAATTTTCACAGCGATATCTGCGTAATAGGCCGCAAACAAAGCAGTTAAGTGTTTTTTCCTTATTTTTTTAAAGATTGTTACTCTGTTGTCATTATTGTTGAAAAATTTTTCTTGACGAAACTGAGTTTTTTTTGGTATAAAAAAGTATTAATAAAAGCGCTTATTTGTTCATATTTGTTTAAATTTTATAGGTCCTTCAGCTATATTATAGCTGAACAATTAAGGAGTGAGGTTTGATTCCGGAGTGAGAGGTATGCTCTTCGGAGGCGTTATTATTGCATTTCAATTAACTGTTTTAGACATACTTGAGAAAGGAGGTTTTATACGCAGTTAAGTAATAGTTACTTAAATGTATGTAGATTATGGTGAAGATTTTTTGTGGATTGTTGTACGATTGTTGTGATCATACAGGCATTTTTACACTTACTGCTTTTTTTTCCACAGCCCAAAAGTATGCGGGTGTGAAGCCTGAGTGTTTCTTTTGTGATGCACATGTGGTGGGAAAAAGTATTTCCTTGTTTATTGCCTGTTGAAAACAACATACTCTTTGGCTTGAATGCAGCCAAAGGTTTTATCCTAACTTTATTTAAAGGAGGAAAAAATGAAGAAATTATTGTTAATATTTTTAGTCGCATTTGCATTTTGCACGACGGCTATGGCTTCTGACATAGCGTTCTACGTCGGGCAATGGAACACCGATGGCTGGTATGATGCTTCGCAGTTCACCGATGTTGCCACGATAATTGCCCAGGCCGGACATCTGTTCGGGGATATCCAGCAGTTCGATGACACCCAGGTTGCCGCATTTGGTACATGGATAGATGATAATACGAATGATGGTGAACTGGACATTATCTGGCTTAACGGATGCATGCCGAGTGTCCTCTATCCATACGTAAACCTTGAACCGGATGGCTCGCGTGCTGAATTGTGGCTCGATGGCGGAAACATGATTATCAATGTCGGCGACTGGTTCGCATACGTCTCGTATGAATGTGGTGGTCGATGTGCAGCTAACACAGGCACTGGGGCCGCAAACATCCTTGACCTTGCTGCCGGTATCATCCAGGGCTCCAGTGGGGGAGTGCAGACGCCGACTGCGGCGGGAACGACATATCTACCCAGTCTCAACGCAGTCGACTCAGTAAGACCGATTGTCCTCAGTCAGGTTACAGGCGACTGGGAAGTTGCTGAGATATTCGCGCAGAACGCGGGTGGCACACATGCTGATCCTGTTGTTATTCACAACACAGTTACTGACGGTTACCTCGCTATTGTTAACCAGTCTACTAACTGGATAGCCGACAGAGGTTTAACCTGTGCTGAGTTTCTAGTCAACTGGGCAGACGAGAAGATAGGCTTTGACACAACAAAGGCCCGCAATCCGGATCCGAAGAATGGTGCCATAGATGTACCGGTAGATGCAAATCTTGCCTGGGTGCGCGGAGATGGTGCCGTTCAGGACGATGTGTACTTCGGGACAGATCCCTGTGCTTTGCCTAAGGTTACCACCATTTTGAGTGTGTTTCCACCGACGTATGATCCGCCGGGAGACCTTGTCGCCAGCACGACTTACTATTGGCGTATAGATGAGGTCAACGGACCCGACATCGTCACGGGCGATGTGTGGTCATTTACCACTATACGTGGAGAGGCCCAGTGCGACTATCCCTATGATGGCGCTATCATTTCAGGCGATATGATTGAGTTCCCTTCGGGTAGCAATAACTGGTTTATATGGACCAAGCTTACTTTCATCCGGGGAGCGACAGCGGCCGACCATACCGGCTACTTCAATGTAGATTACAGCAAGGTCCAGTCCCGCGCCCAGGACGCGAACCTCGGCTCGCCGCCGTACGCGTCGATACCGGGGTGGGAATACACGTATTTTGCAGGTAATCCCCAGGTTCCCCCGGCCAATCAAACTCTTGTTCGAGGGACCAAGTACTTCTGGACTGTCGATGCCAAAGATGCCCAGGGCAATGTATTCGGCGGTGATATCTGGGAATTTGCGATTCAGGGCTTTAAGGCCTTTGCTCCCAGCCCGCCTAATGAGGCCATATTTATAAGCACTACACCGTTCCTTTCCTGGCTTCCTGGTTTCGGTGTTGAATCTCACGAGATTTACATGGGAACGAGCTGGGAAGATGTGAACAATGCCGAATACAATGTCACCACTCCTCCGCCGGAATTTGTTATTGCCCGATCGGAGCCGAACTATCAAGTCGTCACCGCTCTGCCACACAGCACGAAGATTTACTGGCGTGTTGACGAAGTCCAGGGCCGTGTACCGCCTTTCTTCATACCTACGGCTTTTTACAAGGGCGATGTCTGGGAGTTTACTACTCTTCCGGAAGGTGTCGGTCAAATCAGGGAGGACTTGTGGTGGAATATCACCGGTACTGCTATAGGTAACCTTTACGCCCATCCCAATTTCCCGGGCCAGCCGGACGAGACCAGGATGTTAAACTCGTTCGATTCAGGCACGGGATTGGCCGAAAATTATGGAGGCATGATTCACGGCTGGCTTCATCCGGCATATTCGGGTGACTATACATTCTGGCTCTGCACCGACGACGATGGCGAGTTGTTTTTAAGTACCGACGACACTCCGGCCAACATGGTTCGTATCGCCAACATCGCAGGCTGGTCAGGCCCGTATCAGTGGATCGGTGGCGCTGGAGCAGGCACGCGTAACCAGGAATCTGCTCCTATCTCACTGGTTGCCGGTCAGAAATACTACATTAGAGCAACATGGAAAGAAGGCGGCGGAGGCGACCACTGCCAGGTGGCCTGGCAGGGTCCTGACCAGCCTCTGGCACCTGTAAACGGTTCAGCAGCAGCGGTTATTCCCGGCAGCAGACTGTCTCCGTTTGTGCAGTTGTGGGCCCATGACCCTGACCCGAGAAATATGCAATACGCTGTTCCGACAATGTATAGTCTCAGGTGGGGCCCGGGAGACCATGCCGCCCAGCACGATGTCTACTACGGCACGGATAAAGCGGCTGTGACCAATGCCACTCCGTCAACTCCGGGCATATACAAGGGACGCATAGGTCCCAACAGCTTAGGTCCCTTAGCGTTTGACGCGGCCCAGTTTTATTACTGGCGGGTTGACGAAGT
>JABAHS010029865.1_pt1 | contig 12004 bp, 15 predicted proteins | sample 7062111 | NCBI WGS metagenome assembly JABAHS01 (sample SAMN14534600, study PRJNA622989) | marine sediment metagenome | biome: marine biome [ENVO:00000428]; feature: marine pelagic biome [ENVO:01000023]; material: deep marine sediment [ENVO:00002113]; isolation source: pool of 4 deep marine... | reverse complement strand
GCTGGACGATCGTGAAGGAGACGTTGCACATCGGCACGGCCGCGCTCGACGACGCTGCCCACCCTGTAGCAGCCCTGATGCGCCTCGATCGCGGCGCTGACGTAGCCATGCACGTTTATCGGCTGTTGCTCGAGAAGGGGGAACAGGCCATCGATTACGCGACCCTCATCGAGATGCATCACCCCCGTTACCTGGGCCGCTTCGATCTACTGAAGCTGTTTTCCATCGATGCGCGGACCTCGTTGCATCCACAACAGGTCGAAGAACTGAAAACGCTGGGCCTCAGTGCCGCGTAAGCTCCCCGCTTGTCCCGACTGTGGGTCGAATCCATCAGGCCCAGACCCCGTGTAGCTTCGGCGCTCGCTCGCGGCGATGGCATCNNCCGGACGCTCCCGCTTATGAGCCTGCTGGCGTTAAGCGTCGGTTAAGGTAGCTATGGCTAATCTTGTCTGCAAGGTGGGCCCGGTGGCCCATGATGCAGGACCGGGAGGCCGTATGAAAACCTTACGCGCAAGACTTCCAATCAGCCTCTTGCCGTTCCTCGCGGCACTGGTGGTAGCGCCCGCCGGCGCGCAGGCACCGGTTGATGACAGCGGGGTGCCGCTCGCGGATTACGAGTCGTTCGAACCCGAGGGGACGGCCGGCAACGAGGACATACCTCTGCTGACGCACGGCGAACTGCAGGCACTCGTCGGCCCGATCGCGCTCTACCCGGACGACCTGCTCGCGATTGTCCTGCCGGCATCCACCTATCCGCTTCAGCTGGTCCAGGCGCAGCGATTCCTCGAGGGCCTCGAGGAGGACCCGTCGCTGAAACCCGATGAGTCCTGGGACGACTCGGTCATCGCGCTGCTCAACTACCCGGAAGTGGTCGAGCTGCTCAACGAGGACCTCGACTGGACATGGCGCCTCGGGGAGGCCGTCGTGGCCCAGCAGACCGACGTCGTTGGCGCCGTCGAGGGTTTTCGCGAACGCGCCTACGCCGCCGGCAACCTCGAGAGCGATGCGCACCAGACGGTTGCGCGCAACGCCGGCGCGATCGAAATCACACCGGTCGACGACGACGTTATCTATGTGCCCTACTACGAGCCGGAACGCGTCGTCGTGTACCAGACCCGGCCCGTGTACCACTATTATCCGCGCGCCTACCCGGTCTACTACTACCCGTATCCCGTCGGCTATGCTTTCAACAGCGGCTTCTTCTGGGGCGTGACGACGGCGTTCACCGTGGGCTGGTTGAGCGACAGCGTGTACGTCTACCATCACAGCTTCCACGGCCACCCGTACTACGGGCGCCACTACTGGGACGGTTGGTGGTACCGGCGGCCGTCCATCCACGTGCACAATCACTATTACTCGATTGGCCGTCACACCGTTTCTCGTCATCGCTACAGCCATGGTGATCACTGGCGACCGCGCTATGAAACAAGGCGCCGGCTGCACGATCAGCGCATTGCCCGCAGCAATTACTACACCGGGCGCAGCATGCAACATCGTTCCTACACGACGACGAGCACACGCGAAATCGAGCGGCGAAGGAGTGCCACCCGGAACCCGGAGCGGCACCGGGACATCAGTAGCAGCGCCGAGCGGCGCCAGCACGTCAATGGCAACTCGGCCGACAATCGCCGTGGCCAGCGGCGGACCGTGGCGCCGGCAGCAACCAGGCAGACGTCTCGGCGGGAAACCCGGCCGCAGCGATTCGCCGAGGAGCGGCAGACACGTCATACCGCACCGCCAGTAGCGCCAGCCGAGCGCAACACAGACACCCGGCGCCGGGCTTTCGTTCAGCGACAGCCGTCGCGGCCAGATGGAGCTGCCCGGCAGGAACACCGCGCAGCCGAGTACCGCCCGGAGCAGCGCCGCGTGACGGCCTCGAGGCGCGAGGAACCACAGCAGATGCGGCCGCGGCCTTCCAAGGAAAAGAGCTCGACAAGCCGCACGGAGCGCGAGAGGCGCGCGTCATCGCGTGGCAACTCCGAACGACGCCAGCGGCATTGAGCACCAGCTACTTCCTGCCGGGCTTACCGTCCTTCGGCAGGCGTCCCGCCTTGCGCAGGCTCTCGCGCAGGACGAACTCGATCTGCGCATTCAGGCTGCGCAGATCGTCGTTCGCCCAGCGCTGCATCGCAGCCAGGGTCTTCTCGTCAATGCGCAGCGCAAAAGCCTTTCGGGCAGCCATGAGATTCGGGTCCGTCGATTGCCGCGTTGATCAGGTATACAGGGAACCCGTATTCAGCACCGGCTGAGCACCCTCCTCGCCGCACAGGACTACCAGCAGGTTGCTCACCATGGCCGCCTTGCGTTCCTCGTCGAAGTCGATGACCTGGTTTTGGCGCAGCTCGTCGAGCGCCATCTGTACCATGCCCACCGCACCACTCACGATCTGCCGGCGGGCCGCGATGATGGCCGAGGCCTGCTGGCGGCGCAGCATGGCGTTAGCGATCTCGGGCGCATACGCCAGGTGACTGATACGTGCCTCGATGACGGTGACACCGGCGGTTTCGAGACGGTCCTGGATCTCCTCGCGCAGCGCGTGCGCAATTTCCACCGGGTTGCTTCGTAAAGCGAGACCTTCGCCCTCGTGGGGCTCGTACGGGAACGTCGTCGACAGGTTGCGTAGCGCGGATTCACTCTGGATCTGCACGAACTCTTCGTAGTCGTCGACCTCGAACAGGGCTTCGGCAGTATCCACGACTTTCCAGACAACCACCGCTGCGATTTCGATCGGGCTGCCGTTGGAGTCGTTTACCTTGAGCTTGCCGCTCTCGAAATTCCTGACGCGCGTCGAGACCGCAGTCTTCTGGAAAAACGGGTTCGCCCACTTGAGGCCGGGTTGGTGCGCCGTCCCTGCGTAGCTGCCAAAGAGCTGCAGCACCTTGGCCTCGTTGGGGTGGATCATGAACAGGCCGGCCCACATGACGAGCACGACAACCGACACCAGTACCGCGGCCACCAGCTGGGGGATCGACATGACCAGCACAGCCCGGTAAATCCAGTAACCGGTTGCCAGCTGCGCCACCAGCAGAACGGCCAACATCAGGTATCCGGAGGAAACCTTGCGCACTTTTTCTCGAATCATGGGCCTCTCCTCGGCTGGATAATCTATCAAATTAATATCATTTTGATATCATACCTGCGCCAGGTCAAGCATGCCGCACGGGGTTCCCGTCACCACCAGGATGCGCAGCGGATGGAAAGTATTATGTAAAATTCAGATACGGCGCGGCAGCCGCGTCTCGAAGCAGGCGCCCGGCTCACCCGTGTCGACGAGTTCCAGCGAACCGCCGTGCGCCCGCGCTACCAGCGTGGCGAGATAGAGCCCCAGGCCGGTGCCCCCGGTATCCCGGGTACGCGACGGGTCACCTCGGTAGAAAGGCTCGCCGATATGCTCGGCATGTTCCGGGGTAATCCCCGGTCCGTGGTCACGCACGCGAAGTACCAACTCTCCTTCCTCGACTGCGAGTGTCAGTTCTACCGGGCCGCTATCCACGGGGGAATAGCGCAAAGCGTTGCTGACGAGATTTTTCAACAGCAGCGACACGCGCGCTTCGTCGACATTGACCGAGGCACCGTCGCTACGGTCGATGACGCGAATGCGGTCACGATCGCGGTCGAAGAAGTCGTCGATGAGCGCGTCGACCAGCGCCCGCACCCGGACTTCGGACCTGGCAAGAGGCTCATGGCGGCTGTTCAGTCGCTCGGCTTCCAGCAGGGAGACGATGATCTTTTCCATCTCGACCACCTCCGCCTTCAGCTCGTGCTGCTGCTTGTCGTCCTCGATGAATTCGACGAGCAGGCGCAGCCGCGACAGCGGTGTGCGCAGCTCGTGGCTGATCCCGAGCAGCAGCGCGCGCTTCGCATCCAGCATGCCCTGGACGTCGGCAGCGAGCTGGTTGATATCCCTGGCCAGGTCGCCCAGTTGATCGTGCCGCAGCGTCTTGATGCGGTGGTCGAAGTTGCCGCGGCCGATATGCTCGGCACCGGCGCGGATGGCGCGGATGGGTTTGAAGAGCCAGCTGACGGCCGCGTAGCCGAGCAACAGGAAGGTCAGGCCGAGCCCGACGATGATGTAGCTGAGATCAGGGCCCGACCGCACATCCGAGATCCTCGGCGTCACCACGACGATGTCGTATTCGCCGTCCTCGCCCGACGACATCCGGAGGAAATTGTGATCGTTCTGCCGCGCGAATTCGACGCCGAGCAGTTCGTCGATCCAGGCGCCCGGTTCATCGCTGAACGCCGGACTCGGCCCGAACTCGAGTTCAGACAGTCGCGGGAAGTCGGGGTCGGATGCCCAGTCGATGTCCGGTCCCAGGATGCGTATGTCGACCGGCACCCGCTCAGTAATCGCGACGGCCCGGTCGATGCGGGGCGGACTGCCGATGTCCTCCCTCACGTACTGGACGTGCAGCGAGAGGTGGCCGCTGATCAGGCCGCGGATGTCGTCGCTGTTGTAGACCCAGCGAATCGCGACGAAGGTGCCGTAAACGAACAGGCCGCCGAGCAGCAGGAAGATAAGCAGTAGCCGGAACGAGAGTGATCGCGCCAGCCGCCTAGTCATCGCTCAACGGCACCCCGATGAAAGAATATCCCCGACCCCAGACGGTCTGGATGAAACGCGGCGGTTTGACCGAATCGCCGAGTTTCTGGCGCAGCCGCGAAACCATGATGTCGACGGACCGCGTCAGTATTGCGGCGTCGATCCCACGCAGCTCCCCCAGTATGTCGTCTCGAGAAAGCTTTTTGCCGTGCCGCCGCGCCAGGATGAGGAGCAGCTCGTATTCCATGGACGTCAGATCGACACTCTTGCCGTCGACTGAGACGGAGCGCGATTCCGTATCGATTTCCAGGCCGTCAAAAGCGAGCTTGCCCGAACCCGGGCCCGCAGCATCACGGCGGCGCAGGATGGCCTGTATACGCGCGACGAGTTCGCGCGGTTCGAACGGTTTGCCGATGTAATCGTCTGCACCGAGTTCGAGACCCGACACGCGGTCGATGACGTCGCCGCGTGCCGTCAGCATGATGATCGGGATGTTGCTCGACTTGCGCACCTCGCGGCAGATCGCGAAACCGTCCTTGCCGGGCAACATCACGTCGAGCAGCAACAGATCCGGATCCTCGACGGAGAGCTTGCGGAATCCCTCGTCGGCATCGGCCGCAGTCACCAGCTTGATGCCGAAACGCTTGAAATACTCCTGCAGAAGCTCGGAGTGCTTGCGGTCGTCATCGATTATCAGCACTTTGGTCATGGACGGATCATAGCGTGTCGTGCGGGCCTCGTCCCCACCGAACGCGCCCGGGAAACAACTGGAAACATCCTGGCACGTGATCGAAACGCGCTTTAATTGCGACGGACAGCGTTGTCGATGATGAAGCGGTTCGAAAAGCGCTCCTACGCGTCAGCTCGGCGCGCCGCCGCGAGCTTCTGCTCGATCGACGCGCGCACCCGCTTGGCGAGTGGCGCCTCGAGAAAGCGCTCCATGGCAGCGGAATCCGGCCGCAATTCGTAAGCGAGGCAGTACAGTTCGAGGATCGACACCACGGGTGCGGGATTTTCGATATACGTAACGGCGTCACCCGCCGACACCTGACCTTCGTTGAGCACTCTGAAATAAATACCTGGCCGCTCGGCCTTGCGAAACGCCATGCCAAAACCCGAGTCCTGCATTTGCGCGGCGAGGGTGCTGCACGGGATACGCGGGGCGGTTGCCTCGAGCAGGACGTCGCCGATCAGCAACCGGTCACCCACGTTCATGTCCGACGGCAGGCCCTCGACCGTCAGGTTGTCGCCGAAAGTACCGGGCGCGAGTTCGCGGCCGAGTTGTGCCGACCACCATTCGTAGTCGTCCATGCTGTAGGCATACACCACCTGGTCGACGCCGCCATGGTGCTTCTTGTCGGAAATCGTATCCCCGGCAACCGTATCCGAGCCGATGAAGACGGGGCCTTCGACCGGTCGCTTGCGGATTCCCGTCTTGAAACGGCGATTGCCGTGATCGATGGTCTCTTCGCGTCCGACATTGACGCTGGTGACGCGCATGTCTTCCATGGACTCTCCTCTGACGTGGGGTACGCCGCCGAATAATACCCGCGCCGGGCCCGCCGACGCCACGTCAGAAGGTGAACGGCTTGCTATCCCCGCCTTCGCCGGGCAGGTATCGACTGCGCAGGCGTTCGTGGTGCTTCGGCGGGAATTCCTCGACGATGATCCTGCGTACATGGTTCTCGGCAATCAACGCCTGGTCCGCGGCGATCTTCAGCAGCGCTTCGGCATCCTGGACCGCCTCTCTCGCCGCCTGCAGACGGCTGGGTTTGACAGAGTCGGACCTGCCGGCCAGGCCCTCGAACTTCGCCCTGGCGCGCTCACCCCCTCGCAGGCACCGCGCCGCCTTCCGACGCTTTTCACGCAGCCGCATTCGCGCACTGCGGAGCCGGCCCCGCGGCGAGTCCAGCCAGACGCGCCACGCTGCGAACAGCAGCGCGCCTACGCCGAGAAAACTGCCGCCGAGCAGGGCCCAGTGTTGTTGGAGCTGAACGATCGTCATTCGGGGAACTTAACGCAGTCGCACCGCGATTTCGCCGATCCAGCCGCAGTTTCACCGCCGCAAACACGCAAAATGCGTTACAATTCATACTTAATTGCGTTATATTGTGTTGCATGCCGAAAACTCGTACTTCGACGCTCAATCTGCGCATCCACCCTGCCCTCAAGGACGCCGTCCGCGAGGCGGCCGCGCGTGAGCATCGCAGCGTCGCGAACATGGTGGAAGTACTGATCCGCCGGCACTGCGACCAATCCGGCATCACGGTCTACGAAAAACCCGACCTGTCCTCCAGGAGAAGGAATGGATGAGCGAATGCTGAAAGCGCTGGTTGCCGCCGGCGCCGTCAAGAAGATCAGTATTATCGCGAGCGGTGCACGATTTCACGTCGAGGCAAAGACGCCGAACGGCGCCGTTACCGCCGAGACCCTCAAGGGCAAGGTCAAGACCTGGGTGTCCCTGGACGCGGCCGCTCGCTGGGTCCGGGGGCTGGGCGTCGGCGCCGCCCAGGTACATCTGACCCACTGGCAGCCCGGCCAGCGGGACCTCATCTGATAACGTTCAGTCCGCGATATCGGCGGACGGCAATTCGTTGCCGAACGGGAACGGCTTGTCCTCGGTGTTGAACGTCAGGAAGCGCACGATCTCGTAAAGGTAGGCAGCAATCACCTGCCCCGCCTGCTGTAGCTGGGCGTTCTTCTCGCCCAGGAACAGAACCCACAGAAAGCCCAGCACGACCACCACCGAAAGCACGGCCATCGTCACCGTTCCGATCACGCAGAAGAAGAACATGAACAACAGGCGAAGCCAGGTCGACCGGGACTTGATGTTCTCCTCGATGGGTATCCCTGCTTCCGAGTCGTCAGCGATGACATGGTCGGCGGGAGGCTTGTTGTCACTCATCGAATTCTCCTGTGATAGCCGTGTTTGACGCAGGCATTGGCGGTTTGTTCTCGGCAATATGGTTACAATGCGCGCCTGTTTCAAGCAGCCGACTTCGAATCAATGACTTATAAATCAAGTGCCCTGGCACTCACCCTTGCCCTGCTGACCGCGTGTGTTACCACTCCACCTGCTCTGGATCTGGCGGCGGAGGCACGCCGAATTGCGAGCGAGTCCATCATCGTCGACACCCACATTGACGTGCCTTACCGGGTCATCGAATCCGGCGAGGACGTGAGTCACCCGACCGAAACCGGCGATTTCGACTACCCGCGCGCCCGGGCGGGAGGGCTCGACGCCGCGTTCATGTCGATATACACGCCCGCGGGGCTGGAGGCGGAGGGAAAGTCGCGCGAAAAGGCTGAGGAACTCATTGATTTAGTTGAGAAAATCGTGGCAAATTCGGAGGGAAGGTTCGCGATCGCCACTTCGCCGGCGGATGTCAGGAAGCACTTCGAGGCAGGCATCATGTCGCTGCCTATGGGCATGGAGAACGGCTCCCCGCTCGAGGGCGACCTCGCCAACCTTGCACATTATCATGCGCGCGGAATTCGCTACATCACGCTCGCCCACGGCCTGTCGAACCACCTCTCGGATTCGTCCTACGACGAGAACCGGCAATGGAACGGCCTTAGCGAGTTCGGCGTCGAGGTAGTGGGCGAAATGAACCGTCTCGGCATCATGGTGGACGTCAGCCACCTGTCGGACGATGCTTTCTGGCAGGTGCTCGACGTGAGCGCGACAGCGGTGATCGCATCCCATTCATCGGCGCGCCATTTCACGCCTGGCTGGGAACGCAACCTGAGCGACGACATGATCAGGGCACTGGCTGAAAAAGGCGGCGTCATCATGATCAACTTCGGCTCGGCCTTCATCAGCGAAGAGGCCCGCCAGTACTCCTTAGAGCGCTGGCCCGCATCGAGAGCCTTCATCAAGGAACACAGCGGACTCTCTCGCGAAGAGGCGCAGGCGCAGTTTGCCGCCGCCTGGGAAGCAGAGCACGGTCCCATGCCCTACGCCTCGCTCGAGGACGTCCTCGATCACTTCGACCACGTCGTCGCGCTGGTCGGTGTCGACCACGTCGGCATCGGCTCCGATTACGACGGCGTCGGCGATTCACTGCCGACGGGCCTCAAAGACGTGTCGGCTTACCCGAATCTCGTCGAGGGACTCCTAAAACGCGGCTATAGCGAGTCCGATGTGCGCAAGATTCTCGGCGAGAACCTGTTGCGGGTCTGGCAGGCAGTCGACGATTACGCCGCGACGACGTCGACCAGCACGTAGCGCACGAGTACCTCGTAGCTATTGCGGTCGAGCTTCATGCCTTCCGGCAGTTCCAGCGTATGGACCGGCGCGCCGTCGATCTTGCAGATCTCCTGGTAGTGCTTGCTGCCATCGCGGTAAACACGGTATTGAACTTCACGGTACTCGCCGTCCTTCATCGGCACCTTGCTGAACGTCCAGTCCTGGACAGTCGCTCGCTCCATCATGGCCTCCATAACGCGAATCGAAATGGCGCGTGTCGTCAGTAGTCACTCAACAGGCTGCAAGCGGCGTGCCANNCGAATCTTCTTTTAAAGTTATTTTTTTCAATTATTTATAATGTTTTACTAAAATCTTTCTTAATAAATTCCGCCCCGCCAGTGTCAGGATGTGACGCTCACGTCGTGCAGATAGCGACAATCGCCTGACATAAAGCGCGTGGCTCAAATCGGCCATACGACGAGTATCATCGGTACCGAGACGAGCACGATCAGGATCTCGAGCGGCAGGCCCATGCGCCAGTAGTCGCCGAACTTGTAGCCCCCGGGGCCCATGATCAGCGTATTGTTCTTGTGACCGATAGGGGTCAGGAAGGCACAGGATGCTGCTACCGCCACACCCATCAGNNAGCAGCGCCAGGACCATCACCGGCGAAAGGCTGCCCGTCAGGCCGAGGATCGTGTCGACGATCAACGTCGATCCGCCCGTCGCCTCGAGAGCGCCACCAATCGGGATCATGGACCCCAGCAGCACGATGACCGGCCACTCTATCGCGGTGTAGATATCCCTCAGCGGCACTATATTGAGCAGTGCGTAAGCCGCGACCACACAGCCGAGCGCAACCGGCAGGTAGACGAGGCCGGCACTGGCGGCGGCGATCGCTGCAGCGAATATCGCGACCGCCTGCCACACCATGTGGCGCTGGACGACCCGCTGACCACGGTGGGCGAGCGGCAGGAGTCCGAGTTGCCCCGTGACGTCGGACAGTCGCTCCTCAGGACCCAGCAACAACAGCACGTCCCCGGGCCGCAGGGTGAGCTTGCGTACGTTTTCCCGAAATCGCTTTCCCGCGCGCGACACGCCGACCAGGGCCACCCGGTAACGATACAGCAAGCGTATCGACATCGCCGAGCGGCCGGCGAGCCTGGACGATTCCGGTACTACGACCTCCCCGAATTCAAGGTCCCCGTCCTCGAGCACCCCCTCCGACTTGCCGACGTACTCGAGTTCCAGCGCACCGAGCGCTTCGTCGAGACTCTCGGGGCTTGCCTCGACGACGAGGATGTCGTCCGCCTCGATCGTGGCGATCCGCGCGAGACCCGGCAGCCGCCTCCCCCGCCGGGTCAGTCCGACGATTTCGATATCGCTCTTCGCGGCCAGTTCGTCGAGCTCGCGGACGCGCTTGCCGATCACTGCCGAACCCTCCGGCACCCGGACTTCGGCAATGTAGTCGGAAATATCGAAAAGGTCGGCCTGGGCCTCGCCTGAGGTGTGCGACGCGGGCAGCAGGCGCCAGCCGAACAGCGTGACGTAAGCGACGCCAACCGCGGCACAAGCGATGCCGACGGGTGTGAAGTCGAACATCTGGAAGGGCTCGCCCAGCGCATCGTTGCGAAATTCCGCTATCACGATATTCGGCGGCGTGCCGATCAATGTGATCATGCCGCCGAGAATGGACGCAAATGACAGCGCCATCAGCGACAGCGACGGGCTGCGGCCGCTCTTCTTCGCGGCCTGCAGATCCAGCGGCATCAGCAGCGCAAGCGCCGCCACGTTGTTCATCACGGCCGACAGGGATGCCGCGAGCCCGGACATGATGCCTATGTGCGCTCGGAGCTTGCGCGACGAGTCGATCACGTAGCGCGCCAGGAGCTCGATGACACCCGAATTGGACAAGCCGCGGCTGACGACGAGCACCAGCGCAATAATGACGGTAGCGGGATGCCCGAAGCCCGAGAATGCTTCCGAAACCGGCACGACGCCCGTAAGCAATGCCGCCATCAGCGCGATGAAGGCAACCAGGTCGTAGCGCCAGCGCCCCCAGATGAGCATTACGAATACGAGTACGAGAATGACGAACAGGATTGCTTGCTGCGGTGTCATCGTCTTCCATGCATTACACGACCGTGTGACGATACGCTATTCGTCACCCGAAAGGCACGCTACGATCACGCCATGGGCTTTATCGTCATGGTCGTATTGTTACTTGCAGTGGTTTTCGGGCCCGGCATCTGGGTGCGGAGGGTGATCGAGCGATACAATAATCCTCCGGACCGGTATTCGGGGACGGGTGCGCAGCTGGCACGCTTCCTGCTGGATCGCCTCGGCATGCAACATGTCGTTGTCGAATCCACCGACCAAGGCGATCACTACGACCCGGAGGCGAAAGCGGTTCGTCTTACGCCCGACAAGTACGACGGCCGGTCGCTCACTGCAATCACGGTCGCCGCGCATGAGGTGGGGCACGCCATCCAGGACCACCAGGGTTATGGACCGCTCAGGCTGCGCACCTATCTCGTCCGCGCCGCACGCCCCGTGGAACGGATCGGGGCCGGCGCACTCATGGTGGCGCCTTTCATCGGCGCCCTGACCCGCGTGCCGAGCATCGGCATCATCATGTTCCTGGCCGGGTTCCTCACGCTTGCAACCTCGACCCTGGTGCACCTTGCGACGCTGCCCACGGAATTCGACGCGAGTTTCAACCGCGCCCTGCCATTGCTTGACGAACAGCGAGTCCTGAAAAAGGTCGATCGCCCACATGCCCGCCGCCTGCTGACGGCAGCCGCCCTGACCTATGTCTCGGCCTCGCTGATGAGTCTGCTCAATATCGCGCGCTGGTGGGCGATCCTGCGGCGTTAGCACCGCAATTCGGCCTGAGTCNNCGCAATAGCCTTAGAAATTACTGGTTTAGGGGCGGCAGCGCTGCTATTATCCGCGCCCGAAAGCCGCTCTGGACCGGGCGAACGCGCCACGAGACACGCCCGCGGGTATTCCCCGGACGGTACTGAACACAGGCACCCACCCTGCACGACGACGCTCCATGTTCTCTGGCATGCCGAGAGCGACGTCATTTGAATGTGGGGGCGTGGGTGCGTTTTGATGGGAACATAGCTGAAGACTCGATATGAAAGACTTAAGCATTTACAGAAATATCGGCATATTTGCCCACGTTGATGCGGGCAAGACGACCACGACCGAACGCATCCTGAAGCTGACAGGCAAGATTCACCGCACCGGCGAAGTCCATGACGGCG
>JABAHS010020478.1_pt3 | contig 12006 bp, 18 predicted proteins | sample 7062111 | NCBI WGS metagenome assembly JABAHS01 (sample SAMN14534600, study PRJNA622989) | marine sediment metagenome | biome: marine biome [ENVO:00000428]; feature: marine pelagic biome [ENVO:01000023]; material: deep marine sediment [ENVO:00002113]; isolation source: pool of 4 deep marine... | reverse complement strand
CTTCTTGTCTTTCCCAGTAAGTAACCTGTCCAAAGGGTTCGTAAAACTCTCTTCCAGGATATGACCCTTCATAAAGAAATTTTTCTGTAGATAATAGACCCTCGTTAGCCTCATTGGAACTTTGTATTGTTCGTGGGTCCATTAGAATTAAAGTTGGAGAGTATTCTTCTAGCCCCTGGATCTTTGGAACTACAATGCTTGCATAGAAAGAATCCCCTTTCTTTGCTTCAAAAGTATAGAATTTTGTATCTCCTGTATCAAGATTCTCATAAATGGCCCATGAAATTTTATGATCAGGTATTACCAATGCAGTTTCCAGACTGCGATGACTATCATCATGAGTAATCAATTTGTGTCCAAATGCAGGGGATGTAACAAGAAAGCTTAAAACAAAAACAAAAAGAATTGCTTTTTTCATGTATTGGGATGCCCTTTTTACTATTTTAACTCAAATCGAAATTCTTCAATTGGCACTAGAAAATAATTTCAGCACTATTCAAATATCAAAACACCCAAAATTGTCTATGAGTCTAATCACTATTCAAAAATGCAAAAATTGTAGAAAAAATTTCCAGGAATGGTCATGTGATTATTGCTATTCCAAATCCGTTATTAGAATTTGCGAGGGACAGTAAAATTGCAAAAATTGCAGAACACAAAATTTGATGAAATGGTTTCAGACAATAAAATCCCAATAAGGCTGGCATGCATCAAACCAAACGGTATGCCTACAGTGGTTTCTCTTTGGTATATCCAATTGGATGGAAGGATTTATTGCGCTACACAAGGTAATGCAAAAATTGTTTCATATTTGGAGAATAACCCAAAATGCGCTTTTGAAATTGCAGGAGACAAGCCTCCATACAAAGGAACCCGTGGTGAAGGAATTACTCAAATCATCCAAGAAAAAGGCAATGAAATACTTGAACTCCTGATGAACAAGTATCTCGGACAAAAGGAATCAACATTAACAAAGTTCTTGAAGAAAAATTCAAAAAATGAGGTAGCAATTGAAATAACTCCTCAAAAAATTTTCAACTATGATTATACAAGAAGGATGAAAGATATCTGAAATGAAAGATGAGGGTTGCCCTACATGCGGGTCTCGTAATTATGGAAATATTGAGATGGTAAAAGAGAATAACAGCGTAGTGTGGAAAAAACAATGCTACTCGTGTAAAAAATTTTGGTATTCTCAAAAATAAGTATCAATTAGAATTCCTAGTGCCAAAAAATTTAGTTTAATGATATAATTAATATCTTAAAAAAATAATATCAATTTATGACAGATATAATTTGGGGGAATGGGTCACAAGTACTCACAAAAGATTCTTTTGTTCTAAACGTCACTCATAGAAAAAATGGAAACAAGGAAAATTACTCAGACTCTGAAAAAATAAAAATCACCTCTGCCGATTTACCAGGTTTTCCTCACAATCAACAAGAATGGGCACCTGAAACTCTCCAAGAATGTATTAAAGATGCATTTCTAAAATGCGAAGTAGATAGAAGAGAGGAAGGAACTCTTCTGGCGAAAGTTTCCCATTCCGGCGTGGGTGGGTATTAGTGTGGGCCCCACTCATAGTTCAAAAATCTGATTTACATAGAGTAAATTGCCAATCTCTCATTTCAAGTGACGTTCCTGCAATAATTTTGAAGGGATTTTATGATAAAAAGAGTTGCCATTCTATAGTCAATAAAATAATGACCGCCCCTGGAGACTACCAAAAGAAAAATCTAAAACACATTGGACCCTTTTTGATGTCTTATGCAACAAACAAGATGGAATATTTTATTCAAGCAAAAAAGACTCAAAAGAAATTTTCGAAAATATTTTCTCAAAAAGAAAACCCCACGAAAAGAATTTTCAATATGCTAAAAATGGTTTTCCCTGAATCAAAAATAAATTTGGCAAATGAATATGGTAAAAAATACTCTCCTTTTGTTATTCGTATTCATGAATTAGGAAAATCAATACCTGTACACAAGGATCATGTTGGTTATGAAGGAAAAGAATATTCTATTTCAAATATTGATTATCAACTATCATGTGTTTTACACCTACAAGAATCAGAACATGGAGGTGATTTGGTAATCTATAATAAAAATTGGAAAAAAACTGACGAAAAATATCGAAAAATAGAATTTGGGTATTCTTCCAAAGTTGTTACTTCAGAAAAATCTTGCAAGATTTCAAATCTTGAACCTGGAGATTTAGTTTTAATCAACCCTATTCAATATCATGAAGTAACAATGATTCAAGGACCAACACCAAGGATTACTTTAGGAATGTTTTTGGGTTTTTCTAATAATGAAAAAAAAATTATTTCCTGGGCCTAGATTAGTTAAAAATGGATTTGATTAGTTTTGTCAGGAAATGCAAAAAACAGTAAATTTGAAAAATCTCTTTTTGTTTTTAGGCGTGACTTACGCCTAGAGGACAATACTGGATTATTCCGAGCACTTGAAAATTCAAAGACAGTGATTCCAATTTTTATTTATGATGATTTTTTTTTGAAGCATTTTAAAGATTCACAATTTCGATGGAACTTTCTTAATGAATCTCTTTTAGATTTGAATGAACAATTAAAAAGCCAAAAAACCTCTTTACAAATTTTTAAAGGAAACCCCAAAAAAATAATCCAAAAAATCGTCGAAGAACATAATATAGATTCTATTTTCATGAATACTGATTTTTCATTTTACTCAAAAAAACGAGATATGGAAATTCATAAACTGTGCTTAGAATTGAAAATACATCTATCAAGTACCCTGGACTTTTTACTACATAACCCTAATGAGATTAAAACAAATCTCAATAATCCTTACACCATTTATTCTCAATTTTATAAAAAAGCCAGGATATTTCCTGTCAGAAAATCCCAAAGGAAATTAAAAAATAATTTTAATAGAGAAAAAATCTCCGATTTTTCCATTTCAGTTCCCAACGTTGAATCTGAATTTCCTGGGGGGCGCTCAAATGGATTAAAAATTCTAAAAAATCTAGATAACTTCAAAGATTATGACAAAACAAGAGATTACCCAATAACCCTCACTACAAGATTATCTTCTCATTTGAGATTTGGAACAGTTTCAATTAGGGAAGCGTACGATTACATCCTCTCAAAATTAGGAACCCATCATACTCTGATGGGCGAAATTTATTGGAGAGAATTTTTCAATCATATTTCTTTTCATTTTCCTTTTGCTACACAAAAGTCATTTAAGAAAAAATATCAAAAAATTTCATGGTCTCGTTCTAAGGTCAAATTTGAGGCATGGTGTAATGCCAAAACTGGCTTTCCAATAGTCGATGCAGGCATGGAGGAATTAAATCACACAGGTTTCATGCATAACCGTGTCAGAATGATTGTGGCATCGTTTCTGACTAAGGATCTTCATATTTACTGGAAATTAGGTGAGAAGTATTTTGCCCAAAAATTAGTAGATTATGATCCTGCTGTGAATTCCGGAAATTGGCAATGGGCTGCATCTACAGGTTGTGACTCTGTCCCCTATTTCAGAATCTTTAATCCCTGGTTACAGCAAGAGAAATTTGACAAAGATTGTTTGTATATAAAAAAATGGATTCCAAAACTGGAATCCTTAACTCCAATTGTCATTCATAATTTATGGAAAAATTTCCCTTCAAATCTTAACTATCCTAAACCAATAGTAGATCACAAAATAGAGGCGCAAAAATCAAAAGAAATTTTTAAAGAAATAAAATAAAAAAATTCATGGTTCAACCATTATTAATTTCCCTTGAATTTTGTCATAGAATCCATTGACTTCCATCGCAGGAACTTTGAATGTGGCTGAAACCACTTCGCCTACTTTTGCTGTGCATTCTGGGACTATCACACTTACACCTAGTTTTGATTCGCCAACACAACCGTGTTTTGTAATTGCCAAGACTGTTACGTCTTCTGTTACTTCTGTTGGAACCAAATTCCATGGTGTTATTGTAAAAAGCAGAACCACAGCAAGTCCTCCAGCTATTAAGGCCATAATCTTAATCGTTGGGGACTTTGATTGAGTGTATACTGGTTTTTGCATTTTACCTCAATGTATATAGGAATTCACAAAATATAATGGAGGGGTAAAAACTACCCCTAGTGCCAAACTTTTGATTCTAGTTATGTGTAGGCTTAGCCTCGCCTGTCACCTTTACGATATCGGGGTCTGAACATACAGATTCAACAGTCCCAATACTCATCAAACCTGAAAAGATCACTCCATCTCCCCACCTGCTTGTGGTTACTTCAAATGGGTACGTGTCACGACCCTCTTCTTGCTTTTGGTGAAGATCTACGCCTTCTCGGTATCTCACATAGAGATTTACGTGAGGAATATCTGGTCCTGGATATTTTTTTAGGTTTACCTGAAACATCATTACTCTAATTAGAAGATCAGGATCTACCTTTGGCAATGTATTCACAACATCCTGAAAGAATTGATAAAAATATGGTTCTAACTTGGGCTGCTGTATCACGACTTTTTCAACTAGTGCTGTCATGACCGTAATTATGCTATTGTGATATTTAACTAGTGATAATTATGGGTGCTAGTGCCAATTTCATTAATTTTCTAACACCATTAATTCCTTAACTCTATTTCTTATCGTTACGGCACTTATACCTGCAGCAAGAGATATTTTTGCTTGTGTTATGTTTTCATTATTTTTTTGAACGGCCAAGTAAACAGCTGCTGCTGCCATGGCCATTGGATGCTTTCCTTCCGTTATTCCTTTTTCTACTCCAATCTCCAGAATTTCTCTAGCATAAATTTTGGAACGCTCAGATATTTTTACTTCATTTGAAATTCTAGAAACAAATTCACAAGGATTATACGATTTTGCATATGTGTTGAGTTCTCTTGAGAGAAATCTATACCCTCTTTGAACTGTCTTCTTTTTTACTCCCCCTGCTTGGGCAATATCGGACAACGTTCTTGGAGTGTCTGTAATTCTACATGCCAAATAAAGAGATGCACATAATATGACATGATTTGATCTCCCGGGTAATAGTTTCTTTTGGTAGGCTTTACGAAAAAGATATGCTGTTTTTTCAACAACATGATGGGGAAGTGCTAATTTGGATCTAATTGCATCAAGAAGAGTAAATGCGTTAGTATATGATTGATTTTGTAGGGAATACCGACTATTCCTATCCCACATTCTAAGTCGATGAAAAGCCCTTTTGTTATCAATAGAGAGGGATTTTCCCGAAGAGTCTCTATCTTTGGATTCAATCAATGTAGATAAACCCATATCTGCCATTTTTAGTGAAATTTTTTGACCCGTTCTAACAGCTCCCTGATAATCATCATTTTGTAAACCAAAATTCTCTGGTCCAAAGGATATGACTTTTTCAGATTGAACTATACCACATTTACTGCAAGAAATTTCTCCAGTTATCAAATCTGTAATCAAAAGTGAATGTTCACAGATTTTTTGTTTTTTACTTTGAACCATAATTACATTAGGACATTACAAAATTTATACAAAGACAATTTACTTTGTGAATGAAAACTTTTTACGAATTTTAGTATAAAATTTTTCAAAATAAAAAGGATTTTCTTAAAGAGCGTTTAATGTCTAATTAAAAATTTATTAATTCTATTTTATTTATTTTGAAATTCTTCTTCAATCTGGTAAACGACATATTCTCCTTTTGAAGAACTAAAAAGACTCACAACCTTTGACATGAATCCATATTTTTTATTTCGCAATCCAATTGCTCTTTTTGCCAAATCTCCTTCGACTAGTTTTGCAATTCCATAAAACCACTGATCTTTGGGATTTCCAGAAAAATCAGAAATGGCAATTTGAACTTTATTGTTATTTCTTATTCTTTTGACTTTTCCTGTATTTTTCCTAGTTGTTACCCATAACACATTTTCCTCTTTTACATACCAAACGGGAGTAATTACTCCATCACCATTTTTTTTAAAAGTTTTCAATGCAATGTATTTTTTATCTGGGGGTATTTCCACATTCTAAAACCGTTTTGAAATAATGTAAATCTTTTTTACTTTTCTTTGAAATTGGGCACTAGGATTTTTCTTACCACTACCACTAGGTTAAATATCATAAGGACAAAATAACTCCTATGGCAGAAGAACAAGAATGGGCTAATTTGCTTGCTGAAGTATTTGACAAGCTTACTGAAAAGCACGCATCCATCACATATGCTTTTGAAAATCTTGAAATGAAAGGCAAGGTGGAAAGAGGCGGCAAAATAGTCCCAACTGGAACAGTTTCTTTATCAGGGAAGCTGACTATAACCGCAAAGTAGGTAGGATGAGAATGAAACATCTAAATCTCTCCGCCAATTTTTTGACTTATTTAGAAAATGGAAGTTTGAGTATATCTACAGGAAAAAAACCCTCAATGAATTTTAAATCTATAGACAATAGAAGAATACTCGATGTTATTGATATTCCAATTAAATTGGATAAAAAACCAGGCTTGATTAAACAACTTACTGAGGCTAAAACCTTGGCAAAAGATCTTAGCAAAAAAAATATCACCTTTGAAATTCACTTAAAGGGAGAACCTGTATTGAAATTAGGTAAAGACGCTAAACCCAAACTAGCAAAGATAGTCACCCTTAGTAGTGACATCGAGATAACTGATTTGAAAAAGCTCAAGAAGTTAAGTGATTTAATCTAATCATAAATTCGAAATCTAGAAAATTTTTCAAAATATTTTTATTCAAAATTATTTACGAAGTCTACAATAGACATAATTTTTCCCATTTCAACTATTCTTCCATAGCTCTTGGTTTTGCTTTTTTTGATTGGTTCGTTATCTACGCTGATGAATAATAGATGAAAGGCATCAATTGGAACTGAGACTCTCTTAATCTTTTCAAATGATGTTATGTTATACATTGCTCTTCCAATATTGCTCCGGTCTTCTAATTTGCATCTCTCGACCCAATCTGAGGCTTCACGTTTCAAAGCTTTTTTTGTTTCAGCTAGTGGTATTTTTAGAGTAACATCTTTCCTTTTTGCATTCCATAAAATTTCTCCATCAGTATTACTTATTACAGCTAGTCTGACGGAATTGTTAAAATCCATTACCATGTTGAGAAGTTTTTCGTATCTTGACATCATCTATTGTATTTTTTTAATGAATAAAAACAGTGCGGTAATATGATGTACATTCTAAAAGATTCACTTAAATCTTATAGTAAAAATAGGATTTTATGGTAACTCCATATTCTGGTTTTGTGGCCTCTGTATGGGAACAATTTCCTCAACTTGCCGAATGGCATGATCTTGATAATTCTATCTTACCACTATGGAAGTTAGATAAATTTATTGAAAAAGGGTATCATAATTTTCATTCTGAAAGGAAACCTCTTTACAATTTGAGCAAATTAATAGAAAAATACGCACAAGATAATGGTGAGCCACTTCTTGCTACCTTCGAGGAAATAGCTCGTTACAAATTTGTAGAAAAAAGATATCAAAAAATGATTGAAACAATACCTAAAGTTTGGGTTGTTGCAAATTATGGCAAAACACAAATCAAAACTCCTGAAAAAATTGAAGTAATTAACTGCAAGAACACAAACCTGGTAAATGTTTGGAGTGTGATTACTCGAGGACCTTATGGGCCATTTGGCTTAATTGCTGAGGAATATGAGGATGGAAATTTCAGAGGATTTTTCACCCTAACCCCAAATGTGTGTAGATATGCTTTGCAATTAATGGGAAAAACTTTAGGACAGAAATTCCGCATTCAATAGCGACCTATCAAATTTATTATTCAATTGCTTATATTTTGAAATTAGTTTCAGGGTTGAGAATTTTTAATACTATCTACGTACCAACTCTCTACAATTTCAAGGCATTCTTCATAATTCATTTGATCCTTAAAATTTCCTTCCTGGTATTTTTCTTGGCAATATTGAAGACTTGAGTTATAGGTTTGTTGTATGTTTTGTTGGATTTTTTCTTGTTGGGTGGTCGAAGTAATTATCAAGGGAAATGTATTAGATGCAACAGAATTTGTAACAAATACTAATGCTAGTAGAATTGGAATTGCTACAACAATAATAACAAAAATTTTTCTCATAACATTATTTTTTACTAATTATCTAAATAGGATTTCAATGAGATTATACATGATAAATTGGATTTTTTATCGTATTGGAATAAAGGTAAAAAATTGGCACTATCAATTTTGGTTGGCATTAGTTAAATATCATATTCACTCAAGTACAGTATGAATCTTCAATATTCAAATCGAAGGGATTTGGTGGCAGATTGCCCAAAGTGTAGGTCACCTGCATTAGTATTGGTTACCGCTTCAAATGGACGCAACTCTAAAGATTTCCTGGCATGCGCGAGGTGTAAATTTTACATGTTCGTAGAGGAATTCAAAGAACGTTTATTCACGGTTTGAGCACCAGAGTATCAAAAAACATCGAAAAAACATGCCACATATAGTATTAAACGGAAAGGTTGACCTCCTGAAGATTCAAGATGCCTTCCAACCAATATTTTTGAAGTCAGACTCAATAATTCGTGTAAAAGAAATGTATCTAAATTCAGCCAAAAACAATGCCCTTTATTCTACTCTTGTCATTGATGAGACTAATCAAGAATTCTTTATCGAAGTATTGTCTGGTGATTCAAAAACAACAATAAGATTATTCCCATTGACTGATCCGGAAAAAACTGATTCAGTAAAAAATGCAATGGTATTGATATGCAAATCGATTAAAGAGTTATACCCCGACATTCCTGTTGGCAAAACTAATCTTAAAGACTATCTTTTAGGAATGTCAATACATTGTTGAAATTTGTACTTCATAGAACGACATCTCTAGATAGAGATAGAATATTCGAGTTGAGTACCAATTTAGAAAACTTTTCAAAATTGTTTCCCAAATATTTCAAATCGTTGAAAATTACCCAGGCAAATAACTCTGAACTTTTAGTAGAGGAGGAATTATCTTTCTTAAGAATAAGAAGAAAAATACAAACTAAACATAATATACAAAAGCCCAACATTCATAAAATTTGGATTTTATCTGGGCCCCTAAAAGGTTCATCCTTTGTTGAATATTATGAAAAAGCAAGTAAAGGAACTGCAATAACAATAGAAGTCAATCTTTCTTTCAATAATATTTTCGTGATTTTTTATCCACTACAAAAATTTGTCAAAAACCAAGTCAACAAAATAATGGATGAATTCATTTATCAGTGTGAGCTTCATGAGAAAATTTTAGAAAAATAAAAAATTAGCACTAGATTATTATGATGCCAGCAAGATAAATATCAAAATAAAGATCAACAAGCAATGACACAAAATGTCACAATAATTGGTGCAGGTGTAGGAGGTTTAACTATGGCTGCTCTCTTGGCAAAAGAGGGTATTAGGACCACAACATATGAAAAATATGGTAAAGTTGGTGGAAGGACTGCATCAATCACCTACAAAAATCACATTTTAGATAACGGGTTTCATATTATGCCATTTTACACTCAATCAGCGATTTATCAAATTCTCAAGAAAATTGGAATCGAATCTCAATTAAAACTAGGTAGAGTTGATGATATTGCATTTTATTCTGACGATTCTTTTCATATCTATCCAAAGGGCATACTAGATCTTCTGAAATTGTCTATGGTTCCATTAAAAAGCAGGCTTGCTTTGTTAAGAATTCTTTTACCTCTTGCATTTTCATCGATTGAAAAAACGGAATCTTGGGATGACACCTCTCTTGTTGATATTACCAAAAATTTAGATGAGAAAACTAATGCCTTTTTTGAAGCAGTTTGCATGTTGGCATTTGCTGATAGCGCCAAAAACATTTCCTTGGGTGAATTTGCAAGAACAATAATTAGGGCTAATCCATTCAAAGGCGGTACTAGCGAATTTGCATATCCTTCTGATGGAGGTTATGATAAAATTTCTCAAATCCTTTCAAATTACATTCAATCAAAAGGAAATTCAATTTTGCTTAATAGCAGCATAAAAAAAATCCTAATTGAAAACAACCAGGTTACTGGATTTATTGATAATAAAGGTAATTTCATAGAGACTAATTGTATTGTTATTTCATATCCTGCATACCAAGCTCTTAAGCAGTTATTTGATAAGGAAGTTTTTGATCAAAAATTTTTAAAAAAAATTGATAATCTAAATGATACCACTGCCGTTATTGAAGTACATTTTGCTTTATCTAAAAAATTAGATACTCGTCATGTTGTTTTTCCTGTTGGAGAAAAATATACTGCAAAGGGAATTTTTTTCATTTCTAATATGACTCCAAAAGTTTCACCTAAAGGGGAGCATTTGATAATTACAGGAACACCTGTACCTCCACAATATGTGAAAAGCCCCCAAAAAATACGTGAAACTGTAGAAAAAATGAAAGAAGAAATAAACGCAATCTATCCGGATTTCAAAAGTTCCTTACTTTGGGAAAGGCCAATGGGATGGAGTCTGGTGGAATCAGTTGTCAAGAAACCAGGAAAAGTATGGAAATCAAAAATGCCACACAAGGTAAACGGAATAGATGGTCTTTTCTTCGTTGGGGACTCTACTGTAAGTTATGGAATCGGAACCGATTCGGCTGCGCATAGTTCAATTCTGTGTCTTCCAAAAATACTCGAATACCTGAGACAACAAAAACCAATTATTAACTAGACTATGCTGCTCTGATTAATCTGGGTAAATGTTCTAAGGATGTGTCTTTTAGAACAGTAGCCTCAAATTTTGGGGTTTTTTCAGATTGTAAGGCAAAACCTCCCACAAAAATTGGAATTTGGTATGCCTCTGTGATTTTCCGTACCAGCCTTTGACCAGGCTTTATGTTGTCCTCTAATGTTATTGAGACAAAAACAACGTCTGGCTTTGCAGTTTCAATAAAACTGATAATAGATTCATTTGGAGCCGAATTTGCTAAATTGTAAACTTTGAATCCTTTTGAACTGAGATAAGTTTCTAGAACATCGCATCCTAACCTATGTTCTTCTCCTTGTGGAACGCAAACAAGTATCTTTTTCTTATTTGATTCTCCCTGATTTCTATCCATTATAATTTTAACAAGTCCCTGGGCAACATTAGAGGCTACATGTTCAGTGGCTATACTGATTTTGTTATTGGCCCAATTCTCTCCAATCAAGTACATGACTGGACGTAAAATTTTATCAAAAAAATCTGCAGAATTGAATAATTTTACATAATCTTCATAAGTTTTCAAAGATGACTTGATATCTCCTTGAGTAAATTTTTTGTAAAGCTGCTCTTTTGTCTTTTTCCTGGCCTCCTCTTTTTTGGCCATATTCTCAGGATTGTGGGATGCCAAAAATGAAATGATCTTTGGATCATTTCTGTAATCAGGAGGTATATCGTCTTTCAGAACATCAGCTGCCTTCCCAAGATACTTGACAATCTCTTGCCTTGAGGTGTTTTTTTGCTTGTCCCAGACACTTTTAACAAGGTAGAGATATTGGTCGCCTTTAATTTTTTTAGCCCTGATGTATACCATTTTAAAATTTTTAATCCTGCTATGGTATATATTTAATGCCAAATTATCCATCTAGTGCCAAAAATATTACCTTTTTGTCATTGATTAAATCATTTCATGACTGTTCTATTTACCACTAGTAAAAAATATTGGCACCATTTTAAATAAAATAACGACAAAAAACACACCATGAAGAATTCATTTTATCTGAGATGCAAATATCCCGGAGTTGTTCTGGCATGCCGAACTATATTTGGAAGTAAGGGAGGTGAAATCCTTGGATAAAACTATTGTTATATCTGGTGGAATAATTACTGCCTTAGGAGTATCTTTTGCCATTGCTGGAGAATTAGATTATACTCTACATTCTGCATACGGAATGGGTGGTGCTTTCTGGACCCTCGTTGGATTGGTAACAGTTGGGGTAGGTCTTAGGGTAAACCGCAAGAGGAAATTAGAGAAACTTCCCAGAGTAGGTGTAATCTAATAAATGTCTCAAAAGGCAGATAGT
>JABAHS010131974.1_pt3 | contig 12021 bp, 23 predicted proteins | sample 7062111 | NCBI WGS metagenome assembly JABAHS01 (sample SAMN14534600, study PRJNA622989) | marine sediment metagenome | biome: marine biome [ENVO:00000428]; feature: marine pelagic biome [ENVO:01000023]; material: deep marine sediment [ENVO:00002113]; isolation source: pool of 4 deep marine... | reverse complement strand
GCGACTCTCTTCCTTCAGCCTGGATACTTCGTGAGGCCACGGGACGCAGATGAGAGCACGACCGGGACGGATGATGCGGTGATCGTAGAGAGCGGGGATGAGCGGATCATCCTTGCTACGAACAACGCGAAGGCATGGGAGAGCCTGATATCTGCGCTAGGCCGTGACCTGGACAAGGGAGAGGTTGCCCTCACTGCTGAGGATGGAACCAACCGTGGGCTGATTCAACTCAGACCCAACGGAGACATCGGGATCACGGTCGGGGATGGTGGCTCGAATGCTGTAATCATGTCCTTGGATGCTTCGGCGGGTACGTTGACTGTAACTACGACAGGAGATATTGACCTATTTCCTACAGGACTCGTCCACATCGGATCAGGAACATCCTACACCCTTGTCAGGTGGGAGCAGGTCCAGGCATGGTGGGACACATTAGTAACAGGCGTCGCTGATCTTTACAAATTGCATACACATCCGGATCCAGTATCGGGAAACACTGGACCTCCTAGCAATACGTTCCCAGCATATCCCACGAACGCGAAGTCCAACGACGGACGGTGTAACTGATGACATGGGAGGCTAGGACAGAGGGACAGCGCAAGCGTGCGATCCTGATAGACGAAGTGACCAAGGACTGGAGGCTCTCTTCGGGTCGTCTTCAGTGGGACGCGACCAGTGTCTCCCAGGTCTATCACGCTGTCCTGACCCAGCTTGCGAGTATCCCGACTTCTCCCCAGTATGGGTCCAGGCTACATGAGCCATGGAAGATCATCGGGACGCAGATACAGGAGCTAGAGTTCTCGCTCCTGTCTGCATTGTCTCCGCTTGAAGATACCAAGGTCATCAAGGCCGGGAGTGCTTCTGTGGAAGTCGAGCCGGCTGGGGGATTCATTGTATCGGTTCGGGTAATTTGGACCGATGGTGGTGGTGAGAAACAGGACCTTCAGGTCCCAATTCAGCCGGGGTTCTACTGATGCCAAGCTACACGACTCCGACCCAAGAGGAGCTCCTCGCAATCATCCGAGCCGGGTGGAATACGTGGCTCCAAGATATGGACACGAGCGACGGGTCTCCCGAGTATCATCTCGGGAATGTGATCGCCCAAGCCGTGGTCGCGAGCATGGGGAATGCGAAGGCCCTCCATCGTGATATCAATCCGCTCTATTCTAGCGAAGATGATCTGTCGAATTTGGCGAGTCTATATGGCCTGACTAGGGTCGCGGCTCGAGGGGCATCAGATGGAGAGGTCCGAGTGACTGTGACCGGGACCGGATCATGGCTTGCGACTCAGCAGTGGCGGAGTGCGGATGGGATCACGTATCAGGCGGACACGGCTGGATCCTGGAGTGCCTCTGGGAACGTGGATATCCCGTTCTCCGCTGTAGACACTGGAGCAGCCACGACCAAGGCTGTAGGAACGACCTTGACGACTCTGAGTCCACCGTCTGGGATGAGCTCGGTCGGGACTATCCAGACAGCATTCACCACCATAGGACTCGACCAGGAGACGGATGAGGAGCTTCGGGAGCGCCTACTGAATCTCCTTGGAGGAACCGGGAACTCCGGGAACCGAGGGGATTTTGTCCGGTGGATGACTGATATCGACGAAGTCGCGGAGGGATATGTCTACAAGGCAATTCGTCACATTCTGTCCGTAGATGGAACGATCTTCGGTCATGCCACGGTCCCTGGTGGAAGATGGCTCACATCGGCAATCCTGACGGATGTCAATAACTACATCAATGGGACCTCGACCACGGATGGTCAGAGAGCAGTAGGTCAGGACTTCCTAGCTGTTCTTCCCACTGCCCAGGATCAGGCTGTCGATGTGGAGATCACCCCAGACGACAACTATGGCCGGGACTGGGGAACAGCAGCAAGTGCAACCCTCACTGTCTCTGGCATCTCCACGGATGGGACCTTCTTCACTGTGACAACGGATCCCTCGTCTGAGAACCTCGTAGTCGGAGATAGGGTTGCAATCAACATCAGGACACAATCGAGCGCATCTCACTACCATCTCGAGGTCAGGACAGTGACGAATATAGTGGGCTCTGGTTCTCCATGGTCCATCTATGTTGATACGCCATTTACGGACTCAACAGGCACCGGACCGGCATATCCAGCCGGTCCAACCACAGAGGCGACCGTTACAGCCATCGAGGGGATATTTGATAGCCTGGGTCCTGCTGATGACGCGACGGGCTCCAGATGGCCTCTGGTGAGCTCTGAGAGGCCCACAGACCTCGTCCTCGCTGATCTCAATAGGTCGATCATGGATGTGGAGGTGGATGGGGTGAGAAGGCACCTGAACACGTCCTGGACAACGCCGGCCTCGGACGTGACAGCGACAGCATCTGCCCTGAGCGGGTCCACGTTTGTGGCGAATGCGATACGACTCACCACTACTCGTATAAGGTACGATAAGTTAAACACATGAGATTCGGAGCCTTCTCATACTTCGGCGGGACCGCCCGGTTCGGCGGATCTGTAGACGCTGAGGAGCGGTGGTACAATTTGCTCCAGAACCATCTCGGCGCTGGAGCATATACGAAGGATTATGATGCGGTCCGCTCTCGGTTTCTGATGGGTCTTGCTCGTGGTATCTCTGCCATGGAGAGCGAGGCACGCAAGACCGCGAACGAGAGCGTCCAAGCAAAGGCCCTAGCCGCTCTTGAGGACTGGGAGAAGATAGCTGCTCTTGTGTTCGCTCCAAGCGGTCTCAAGACCATTCAGAGGCGTCAGGCATTCCAAAGGGCCCTCATGCGGATCCTCGTCAACATGGCGAACGTGAGGAAGATCGCCACTGAAGCCGAGAACATGATCGACGATCCGAACTACTTCACATGGGCGGAGGGATACGAGAACGACTACTCCACGATGATCGGACCGAATGGGGCAGCGTTCTTCGTGATTCTCCTTCCTGAGTTTATGCAGTTGCCAGAGTATCGAGAATTATATAGAGCGGTCGAGGAGATGGTCGAGAGGTGGGCACCAGCCCACACCATCCCGGCAATAGCTACCTCGAACGACCAGGTTTCCTCTCCGTTCTATCCTGAGTTCTATTCAGATGGCTTCCGCGGTTGTGCGTGCGGGAAGGATGTTCCTGGTGCCTAGCGAGAACAGGACAGTCACGATCGCCAACTGGCCGGCTCCTCATGAACCCTGGAACGGTCTTTATAACTGCCCGAGGTATTCTGACTTCAACTCGTGGCAGGATAACGGAATCCGAGGTCTGAACTTCAGCGGATGCGCGAAGTTCTCGGGATGGAAGGGCTCGGCCTGGCAATTCGCCCAGAGGGGTCCGGTTCCGACATCTGGTTCCACGGTTTTCTCTCTGTTCAATGACCAGTTGACAACTCGAGCCTATGCGGACAGATGGCTGGATACGAGATATCGAATCGTCCTTATGAAGGCGTGGACGGTCTCGTCCGCGGCTGCACTCATACAGGGCGGGAGCCACGATCCGAACACGCACCAGAACTCACCAGAGTATCAACTGTTCTGGACTGGAGCTGGTGCGAGCATCGGCAATCCACCGACCGGGGTCTATTGGACGCCATCTGGATGGTCGAATATCTACATATTTGCCGAGTCTGGTGGGAATGGATTCGTAGTAGCCAACTACTCTGGGAGCTCCATATATATCTGCATGACCGGATGGGTCTTCGAGAGCGATGATGGAACTGGGAATGGAGAGCCTGAGGAGAGGCGTATCTATACCCAGAATCTCTATCAGAGCCCGAAGGCAGACCAGATGAACAGGATCCAGGATCGTCGGATATTCGCTGGAGAGGCCGATGGATCCACGTTCTATTCGAGCCTGACGGACATCGGGGCGTCCGCTTACTATGGTCAATGGACATATGATGGGACGAGCACTCCACCTCTGACCGTTCTCGATAGCGGAAGAGACTGGAGGAAACGGATGAACTTGACCTTCATTCAGAGGGTCACTAGTGCGGCTGAGCTCCCTGGAGGGGCATCGTATGATCCAGATACGAGTCTCTCGAAGACCTGGGATATCTGGTACACGGATATAGGCACGGACCCGAGCGTCTCGGCTCCCACGGCTCCCACTGATGTGGCTCTGACGGATGGGAATGTCTACTACGCAGCAGCTCGAGCGAATCTCTCTCCTGTATCGACTGGAGACTTCTTCGCCCGTGTTTCTGGTGGTTCTGACCGCTTCGGGATGCTCCTAAACATCCAGTATCCAGCGAGGCCGTAGTATGGCGAGTGAGAACAGAACATGGACTCAGAGTCTCTACGGGTCAATCGCCGCTGCAAAATTCAACGACGTCCAGGACTACTGGTCCGTCGGTTGGGAGTTCTTCGGTTCGACCCTGTCTCCGACTGTTCAGCTCGAAGGAGCAAGGCGCATCTATGCTCAGGGATCCTTCACGGCTGGTGGAGCGACAGCAATCGATCAATCCATCGACTGGAGAGACAGGATTCTCGAGGTCACGGTTACTCAGATCAGCAACAGTGGAGGCGGTGGGGCTGCAACGGATCTGCCAGGGGGAGCGACCTATGATCCGAACGCGACATTCGACGCTCAGGAGTGGAACCTATTCGGGACCGAGGGAGGGGCGAACCTGACCCTCCCAACTCCGACTGGGGTCAAGTGGCAACCATTCGGAGCTCCTCACGCTAATGAGTGGATATATGCGTCCGATACCACGAGTGGCGGGATCACAGCTGGAGACCTCGTCTGGATGAATAACACCGGGAATACAGTCTACCTGATGATTGAGATCCTCTACACCGGGGATGTGTCTTAGGAGGAAGGAATGGCTCAAACGCCAAAGTATCCGCAGAATCTCCCGACCGCCGATGACTGGAGCACGTCGAATGCCGGCATGGGCCGGGAGAAGTCCAACGACAAGTCTCCGGTTGATCTGAATGTCAATGCTGTCGCGGAAGAGTTCAACCAGGCTCGACAGGAAATCATAGCGATAGCCAAGAAGCTGGGTATTGACAGGACGGATCTTACTGATAGCTCAGACACTGACTACGCAAACTCAGGAGAGATTCTCTCCTTCATGGCTCAGAGAGCTGATAAGCCTGGGTTTGTGGAGCACTTCGTCAATAGATCAGGAATCGCGCATGACTCGAACTATTTGCTGGCCGCCGGAACCGCTACGACAGTGTGGTTCTCGGACGCAGTCGGAGTAAAAGCACAGACGATCCAGGTTGCGACCGACACCGGCTGGGCAACGCAAGATCAGCCCATGAGGTTCCGGTCCACTCATGTCCGGTTCAGATGGCAGGTGGATACGTTGGTCGGCAGTTGGGCCAATGGAGACTACATGAGACTCGGTCTCTATAACTCTGTAGCTCCGTCCTTTGTGGATTTCTATGTCGCGAGGGCCGCTGGATCGTGGCCTGTCTGGACGGTCAGGATCGATGATGGGATCGGTGGAACCGCATCGGATACACTCACTGTCGCACCATCCACTGGCTGGCATGTATTCGAGATCGTCACGACCGCGACTGGGGCGACTTTTTACCATGATCGAGGAGCGGGGACAGCCGACGAGGATTCGAAGACATTGACACAGGCCCCAGCGAACGACAAGGCGGATCTTATCCTGTGGACGAACGAGGCCGCAGGGGGAGACGTCCTGAGAACTGACATGATATCCGCTCAAGACAAGCGGATACTATAGGAGGCCACAATGGCAGGACAGGCGCTGATCTGTATAGATACACCAGACGGAACAAAGCCCGTCACGGGAGACACCGGAGGATCGATTCCGACCTCGAGTTCTCCCAATACCGGCATGGTATCGGGATCCGTAACATGCACCCTTGCGAATACGGCTTATGCTCTCGGCTCATCGACAGCCTGTGAGGCTGTCATCGTGACAGCAGACGAGGCGAATACCGGCAATGTCATCATGGGAGACTCCGGGATCACGACCGCTGGAGTAGGAGTCCCGAAACCCTCGACGGCTCCGACGAACCCAGTCCCGATCGACGATATCGCCAAGATCTATGTCGCAAGTTCCGTCGGTGGAGATGTAGTTCAGTTCGTGTACTTCACGAGGATCTAGATGCGACACTGGAAGGACGGCCAACTCCAGGGAGGAGCTCCATCCGCCCATGGGTCGACGCACTCCTTCGGATCCACTGATGCGATCCCTGGAGGGGAGCAGATAGAGCAGACCTGGGTTTGTACTGCCACCGAGTCAGTCGGAGACGCGNNCTGCATCATCGTGAAGACTGGAGAACTCGGTGGATTCGCCGGCCTCACCCCTGACGCCCTCTATTTCGTCTCAGCAATCGCAGCTGGGGCGATCTCGACAAGCCATCCAACTACTCCGAACCTAGCCCAACTGGTCGGGAGAGCCGTCGATACAACGACCCTGAACATTACCATCGGACAGCCTGTCCAGATGTGAGGAGGAAAAATGGCGATCACCATGGAATACATATGTGATCTGAAACACGAGAAGACCCTGGACATGGATAGGAATGTGATCGCGGAGAACCTGAAGAAGGGGGACACGTTCGTGATCGACCACGGGGACCGAGAGAAGGATGAGCTTCTAGCTCGGAGCCTAGAGGCAACGAAGATTCCCGGTCATACCGGGATGATCAATATGTTCAAGAGAGTAAAAGGAGCCTAGAAAATGGCGAACGTCAAGCCTGTATTTCAGGACACGACAACTGGATGGTCGAAGCAATTCTCCGACTCGGATACTGCCCTCCTTGGTGGGATTGACAGGAGCGCGGCTGGATCCCTGTCAATCGGGACCACGAACTCCACGGCGATCTCTATCGGGAAGACCGGGATCACGACCACGGTCGAGGGAGACCTGACTGTCCAGGGAACCCAGACCTATGTCGGAGGAACCACGTTCCAGGGGAACACGACCTTCGGAGACGCGGCCACTGATACAGTAGAATTCGTCGCACGAATGGCGACCTCGACCCACCTGCTCCCGATTGCGGACAGCTCAAGTAATCTCGGCTCTGATTCTCTCAGGTTCCTCGGTGGGTTTATCGATAAGGTGACGACCGAGGAGATAGAGGACACTGTCGGGACGCTCGTGATCGACTCGATAAACGCCTCCGCCCNNGAACTCGGACGCGACCTATACGACAGAGGTTTCCATCCTTGGAGACCTGGACGTCTCCGAGACTCTCGACATTACCGGGGCGACGAACTGCAAAGGCGGCCTCCTGGTCGACACTGGAGGAACCTTGGACGTTGACGTGATTAGTGACTTCTCCGCTAACGTGGACATATCTGGGACCGCGATCCTGACCGTCGCTGCGACCGCGACCTTCAACGGCGACACGAACATAGGGAGTGACTCCGCGGATGATGTGATAGTCAATGCCAGTCTGGCGTCGGACATCATACCCAAGACTGATGGAACCTATNNAGGTTTGCAGAGATATGGTGCGACGACCTGACTGTCACGAGCGGAATCACGGCGACTCAGGCGAACCGGGTCGAGAACGACTACGTCGCCGCGACTGGAGGCATAGCAGATCGTGATGTCGTGTATAAGAACGCAACGAACAACGAGGTCGGGAAAGCTCAGGCTAACTCAGCTACGACCTCAAAGGTGGTCGGGATTGCGATGGAGGCAATCTCCGCCGCGAGTTCCGGGGCAATTGCATCCAAGGGAGTGATAACGAGCGTGGGTTCTGGATGGACGGCTGGAGCTCCGATCTATCTATCAACCTCAGTGGCTGGTGGAACTCAGACCACGTTCCCGACCGGCTCCGGCAATATCGTCCTCCCGCTCGGGTTCGCCAAGAACGCGACAGACCTCGACTATCAACTCCAGACGCCGACGATCCTCTCCTGATGGGAAAGAAGCAACAGGCCAGACCCGAGTCCACTTACTCGGATATCAACGTCAACCCTGACGACCAGAAGCTTCTTTCAGATGCCCGTCGTGAGTTGAACGACTTGGAGAAGACGTTCGGATCTCTCGTCGCCAAACTTATGAACTCCCCACAGGTGAAGGAGCTCAGGGAGAATATCGACAGGGCGGACAAGGCATATCAGACCATAGGATTCCACGTTCTGAAGAAGTATGGGATCGAGCCGGACGATGCCACGAACTGGCGATATGACTTCCAGTCAGGGATGATCAAACACGTCAACGGCAAGCAAGAGAAGAAGTAGGGGACCGACGTGGCCGGAGACAAGCTCCTCATAATAGACTCCGCGACAGGGTGGAAGAAACAGGCGGACATAACAGCCGTCTACACATCTGAGACGTCGACCTCGAAGATCCTCGCACCTGACGGATCGAACGGGGTCCAGTGGGTTACGGCTTCCGGCGGTGGAGTGTTCGGAGACGAATATTTTCAGGCGGAACAGTGGGGACAAACGAGCACGTCACAGACTACGTATCAGGACCGCGTGACGTTGAACGCTACCAGCTTGACGAACACGTACTACTATCGTCTGGAGTGGATGTACGACACTTACCACGGCGCAACGAGTGTCGAGGGTAGGACATACAACTCCACGGGCGCAAGCACGGTCCATGAGTCAAGTCATACGGAAACAGAGTTTACCAACTTCCACGGATCGCGAAGACTGACCAGTCTTTCCGGGTCTGTCACTTTCAAGATTCAGTGGAAGGTCACTGGATCAGGGTCCGCGTATATCAAATACGCGAGACTCGTTCTCTATCGAGTGTCCTGATGGCTGGATCGTATCTGACAACGAAGGACTCGACGACTGGATGGGACAAACAGAGTGACGTGACAGGGGTCTGGACCTCCTCCACAGACACGACACGGGGACTCAGGCCGGACGGATCAAACGGTACTATCTGGGCGGACCAGAATGGAGCTGGAGTATTCGGAGATGGCTTCCAGTATGATGAGACTTGGAGCGAAACAACGCACGCGGCCGCAGGGTATACAGTGCTCGCGACGATCACAACGCCAGCCCTGAGCACGTCGGCATGTTACGTGGCGGTCTTTTCTGGACAGTTAAAGAGTAGCGTCAATAACAAATATGCGACCCTGACGCTTTACACTTCGCCGTATGGTGGATCGGTATATCTAAACAACACATACCAGATGGAATACAGAAACAAGAGCTCCGAGTATTACTTTTGTCCACCTCTTGCGCTCGCGTTCACGATCGAGTTGAGGCTATCCAGAGAGGGAAATCCCGTCACGGCATATGCTAAGGAGGCTTCCCTCATGTTCTACAGGGTGACATGATATGACGTGGCAATACGATAGCGGACTTGACCGCTGGGTCAGTGATTATACGAAGGCTCCCCCGTCTCCATATTTGGATCGGATCAGACGAGAGGTCGAGGCGTCCGCAATGGTGAACCCAGAGTATTATGACGGTTCAACGTGGGTGGAAAACGAGGACACGCCAGCGGACTCGATCCTCTATTGCTACTTCACGAGCGAGCCGGTCGCGGGGGATAAGACGATTTTCGATGGGATCATCTCCGGCCTGATTCCCAGACCGACAGGTCTTGGTCATTGGTTCAAGCGCAGGGTTGATCAGGACACGTCGTTGACAGACGTATGGGCTAATTATCTGACCATGACCCGTACAGACATCCCATACGGCAAATACAAGATCACATGGACCGCGGACATCGACACGACGGCGGGAAACACGGTATGTGAGGCACGGGTAGCCATAGACGGATCGCCGGGTGGTAAGGCACAGACGAACATAGACACCGTCAACCTGTCGGGGTTCGATGTACGAGAACTGGATGACGGGTCGCATACAGTGGAGATAGACTTCAGGCGTTCGGTTGGAAGCGGGACGGCTCAGATCAGGAACGCGAAGATCATCATCGAGGACCTTGGAAGGTTTGAGGAGGCGACCTGATGCCCGACCTCTATGGGATAAAGCAGACGCTCACCTCGGGGAACCAGTGGAACAAGACAGAACCCACTGCCGGCTCCTCGATCACCAATGGGATCAAGACATACAATGCGGACACGGTCGGAGGACTGTTCGACTTCTCGGACGCCGGCCTTCTAGGGACAGCATCAGCCGAGATATCACGGATTGAACTCAACCTTAACGGTCTTGCTGGTGGAGACACGTTTGATATCTACATTTTCAACGGGTCTATAGAGACTCTATGGTGGAGTCTCTCCCAGGGCGTTCATATTATCCTAGCAGAGAATGCCGGGGAGCTCGTGCTTCCATCTGGCTATCAGATTCGGTGTGCATGTTCCTCGAATACGACAGCGAACACGACCGCGGACTTCTATGCTACTGAGTACGGGAACCTACTAAACGAAGTTCGGATGCTGCATATCGGTGAGTGGCAGATTGAGATCTTCGTAAAGACCGGATCTCCGACTGGAGCACCACGGAACGTGGCGGTCGGTAGTATCGATTATGAAGTGGTCAAGGTCAAGGATCCAGCTGCCGCGAATTGGGCATCTCCTATCTACACATTTACTCGCTATTACTGGTACCAGACCCAAGGTGACACGAACCCGATCAAGATCGGTCCTCAGACCTGATGGCATTTCCGCAGCTAACACCATTCCTGAATCCACGAGGTACTCGTGGATATGGGGAGGGATCGTCTCTCGCTGTGGCGACTCGTGGCTACTGGTCATGGTGGGGACAGCAAGTGATAGTCACCCCGGTCGACGTGTTCGAGTGGAGTCTGGCGATCGTGAGGGAGTCACAGGATGAGCTCCCGATCGTGAGAGAGAGCGAACGAGAGGGCCCGATCGCCCGAGAGATAAGGAAGAAGGTTGAGGGATGACCTGCGACTGTAGAGACACTCTCCATCTCAATGATTATGGAACCCAGCTGAAAATCCAGATCGTGGAGTGCGACCAGACCACCGGCCTGGATGTTCCAGTGGACGTGAGTGCAGCAATCACGCTCCAGATCATCCTCAAGCCACCGATCGCGGCTGCATCCACGAAGACCGCTCTCATTCTGAATCCACCAGGGACAGACGGCTGGATCTACTACACGACGCAGATAGGGGACATAAACGAGATCGGGGCCTGGAAGATCCAGGCTTATGCAGCATGGGCGAACGGGGCGTGGAGGACCGCGAAGAGTTCCTTCCCTGTGGAGGATATTCTATAATGGTGGAGAAGGAGGAGGGTAATGCCTGGAAAGTCTGATAATCTGAAGTTAGCACTCCCGATTGTGATTCAACTACTTGTGATTATCGGAGGCGGGATTGCGCTCTTCTATCAGACGAGTTCCTCCCATGAGACTGCCCTTCAGGAAACGAAGGTCGAAATCATCCGCAAGGTTGATAAAACAGAGGACAAGGTTGAAGACGTCCAGGAAGACGTCGACGAGCTCCAACTGGAGCAAAAGGTTATGAAGAAGGAGATTCTCGAGGCCGTGGACCAAGGAGAGGATCTCCGAGAGATGAAGCATAAACTCGACTGCCACGCGTCGAAGGGTGCTCGATGCAAGTCGCCATGAAGGAGGAACCATGCCAGACAAAAAGAAGAAGCTCCCTCATCCAGTTCTATATGCCTTGATCAGCTGGCTGAGTCATTCCAGCTCATGGTCTCTGATCGCGGGTGTCGTGCTTGGCATTGTCGCAGCTATCGTCCCAAGGTGGACAGGCATGGAGGCAATGGTCAAGGTATTTGACCAACTCGCGATCCTCTTGCCTGTGGTGTTCACGATTCTGGCAGCTGGTCAGAAATACGCAGACAGCAGGACCGACGGGAGGACGAGTGCCTTCGTTCGGTGGCATGAGAAGAAGGAGGAGGAGGAGGCAGGGGGCGACTCATGAAACGCAACAGATTCGACCACGGGACAGCCATGGTCCTACTCATGGCGGTTATGTGCGTTGCGGTCATGGGAAAGAAGTGCGACAAGGACAAGGTGAAGAAGAATTTCAGGATCTGGAACCTGAAGGCCGGGGAAGCCCTAGTAGAGTTGAACGAGGCATGGGACGAGAGCTACACGGCTGCGAGTGAGGAGATTGCGGACAGGGTGATCGCGGATGGTGACCCGGACTGGACTGAGGCTGAGGCTGAGGCTGCATTCAAGGAGGCGAT
>JABAHS010000606.1_pt4 | contig 12021 bp, 11 predicted proteins | sample 7062111 | NCBI WGS metagenome assembly JABAHS01 (sample SAMN14534600, study PRJNA622989) | marine sediment metagenome | biome: marine biome [ENVO:00000428]; feature: marine pelagic biome [ENVO:01000023]; material: deep marine sediment [ENVO:00002113]; isolation source: pool of 4 deep marine... | reverse complement strand
CAAGACAAGAGCTGTGGAGCCTATGAACAGAGGCTCACTCGGAGTCTTGAGATCGAGTCGATCAGGGCTTTGAGGGTGGAGGCAAGGAGGCATAGTAAGCGGTAAGGTCTTGGCTGTAAACAGGAATGATTTTCCTGTCTGGGCACGATTTGGCAACAGAACAGATGGCGGATGATGAATGCGAAACTGGGAACCCGCTAGCGGGATTGAGCGGAGCGAAGCGAGCGCGAAAAAGTGGTAATTGAACCGGTTCGGTGGTGGGATCTTATTGAGTGGCGTTTTCTTCGATCTCACCCAGTTCAATTTCCACGGCTTGCTCTTCTCTCAGTAGAAAGAAGATCACCCGCATCATCAAGACCAGAATCACTGCCAAGGTGAATACAATTATGTATCCAAAGAGGTTCATGATGTTAAAACCTCGGCTAAAGGTTTAAGGCAAAAGGCGCAAGGCCTTGGCGTTAGAGGTTGGAGGAGCGGCCTTCGACACGCTCAGGCCTCGAGGTTGGAGGCAAAAACATATACACGTATCATGATTTGTTGCCTCAAACCTCTAACCTCAAACCTCCAACATCTTTTCTGTCGTCTGACTTCTGGCTACATGCTTTGCCCCACTGCATCAGGCAAAGGAACAGGTTCAAATTGTTTAAAATTCCTTGTAAACTCTACTCCAATTCCCTTATTTTTCTGATCGACTCTAGTAATGACGGCTCCCCCCTGGAGCCGGATGTTTTTGCTTTGTCCGGTGTATTCTGCCGGCAGAGAGAATGCGACAATTGCCTGATCGCTAACCCGAAAAGATCGCCATTGCTTCATCTTAATAAAGGCCCCGCCCTGACTTACATTGACACTGGTCCCCTCAAGGGCATGGCCTAACCCGCCCCTGAAAAGATGCACCTGGAAATTCTGTCTCAGCCTCGGGTATTTTCGACGATCGGGTGCTTCCATGATTTCCTCAACCAATAGAGAAGAACATAGTAAAGAACACAATATTTTGGGGTATCAAGTGGCAGCTTCTAGTCAATAGAATTTATCCTGAAATGAGTTGAACAAAAACCACTTTACTCTACGCTTTTTCGCAAAAGATGCAAAAACTATGCATGATTACTTCTTTCCCGGTATTTTGACGTTTTTTCAAATAGTTGACTCGTTTTGTGAGGAATTTACCTACGAAATATTGACCCTAAATTGAGAAAATAATTGCCATTTGTGGAAAAAAATTTGGATGAATTAATAGCGAACTTTCGAGTCAGTTTGCGGCGATTGTGCTAGGTAAGCGCTGGGTGGTGAGAAGTAGGCAGATTTAGGATGTGAGATGTGGGATGTGGGATGTGAGATTGGGCGAGAAAGGGTCAAGGCGAGAAATGCGAGAAAGGTAAAATTAACCGCAGACGGACGCAGACAAGCGCAGACAAAAATATTCACCACAGAGGCACAGAGGCCCGTCCCACCAGCACGGAGGCCCGTCCTACTCTTCGCAGGTGAGAGGTTATGGGTGAACGGTTATGGGCAAAAACAGACTTACTGCGAACTAATTCTCTTGTTGCCTAGAAGCTCCAGCCTCAGACCTCCAACGAGAATACCTTGTGCCTTTCGCCGTGCGCCTTTTGCCTTTCCTCCATGCTTCCTGCCTCCTGACTCCTTCCTCTTTTACGTTGCATTCTAAGGCAATATCAGATATACTTATTTAACAAAAACGTATAATAAGTGTATTTAATATGGTCTATCAGAAACTGCTAGAGATCCAAAAGCCTTTCTTTTCTCTAGATGATGTCGCATACACGCTTGGAATTCAGCCTGCTTCAGCAGCCGTGTTATGCAGCCGTTACGTCAAGAAAGGGTTGTTGGTCCGCTTGAAAAGGGGGCTGTATGCCCGGATGGAAAAGCTGGCTAACCTCGGCCAGGAAGACCTTTTTCGTATTGCCAATTTTCTGCAAGTCCCCTCTTACATATCTCTGATGACTGCGTTGTCTTACCATGGCTTTACAACACAAGTGCAAAGAGGTTTCTTCGAATCCATTTCTGTGAAACGAACAAGAAAGTTTGAGGTAGGCCAGTTTACCTTCCAATACGTAAAAATCAGGTCAGATCTTTATAAAGGATTTGAAAGATTGGAGGATGTTTTTATCGCTCTACCGGAGAAAGCACTTCTGGATGCTTTTTACCTTGCCTCCTTTGGGCGATACTCCTTCGATGTGTCCTCCCTTGATCTTACCAAGGTAGATGGGAAAGTTCTGGAAAATCTATCTTTTCCGTTTCCTCCTAGAGTCAGGAAACTTATGGAGCAGCACTGTGGAGAGATTAGCGAATCATGAGGCCTTTGAAATGGAAGTTCTCCAATGGCTCAGGTCAAAGGGGTTCTTGCGTCCATTAGTTTTCGGAGGTGGCACAATGCTCAGGCTGTGCCATGAGATGCCGCGATATTCGCTTGATATGGATTTTTGGTTTTATAAAGAGGCTGATTATGGTTCTTTTTATCATCAGCTGGAGAATTTGATTGGCCAAGAATATGATGTCACCGATATGCAGAACAAGTTCTACTCAATTTTGGTGGAGATCCGAAAAAGAACGGGAATGCCTAAACTAAAAATCGAGATTCGAAAGTCGGTGGCTGCAGGTGGTACTACAGAAGAAAAAATTGCATTTTCTCCACATTTTGCCACCCAAGTTCTTGTTAGAGGCTTCACTCTGGACCAGATGTTAAGAAACAAGGTCTCGGCCCTCTTGGACAGAGTAGAGATTCGGGATGCCTTCGATTTGGAGTTCCTGGCTCGAAGAGGTGTGGATTTAGATTTGAGTCAGCAGGATAAGAGAAAGATTATTAAAAGATTGAGTGGGTTTACAAAGAGAGATTTCTCCGTAAAGCTTGGCAGTGTTCTGTTACCTGAAGTCAGAGACTACTATAACCAGCAAAAATTTACCTATCTAGAGGAGAAACTGACGTTCGATAAATGGTCAACTTGAAATCACCCTGCAGCTTGGTTGTCGGATGAACCTGCTTTGCAGAACCATCCGACCTACTCCTGGCCTCAATATTCTCCTTCCGAGATCCGCATTATTTTTACCCTATGCTCCATGCCCCATGCCCCATGCTCCATGCCTCCTATGCCCCATGCCCCATGCCCCATGCTCCATGCTCCTGCCTCCTGGCTCCTGACTCCTTCGTTTCATTAGTTACACTAGTGGTTTCAAAAAGTGCACCTGGGGGAGAATGGTGGGTGGTTGGATGGAATGAGATAAGTGTTTGTCTTTTCAAGTATCTCACCCCATTTGGACTCCAAGAAAACCACTTTAAGAGGCTGACCGACAACGTCATTCTGAGGCGCCAGCCGAAGAATCTCCGAGGTGTAGGTGCCTGAACCCCTGAGATTCTTCGCTTCGCTCAGAATGACATATGCAGGCGTTAGAAGGGTTGTCGGACAACCTCTTGGCCACTATTTTTACCCCCTGTGTTGATAAGGAATGGAATTTGCATCATTATGCCATGAACCGTGCGAAGTGATCCGTCTCAAACACCTAATAGCCCGCCAATATTGGTGGCATGAAAGATGAACATCCGATGACCACCTGGGACAAACGCAAACACGTTAGAATCAAGCGATTCTTCAAAGCAAAACTTTCCAAAGCAGGAACTTCGAATTCAATAGAAGGACTAACAGAGAATCTGAGCCAGGGTGGGGCTTTTATCAAAACAAAGGACTGGCATTCTTTCAAGCCAAATGATAAAACTACCCTCACAGTTTATCTGCCACCCATTTTTTCTGGCCAGGATGGCACCATCGGCCTCCAGGGCTCGGCGGTAATTAACCGGGTCGATGAAGAAGAAGAGGGTGTAGCTGTAGAGTTTCTTGAGAACTTCAAACAGTTCAAGCGAATCGAGGAAATGGAAATACCTGGGAAAATAAGATACAAGAATTTGGCTCATTACCTCTCATCCTTTGCGAGCTTGCCTCCAGCCACATTTGCCGAGAATTATCCCGACGGTTTTCTGGTGGAAAAAACACAGAAAAGCATGGATAAGGATGTTATCTTTCAGTTCAGCACCAAGAAGATAGAAGATCCGGATGTACTGGAAGCGCAGAAACAAGGGATGGTGCCGGCAGACGTGCTCGAGGCCAGAGTTATAGAGATTAAGGAACGGAAAGAACCTACGTCTCCTCCTAACGTTACAATCGGGCGAGCTGCTCAGAATGACATTATTCTGTACAACAAGATGGTCTCTAAAGCTCACGCTTACTTGGAGATTTCCGAAACTGGTGAAGCCTCCTGTCTCGTAGACGTGGGATCCAAAAACGGCACTTTTCTAAACGGCAGTGAGATCCTGGCAAACCAGTCCTATCAGCTGAATGATGGAGATGAGATATCTTTTGGGCCTGAGACTACGGTGGTTTACTTCTCCTCGAAGACCTTCCATGAATTTTTGAATCAATTGAAGACGCCTTCCGCATAGGAATTCCCAGTTAGCCACAGACACACGTAGACGTTCGCGGACGAATTCTTGCACCGCAGAGAACACTGAGAGCGCAGAGAAAGCACTAATTCTAACCACGAAGAGCACGAAGGACACGAAGAGTTAAGGATCGCTTGAAACCACAATGAGGAGCCCCCGCAGTCCCTAATAAGCAAGCTCATTTTTGTCCTCAATAGACTCCCCATTCCGCCTTTAAACGATCATATTGTCGTGGAGTACTCCTCCTAAGTTTTATAGACTAGAGCTCTCGGAGGAATGGGTAGAGAGGCGGTTGGAGGTTGGAGGAGCGCTCAGATCCGCTTTGCGAGCCTTCGCTTTAGGTTGGAGGCAGTAAACTTTCCCTTTAATGATTAATGACTTATTGCAAGCTTCCAACAGAAAGCATTACTCCCTCCCTTTCTCGCCAAACTTTACAACCCACCCCTCCTGTGCTATAAGCCGCTTTCTAAAAACGCAGAGCGCAAAGCGCATAGCGTTTCCTTCATGTTTCCCGGGGGTAATGTCATGCTCAAAAGAAGATTGCAAGCTATATGGATGATCAGTTTATGTCTCATTGCTTTACTTTTGAGCTCTGTCAAGCCTACCTGGGCTCAGGAGTTGCCGCACCCGTTTGCGGTGGCTGCGAAATCTGCTGCCCTCATAGATGGCGATTCCGGACAATTTCTCTACGGGCAAAACCCTGATGAGCGCATCAGCCCCGCAAGTTTTGTCAAATTGCTCACACTATTTATGGTGTTTGACGCCATCGACCAGGGCCAGATTCTCCTGGAGGACAAGGTGTGGATCAGCGAAAAAGCCTGGCGCACCGGAGGGTCCAAGATGTTTGTCCGTCAGGGGAACCGCGTTCCTCTTGTTGAACTCATCAAAGGAATTGCAGTGGTGTCTGGGAACGATGCCTGCGTTGCCGTGGCCGAATTCCTCCAGGGAAATGAACAGGCTTTCGTAGAAAAGATGAACCAGAAACTGCAAGAGCTTGGCCTGGTAAACAGCCGGGTTCAGACAGTGAATGGCTGGCCAGCCCCGGATCAATACACTACCGCCAGGGATATGGCTTTGATGGCTCTGGCCTACGTTAAGGCCCACCCACAAGCGCTCCAATACCATCAACTGAAGGTTTTCATTCATGAGAATATTCGCCAGAAAAACCGCAATTCGCTTCTCTGGCGAGATCCCAGCGTGGATGGGTTGAAGACTGGACACACCGAAGATGCAGGCTATCATCTTTTGGCCACTGCCAAGAGGGGGGAGCAGCGTTTTATTTCGGTGGTAATGGGCGCCAAGAGCGAGGCAATCAGAGGAAGAGAAGCCTTACGGCTCCTTAATTATGGTTTCCGTAACTTTGTCTCAGTGCAACTTTTCAAGAAGGGAGACGTTCTTCTGCAGCTTCCTGTGTGGAAAGGAACCCAGGGGAAAGTGGAGTTGGCAGCAGGTGAAACCGGGATTGTCACCGTCCCCATTACCCTGCAAGCGGATGTTACTTGGAAAGCACAAGCTCCTGAACAGCTATTTGCCCCCATAGAAAGTGGTCAGATCATAGGGGAAGTAGTAATTACCACCAAGGACAAGGTGTTCAAAAGCGTACCCCTGCTAGCAAACCAGGAAATACCGCGGGCAGGGTTCTTCAAGCAAGCAATGCATACCGTAGCACTCATAGCCGTTGAGCATGGAAAAGTACTTATATTGATTATTATTCTCGTTGGTGGCGCGGTGGGAGCGATCTGGTATTTGAGACAGAGGAAGCCACGACGGAGTCGTGGTACTAGGCACTAGAGGCGTGAGGGAAATCCATGGTAGACCAAGTTCCTCCAAAAAACGATTCAACAAAGAACCATCTGACTGAGGTAGAAGGATGGTTAGACGCTGAGGACCAATTTTTTGAAGCCATAGATCAGATTCTTCGAGATCGCATTACTCACATAGCCAGAGGAACGAGAGCTCAATCATTTGGATGCGTAATGTGGGATTGCGAAGTTCGTTGATTCATTACTTCAAGTTATTTTAATCATTTACCGTTCACCGTTTACCGTTCACTGTTTACCCTTCACCCACTTTCCCTTGACAAATTCTGTTAATTGTCGCTAAATATTGTGAGCTTGTGAAAATATCTCATAATAAGCCGATGGGGGGGCACCGCCATGGGACTTAAAAAGTATCTTGGCCTTGATCGCCGCAGTCACAGCAGGTATCAAGTGGCTGTGGAGGTTGAGTTTCAGATCTGGGATGGTGTCACACAGAAGCCTCGCACTGAAAAGGTGCGAGGTCGACTCACCGATATATCTCCAATTGGTGCCTGTCTTCAGAGCAACCACATGTTAATTGAGGGCTACCACCTGCTGCTCGACAACGATCCTGGCGGTCAAACACCCCTCGTTCTTACCCTGCCCGCTTCAACTGGCGAGGGCCACTGGGACATCAAGGCTCAGGTGCTCTGGTATAACAAAGTTGAGGGCGAGCGTAGGTATCAGTTTGACGTTGGCCTGAGTTTTGTGGATGTCTCCCCCTCAGAGCGAGAAAACCTCAACGCTCTCCTGAGGTCACATTCCAGCTCCTAACCCAACTATTCACCACAAAGGCTCAGCCCCGTGCTTTATGCCTTCTTTCTCCTGTCTCCTGACTCCTGGCTCCTTCTCCTCTTCCGAGCGGGAGTGGTTTTGGTATCCCTTGAGGGTTTCTTCGAGGAAGACGGTCCTCTTTTGGGTCCATCTGACCGTCTCTTGCGAGATCGGTGGGCCGGCCTTTTTCTCCCGGGTGAAGGCCCTCTTCTTTTGGGGCCTTTTCGCCGCTGGGCAGCACTACGAATTCTTCTGGATTTATCTGAGAAAAACCAAGTTTCGTCCGGCCAGATAACGGGGATCTTTTTTCCGATGTATTCTTCGATCGCTTCAAGAGAGTACACATATCTATCGCAGGCCAGGCTTACAGCCTTGCCCGACATCCCGGCCCGGGCGGTGCGGCCAATCCGGTGTACATAGTCTTCCCGATCTTGCGGCAGATCGTAATTGATAACATGACTGACATCTTCCACGTGCAGGCCCCTAGAGGCAACATCGGTGGCGATGAGCAGCTTGAGATTACCGGATTTGAAATGATTGATAATCTTGAGTCTCTGCCGCTGATTAAGGTTTCCAGTAAGACCCTTGACCGGGAAACCGTTTCCTTTGAGTTTTTCGGTCAGCCACTCCACTGTTGCTTTGGTGTTGGCAAATATGAGCACCCTTTCCCAGCTTTCTTTGTCCAGGATGCCCAAGAGTAAAGGCAGCTTCTCATGCTTGGCCACGTGGAAAAGAGACTGTTCCACGGAGTCCACCGTTACTTCCTCAGGGGTGACATAGATTTCCTTGGGAAGGTTCATATACTCATACGTGAGTTCCAGAACTCGTGACGACAAAGTTGCAGAAAACAGCATGGATTGGCGCTGGTCATACGAAGGTAACCGTCTGAGGATGTAGCGCAGATCTTTGATAAAGCCCATGTCGAACATCCGGTCCGCCTCGTCCACCACCAATATCTTGATTCGACCAGGAAGAAAGGCTTTCTGTTTCATGTAATCGATGAGTCTTCCTGGTGTGGCAATAACGATGTCAACACCTTCGCGCAGTTGCGTCGCCTGCTTCTGGTAATCGATACCTCCGAACACAGCGACCATTTTGAGGCCGGTGTGTTTACCCAGTATCTGGCCATCCTGGTAAATCTGTAGAGCGAGTTCCCTGGTTGGTGCTATGACAAGAGCCGAGGGAATTCCAGGCTTGCGTTTGTCTATCTTACGGAGACGTTCAAAGAGGGTGATGAGAAAAGCGGCGGTCTTCCCGGTTCCCGTTTGTGCCTGAGCTGCGATGTCTTTTCCCTCCAGGGTGATAGGCAGAGACAGTTCTTGTACCGGGGTGCAGCGGACGAAACCCGCGTCCGCAATGCCCTTGTTGACAGCGTCACTAAGATTGAATTCAGCGAAAGACCTTCCGTGTGTAAGGAAAGGCTGGGTGGGTATGTCGGCGGTGTCAGCGGCTGTTGTGCTGCGGCGAAATGATGAAAACCGTTCGACTACTTGATGGAAAATTCCCTTTTTCTTGTCTCGCTCTGAGTCCTGATCTTGCTTAAGCATTATTGAGTTCGAACCTCTACGGCATTCCATTTTACGAACGCGCCATGTTTATACGATAATAGTGCATCGACATGGTTATTTCAAGCGAACTCGCCTCAGCGGCAAGTAATTAGCCACAGACCCACACAGACAAACACAGACGATTTTGGACATAGGTTGCCTCCGGCACACACAGATCTCTCGCCCGCTCTCCCGCTCCGCGGGCTCGCTCGAGCCCTCAGAGGGCTCAGAGAAAAAGATATTAGTGGATGTGCTCGGATCGCTTAAAGAACCCTGCAAAGCAGGGGTCCCGATGGGACCATCGGGACTAATGGAGAGATCCTCGCCCAAGTCAAATCAAATCATTCTCGCTGCTTTTTTTGTTTTAGAGCTCTCTGAGACTCTGTGAGCTCTGTGAGAGATCAAGAGAACCCACCAACTAGTGCTGTGGAGAAAGCAATGGAACCGAGAAAGATCCTCATTGTCGAAGACTCGCACCCTAGTCGAGAGTATCTCACCGAACTGGTGCAAATCCTTGGTTTTCAAGCTCACCCCGTCATGCAGAAAGCCGACTTCTTGTCTGACCTCAATCTGTACAACCCCGACGTGCTGCTGCTAGGATCCCGCCCCAATCCCGGCCAGATGAAAGCATTCGCTAGGGTGGTCGCGCTCGAGAATAACTCCCTTCCTATCATTTGCATTACGGGAGGGTCTGATGGAAATGATATGGAATTTCAGGCGCTACCCTCGGGAGACAACATCTGCTACCTCCCAGAGTCTTTCAATCCCGAAGACCTAAAACTCGCCATCCACAGGATGATAATGGATTCCCAGGATGGTGAATACGAAATACTGAATGAGACCATTGTGGGTGGAAGCAATGCCATGGTGGAGATCAAGAAAAATATTCGGCGACTGAGCAAATCAGACGTAACCGTGCTTATTACCGGTGAGAGTGGCACCGGCAAGGAACTGGTGGCGAGAGCTATTCACGACCTTTCTCTGCGTGCACAAAAACCCTTTGTCAAGGTCAACAGCGCTGCTCTGCCAGACAACCTCATTGAGAGCGAACTGTTTGGCTACGAGAAAGGCGCATTTACCGGCGCCTGGAGGAGTAAGCCAGGGAAGTTCCTGCTGGCTCACTCAGGCACTCTTCTCTTGGACGAGATCGGTGAGATCTCTCTCCACTTGCAGCCTAAACTGCTTCAGGTCTTGGAGGACAGAGAATTATCCGCTCTTGGCAGCACCACCAATGCGGAAATCGATGTTCGTGTGCTCGCTTCAACCAATTCCGATTTGAGACAGGGGGTTGAGAAAGGGCGGTTCAGAGCTGATCTCTTTTACCGACTCAACGTAATCTCCATTCACATCCCACCACTCAGGGATCGCTTGGAAGATATTGCCCCCCTATGTAAGCATTTCTTGAAAAAACACTCTACCCTGAACGGCAAGGAAGAAGTAGAAATAAACGGTTCAATATTAGAACGAATGCATCGTTATGCATGGCCTGGAAACGTACGCGAACTGGAAAACACTCTCAAGAGTTTTTCAGTTCTTCGGGATGAAGAGAGCTTTTATGCAAAGCTCAGAAACCAGCATTCTGTAGCTGATTCCGTGAGCGGCTTGGTGCCGGAGCACATGGCCCCGCTGGCTAAAGGATATTCCGGAGAACCGCTAGCAAGGTTGCCTTTAAAAGAGGTGACCAAGATGGCTGCCCGTAAGGCAGAGACGGAAACCATCCTAGACGTCCTCTCCTACACGCGCTGGAATCGTAGAAAAACCGCATCTTTGCTCAAGATAAGTTATAAGGCACTCCTCAACAAAATCAAGGAATACGAGATTGAGAAGCAGTATCGGGAGTTAAATAGGGAGTTAGCCAAAGGGCAGACGTCGCCCGACTCCGCTGAAGCTTCGGCGTGGGAAGGGGGTCGGGGGCGTGGTTCTATGGGCATTAAGCACTAGCCAGGATAATTCATGAATTGGTGTTGCGAGACTGTGAAGATGAAGGTGCCACCGGGCAATCGCAGGGGCTTGAATCCGAGGCGTACTTGAACAGTACGTCGCAGGGTTCGAGGTCCGAGGACGCCCGGAAGGGCGTTCATATCCACAGTCGGAGTAGCTAATTCATGAATTATCCTGGCAACTCGGTGAGCATTACAAGGGGAAAATTTGGAAAGGATACGGCATATGACTTCTCGTAATGAAAATTGCAACTCTAGTGATTCTGATGAGCGAAGCTTACTGACACCTGAAACCGGAAACCTGACCCCTGAATTGAAATGGTATGTGGTGCAGAGCAAACCCCGCGAAGAAGAGCGCGCTCTCCATTTTCTTAAAGAAAAGGGTTTTCATACATATTTGCCCCGTATGGAGGTGGTTAAGGTTCGGAAGCTCAAGAACGTTAAGACAAAAAAACCACTCTTTCCAGGATACCTCTTTTGCCGATTCGATAAGGATGAAAACCTTGGGCATGTTCGTTGGACACAGGGGGTGAAAAAGCTACTACCCGAAAGTGTCAATCCCATGTTTGTTGACGATGAAGTAGTGGAGGCGATTCACAGCCTGGAGCAAGAAGACGGAGTTATTCGCAAGCAACCGTTGCAGAAAAATGACCAGGTCCGCATTGCCCGCGGTCCCATGAAGGATTTACTGGGCGTCTTCGACCACTGGTCATCCGACCAGGGTCGCGTCAGGGTTTTGCTCAATTTTATCAATTACCAAGCATCGGTGGACCTACATCACAGTTTAGTTGAGAAGGTTGCATAGTCAGGAATCAGGTGCAGGGAATTGGGGATTAAGAACCGGATACTGCTGGTGCCCCCCGCTGGGAATACCCGTGCGATTCCTGCCGCAGTAATTTTCTCATGATGTTTCGCCAATAACCCATCTCTCCCTCGAAATCTGACGAATGCTTTTCCCGCACACCCGCTTCGCTATTCGTATGTATCCGTACTGGTCCCCTCTAAGTATGCCCCCACTCCGGCAAGTACCTATCCGGAAAATCATTGCTGGCGACTATGGAGAAGGGTTAGGTTATCAAAATCATTTTCGCGCATAAAAGGCAAAAACGCTGACTATGAGGATAAAAGCAAGCAGAATTATGGTGGCAAGTGACGTCCTAACTACCATATAGCTGATGCCTACGAGGGGCCTGAGGTGGATGTAGGCGATGGGTTTTATCCAGTCGTTTCCTCCATTGGAGCTCGCAGCGTGCAGCTTCAAATTGGGTTCCATAGAAGGACCTAAGGTTGCACTCGCAATGAAGCAGCCGCCACCGGCTCCCGTATCAAGTCCATCAGCAGAGGCACCCACAACACCACCTGGGTCAACAATAATTCCATTGGCCACGCCGTCGCTGTCGCCGTGACCGCCGTCCTGGAGTTCAACCGTTACGGAGCGGCGGTCGGGATTGAAAATAGTATATTGGGTGTAGTCCTGCCAACCCTTGATGGTGTCATAAATGTAATACCCCGAG
>JABAHS010004193.1_pt1 | contig 12025 bp, 14 predicted proteins | sample 7062111 | NCBI WGS metagenome assembly JABAHS01 (sample SAMN14534600, study PRJNA622989) | marine sediment metagenome | biome: marine biome [ENVO:00000428]; feature: marine pelagic biome [ENVO:01000023]; material: deep marine sediment [ENVO:00002113]; isolation source: pool of 4 deep marine... | reverse complement strand
GGAAGCATGGATCTTGGTTGGCAGGAGAGAACGCCCTCCTCGTTATAGAATTGCTCACACTCGGTCCCGCAGATCTCTGCAAAACGTTTGCGCGCCCGGTGCAGGCGAACTTTGGTCGCCCCCACGGTGCTGCCCATCACTTCGGCCACCTGGGCCAGCGGTAGACCCTCCAGGTAATGCCAGACCAGGACACCCCGGTACTGCTCTGGCAACTGGTCAGCGTACTGGCGGATACAACTCTCTGACTCTGTTCTGTCCAGAGATGCCGCCGGAGAAGGAGTATCGGTTGGGTGGCCTGGCCGTCCTCCAGGCTAAGCTGGGTGATACCTTTTTCGCTGTGGTTACAGGCCCGGCGCAGATAGTCCAAGGCAGTATTGGTCGCCACCCGGTACAGCCACGTAGGGACACTCTCCGGACGCTTGACATGGGGGAGATTGCTTTCCACTTTGAGGAAAGTCTCTTGGGTCAAGTCTTCGGCATCTAACGGGTTTCGGACTAGGCGCAGGATGACGCGGTAGACCTTCCCTCGGTAATCTTCGTAGAGTTTGTCAAAATCTTCTCGCGTATTTCCCATCTCTACTCACGAAACGCTGGTCCCCACAAAGCCAAGCAAACGGTGCATCCACACCCTTTTGCTCAAGGCATTTTGCTTTTTTGGGAGTGATAACTTTTAAATAAAGGAAAAAATCCCCTCCCCTATAGGGTATCAAGCTCTCCGAGAGCCTGTAGTAACAAATGTCACCATTTACCAGTGACAAATGTCACTAATAAATAGTGACATTTGTCACAATTTTGGCATCCGTTCAATACGTTGCCTTTTGCTCTCTCCCTACGCTGTTACGCTTTTCTGCTCTGATGTTAACACACCCCAGGTCAGAGCGCATCGGCCTGGGCTCCTGTCTGCCTGGTACTGCACTCACGTTTTTGACTCGGTACACCGGTACCAAGCGGGAAAATAAAAAGCCCCCGGCGTAACAGACCGGGGGTTCTCTGCATAGGGTTTGTAATTCTACTACGTCTTCCCAGGCGCCCACCCAGGCTTGCGACTGTGCGCTCCACAGCCAGCCATTTTCGTTGGGTTCCAGTGGTAGCTATCATCTATTCATATCTCCAAGGCCTAAGGCGTGGAATCCACATAGGCACATTTGCACGATAAAGATCATAGATCTCGCCTAACTCATCGCGTAGGTTACGTTCCTCAAGGAATGTCCCGATGACCAGGTAGATGCTGCACAAGAAAGCAAATTCAAGACGGCCAAGGGTCATTACCGGCGCTAGCCATAATGCAATAAGAAGAAGTAGATACATTGGATGGCGACAATAAACATATGGCCCTTTCACCGAAAACACCGGGGGCTTGTTGGGCCGATTTTTCATACTGCGTATATGTGTGCGGATACCCAAAAAGTCTAAGTAGTCGATGAAAAACGTTGTATAGATCATCCCCGCGATACAACCAAGATACAGAATGGATATGAACCAATAAAGGATGCCATCTACACGCCACAACACACCTGAAATGGGTCGCCACAGGGACAGGACCAGAAGGAGGGTAAGACCAGCTATAAAGACATATACAGTTCTAACGAGACTATCGCCCACTAATTTTGCTATGTGCTTTTTTGCGAAATTACGGGCCAAAAGACTGTGAAACGCACCAAACGAGATAAATAGAACTGCATTCAACATAGCATCCGGGACTCCTCCTGAACCTTCATTTTGAAAATGGAGCAGGTAAAACATCCATAGAATCGGTATGTCAGAGAAGATTCGGGTCAAAATGATCAGAGCATACAAAAACACTGGTTTCATAGCGCTTACCTCCTTTGTGGTTGTACCAGAACTCCATGCACAGCTTTTGATTTATTTCCAGTCTTCATTTATAAAGCGTCGGGTAAGTGCCACCGCGTCAGCGAAAGCCGAACTGCTGACCAAGACCCGAATCCGTGGCTCAATTGAGGCAGCCAAGATGGTGCTCGCCCCACCCATAGAGTGGCCAACCACGCCCAGGCACGTCGCGTCCGCACCAAGCCGGATTTCAAGGTAGTCAATGGCGGCCATCAAGTCTTCGGCGAATTTGCGGATCGTAATAGGACCAGCGGCCCCGCTGGTACCGTGACCACGGGCGTCGTACATAAGAACCCCGAAGCCGGCTGTATGCAACAGGTGGGCGAGCGGCAACATTTGGGCCGCATTGGACGACCAGCCGTGAGCAAGGATGATCGCGGGCCGCAAAGCCGGGTTGCCGTCGGTGGGGATGAACCAACCGTTGAGTAGCACCCCCCGACTGTTGAAGGTGATCGGCTCAAAAGGCAAGCCATAATCAATCGGGGTTTTGCTTGGCAAGCGTCGTCTGGGCCTGGTATACAGCCTGGCAAACAACCAAGAGAAACCGATACTGAGAGCTGCGATTGCCCCCAATCCAAACATTGCTATTGTCACGTAACCTATAATTGACATTTTAGCTTCCATTCTCTATTCGCTGCTTGTTGGGTGACGATTTATTTGTTTTCGACTTCTACACCTACGGTTGCAGCAATGCTCTCATCCACACCGCAATCTCCTATAGCGTCCCTGGCTTGGCTGCCGTTGGTTTCGTGGCAACTACAGTCGTCGCCCCTACCGTCGCCCGCCTTGGACTCAGCCGGCTTGGCTGGTTCGGCGACGGTCGTCGCCACCGCTTCCATTTTCTGCCCGGCCACTTTCTTGATGGCCCGAGCCACGCCCAACGCGGTCTGTATCTGACGCTCGGTGGCGCCCAGCCGCCGGGCGATCGCCAGGTGAGTCTCCAGGCTGGCGACACAGTTGACAGCTAAGGCCGCGCTGGCCGCAACCAGTTCGCCAATGAGAGGTTTCTCTGAGCAACTCAGCACCTCCGTGTTTGACTCGCCGTCCAGGTGTTTCTTGGCGAAGCTGGCCATGATCTTCGTGGCGCCATCGCGCACGCACAGCGCATCGTCCACTGCCTGGCGAATTTCGGCCTTGGCGGCCCCGGCGGCGCGCGCAGTTTTGAAGTGATGTGCACTACAGGGCTGGCAGCCCGCCGCGATGGACGCGCCAACGGCGACTAATTCTTTTTCCTTTTGGGTCAAAGTTTCGTTGAATGACATTTAGTCTGCCTCCTTTCCAATTCTCTCGCAAAAATTTTACTTTAATATGTCTCACTGCTTGACTTTCGACTGGCCAGGCGGCACTACCGTTGAAGATGCCATCACGCTGTAGTTGTCCGCCTCGGTTGACAGGCCGGTTCATTGCGCTCATCGGGGTACACTTCACACCCCCGCTTGCACGTCGCCTGAAGCTGCTGGCGACCCCGGTGTACACGCATTTTGACTGTGGCCAGGGATAAGCCGAGTACCTCGGCGACCTCTGGATTCTTCAAGCCCTGCAGATCGTGCAATTCCACCGCCTGCCTGTGTGGCTCCGGAAGGGTTTGAATGTGGTTGCGGATGCACTCGTCCGAGAGGCGCCGCTCGGTGGCTTGCGCTGGTGTAAGGCTCGCCGCGTCAGTCAGGTCGCCGGGTTCCAGATCGTCCAACGATAGCGCGGAGTCGTCCACCCGACGGGCGCCATAGCGATATCGGTCCAATACTACGTTCCGGGCGATGCGCAGGATCCAAGTGCCCAGGCTGGCCTGGCCACGGAAGTTCGACAACCCCCGATAGGCATTGATGAGGGTTTCCTGCGTCAGGTCTTCGGCCTCCGCCGGGTCCCGGACCTGGTTAAGGATGATGCGGTAGATCCGATCATGATGGTCTGCAAAGATCTGATTGAAGTCGGTCTTCTCCTCGGATGAGGTCGCATTTCTTGATCTAATCACGATTGCTTATCCTCTTACCCTAATAGACGTAAGAAACAGAGCAATAGATACATAAATACTGAACGTTCGGTATGCTAAAAGCGCAAAAAAAGAGATGCTAAGGTCGCAGACCGTTCAGGAGTATTGGCTTCAACGTCGCCATCATCGCCGTGTAGTCTACGTCCTGGCGATTGAGTATCCAGGGAATAGCGCTCCCTTCCAGCATTCCCACGATGTTGAGCGCCGTCAGTCGGGGGTCCAGATCGGCCCGCACCTGGCCGGTTGCCTGCCCCTTTTGGATGATGCGTTCAATGAACACGGTTAGGTCAGCAAAGAGCTCTTGGAGAGCAGCCATAAAGGTTGGGTTGACGCCGTTCATCTCCATCACCAGGCCACCCAAGACAAGACACAGGGTCTCATTCTCGTTGATCAGACGGGCATGGTTGTCGAGCAGGACAGCCAGCCGGGCCAGAGTATCCTTGGCTTCCAGCACGTCGCGGATCACTGCTTCGCGCCAGGTGTCACGCACTGTTTCGACGACAGCGAAGAAGAGAGCGTCTTTGTTTTCAAAATGGTGGTAGAGTGCGCCCTTGGTCAGACCGGTGGCTTGGGCCAGGTCGGCTACCGAGGTGCTGTAGAAGCCCTTATGCCCAAAGAGCTGCGTGGCTGCTTCGATGATCCGCTGTCGTGTCTGTTCGCTCTGGAGCTGTTTCTGAGTTTTGGAATTCACTTAATTACTCGCAGCATGTTACATACTAAACGATTGGTATGCTATAGCGAAAACTATAGCACACAGTCCCTTCAATGTCAAGAATGAAATCTGAGATCCAGTCATAACCAATTTTGGCTATCAAAACCGGTATAATTGTCATATCTCCTTTCGCTATACCAGTGTGCACGACCGGGTGGTCGTCGGCGATTAATATGTGTATCGGCGTGGCGTTGTTCATCCTATCCCTCGTTTTCGCCTAAAAGGTAAACCTCAAGGGCTTTGAATATCTCCCGTAGGTTTGCTTGTTCCAACTTAAGGAAGAAGATACATCAAATTCATAGCAATGCAAATGCTATATATATTTGCTCTCAGGTAAGGTGAAGCATAGAATAGGGGCATCTGGTATTAACAATTATAACCTTCATTAATAAACTAAGGACGTGTCTCATGCTTAAACCTGCCCCGACTGCCGGTGATACTGACTGGTTTACCCACGATCGCTTTGGTCTCTTCATTCACTGGGGCCTTTACGCCCTGCCCGCCCGGCACGAGTGGATTAAACATCGTGAGGAGATAACCGACGAAGCCTATCAAAAGTATTTCGATTATTTTAACCCCGATTTGTACGATCCCACCGAATGGGCTAAAGCGGCCCGCGCCGCCGGGATGAAGTATATGGTGGTGACCAGCAAGCATCACGAAGGCTTTTGCTTGTGGGATAGCCAGTTGACCGATTATAAAGTGACCAACACCCCCTATGGCCAAGACCTGCTCGGCCCCATGGTCGAAGCCTTCCGGGCCGAAGGGCTCAAGATTGGCTTTTACCACTCCCTGATTGATTGGCACCACCCAGACTTCCCCATCGACGGCATTCATCCCTTGCGCAATCATCCCGATGCTCTCGAAATGAATAAAGACCGTGATATGTCGAAGTATGTCGAATATCTGCACGGCCAGACGCGCGAACTCCTGACCGAGTTCGGTCCCCTCGACATTATCTGGTTCGACTTCTCCTATCCCGGCCGGGAATACCGGGGTATGTCGGGCAAGGGGCGTGATGATTGGCAAAGTGAAAAGCTGCTGAAGCTGGTGCGCGAGCTTCAGCCCAACATCATGGTCAACAACCGCCTCGACCTGCCCCCTGAAATGGCAGACGTCCACACTCCCGAACAGTACCAGCCTAGGGAATGGCTTCGCATTAACGGCCAGCCTGTAGTCTGGGAGACTTGCCAGACCTTCAGCGGCTCCTGGGGCTACCACCGGGATGAGAGCACCTGGAAAAGCCCAGAGCAATTAATTAAGATGCTCATCAACACCGTGGCCACCGGCGGAAATCTGCTGATGAACGTCGGTCCAACAGCCCGAGGGGTCTTCGATGATCGTGCTCTGGCCGCCCTTGACGTTTACGCCAGGTGGATGAAATTCCACTCCCGATCCATCTACGGCTGCACTCAGAGCGAGTTCAGCGCCCCCTCAGGCTGTCGCTATACCCAAAATGAGGATCGCCTCTATCTGCACATCTTTGATTGGCCCTTTAAGCATCTCTACCTGGATGGCCTGAAGGATCGGGTCAAATACGCCCAACTCCTCAACGACGCCAGCGAAATTCGCTTCACTCCGCCCCGGCTGGCAGCGGATGAGGCGGGAGACGCGTTGGTCTTGGAACTGCCGGTTGTCAAGCCGGATGTTGTTGTGCCAGTGGTGGAGTTGTTTTTGGCTTAATAAGGAGAGGTAAAAAGAATGAAGATCACCGACATCAAAACTTACCTTATGCACGCCGGTAGACCCGGTGGTGGCTGGGCGGCCCGCAACTGGCTCTTTGTCAAGGTGTTTACCGACGAAGGTATCTATGGGGTAGGGGAGGCGAGCGGCTGGCCCCGGGTGGTGGAGACGGCGGTTAAGGATTTGAGCCCCATTCTGGTCGGAGAAGATCCGTTCCACATTGAGAAGTTGTGGCAGAAGATGCTCCTGGCCACTATGGGCCACGGTATGACCGGCATCGTCGGCAGCGGGGCCATGACGGGCATTGAAATGGCCTTGTGGGACATCAAGGGCAAGGCCCTCAATACGCCGTTGTGGAATCTACTGGGGGGGAAGATTCGCGATCGCATCTGGGCCTACCCTCACGCCCATAGCCCGGAGCGGGCCATTGAGTTAGTGGGGCGTGGCTTCACCGCCCTCAAAACCGGGGGTGTCGAGGATCCCCTGGGCAAGGTGAAGGCCATCCGCGAGGCGGTCGGGCCGGAGATTGACCTGATGGTGGATATTCACGGCCCGCCCTGGCTGACCACCCGCGACGCTATTCGCATGGGGCAGGCCCTGGAAGAATACGATCTGCTCTTTTACGAGGATCCGGTCGCCCCTGAGGACATCGAGGCCATCGCCCGGGTGGCCGAGGCGGTCAACCTGCCCATCGCCGCCGGCGAACGCCACTCGCACATCTACGGTGTACGCCAACTTATCGAGCGAGAGATTATTGATGTGGTCCAGCCTGACACGGGCCGGGCGGGGGGCTTGCTACAGATGAAAAAGATCGCCGCCCTGGCCGAGGCGCACTACATCACTTTTGCTCCTCACAGCGGCTCGCTCGGCCCGGTGGCCGAAATCGCCGGCCTCCATCTCCTGGCTACTCTGCCCAACTTCCTGATTATGGAGCACCTGGAAGATGATGTCCCGCAACGCTATGAGGTCATTGATCCGTTGCCGGAGATCGTAGACGGCTATATCGTGGTGCCGGACCGACCCGGCATCGGCGTTGATATTGTCGAGGAAGCGGCGGCGAAATATCCCTCTCAGGGGAATGTCTCGCCGCCTGATCCGAAGGAAGAATATGTCTATTTCCGGGCCAGAAACAGAAGGGCAAGTTGGTTGGGGAAGGGAAGCAGGAAGGGCAATTCATGAGTATCCTGGATCAATTCAGACTCGACGGCAAAACCGCCCTGGTGACCGGCTGCCGGCGCGGGCTGGGGCGCGCCTTTGCCCAGGCTCTGGCCGAGGCCGGGGCCGACATTGTCGGCGTGAGTGCTTCCCTGGAGCCTTCGGGTAGCGAGGTAGAAAAGGATGTTACCTCGGTGGGGCGTCAGTTCAAGGGCTATCGCTGTGACTTCTCGGATCGGCGGGCTTTGTACGCCTTTATCGAACGGGTCAAGCAGGAATGTTCCCCCATTGATATTTTAGTCAACAACGCCGGGACCATCTTGCGCCGTCCGGCGGATGAACATCCCGATGAATATTGGGATCAGGTTATTGAGGTCAACCTTAGCGCGCAATTCATTTTAGCCCGTGAGTTCGGTAAGGAGATGTTAGCCCGGGGGAAGGGCAAAATCATCTTCAACGCCTCGGTCCTGACCTTTCAAGGGGGTATTCTGGTGCCCAGTTATGCCGCCAGCAAAGGGGGGATTGGTCAGTTGACCATGGCCCTGGCGAATGAATGGGCCGGGCGGGGGGTGAATGTCAACGCCATTGCCCCCGGCTATATGGTGACCGACGCCACTACCACCCTCTGGGAAGATGCCGAGCGCAATGCCCAGATTTTGGCCCGTATTCCGGCCGGTCGCTGGGGCGCGCCGGAGGATTTGAAAGGAGCGGTTGTTTTCCTTAGCTCTGAGGCGTCTAACTACGTCCACGGGACGATTCTGACCGTTGATGGCGGCTGGCTGGGACGGTAAATATTTGCCACGAATTGGGCCAAAGTGAACATAGCTTCGGTATTACATGGGCTGTGCGGTCTGACAACCGCATATTATCTAAATGCTAGAGAAGTTAAGCATCTGTGAGGGGAAATGATGAACGATCACAGAACCAACCGCCGGAGGTATCTACTCTGGTCATACAGCTTGCTGGCCTTAGCGGTGATATCCTTCGTCATTACGGGCGTTATTCTGGATGCGGCAGTCACGTCTCTATCTCTGGCTTTACAGCGATGGATTGTCGTGTTGACCTATATTATGCCGGCGGGACTTGGTGCGGTTATGGGCGTACTGGCACTGCGTCAGAGAAGCTCTCACCGCTTGCTAGCGCTTGGCAGTGTTATCTTAAATGCGCTCTTTTCACTGTTCTTCATCATGCTATTAGGGATTGCCGGGTGAAGGATTGGTATATCACAGCCTAAGTGGTACACTAGGGAACCCATCTCACCGTAAGGAGGGCACGCTTGCATGTTGCGCCCAAACATCCTGATCATCTACACCGACCAGCAACGCTGGGATGCCCTGGGGGTCAATGGCAACCTCGATATTCAAACTCCCAACCTGGATCGTTTGGCCGGGCAGGGGGTCAACTTCGATCACTTTTTTGTGCAAAACCCGGTCTGTATGCCCAGCCGGGTTAGCTTCTTAACAGGGCAGTATCCCTCAACCTTGGGCATTACCCACATGGGCGTGCCGGTGCCGCCGGAGACGCTGACTCTGCCGCGCATGCTGCGGCCCTACGGCTATCGCAGCGCCAATATCGGTAAGCTTCACTTTTTGCCCCACGCTAACCGCGACCACCGCGTCCCCTATCCCGATTACGGCTTCGACCACCTGGAGATCGCCGACGAACCCGGCGTCTATGAGGACGCTTACCGGGCCTGGGTCAGGCGGGTCGCCCCTGATCAACTCGATTATCTCAGCGTAGGTCTGCCCCCGACGACGTCGGTTTGGTATAAGACCATGGGTGTCCAGGATGCGGTCAAACACCCAACGACAAGGGGTCGTTTCGACTTTAAGGGGGCCATTCCTTTCCCCGGCGACGAGAATGTGACCCACAGCGCCTTTGTAGCCGAGCAGACCATCGAATTCTTGCGGCGGCAGCGGCCGGAGCAGCCCTTCCTCTGTATTGCCGGCTTTTACTCGCCTCATTCCCCCTGGGTGGTCCCCCAACGGTATCTGGACATGTACGACCCGGCCACCTTCTCCCTGCCCACATATCCCCCCGAGGTGGAGGCCCAGCGCTCGGACGACCATTTCCCCGAGGCCCAACTTCGCTCCGCCCGGCACGGTTATTACGCTATGGTGACCGAGGTTGATCATTATGTTGGCCGCATCCTCGACCAGCTTGACCGCCAGGGGTTGGCTGATAACACCATCGTTCTCTTCACCTCCGATCACGGCGAATGGCTGGGTGAGCACCTGCGCTACGGCAAAGGCTATCCCGGCGCGGATGTGGTCAGCCGGGTGCCGCTGATTATTCGCTGGCCGGCCGGCCTGGCCGCGCCGGGGCGAACCGTCAGCGATATTGTGGAGGCGGTGGACGTCGTACCCACCCTGCTCGAATCTGCGGGGATCCAAATTTTGCCTCACCTCCAGGGACATAGCTTCGCCCCCGCCTTGACCGGCGAGGCGTTCCAGGGGCAGGGTTCAGCCCTGATGGAGCACGTCGGCTGGAAAACCCTCCGTACCGAGGGCTACCGTTACCTGATCCACGCTGATGGCCGCGAATGCCTCTGGGAGCTGGAACACGACCCGGGCGAATACCACGACATCTCCGCCGACCCGGCCTATACAACAACCCTGGCCGAGCATCGCCGGCTATTGCTCCAACGCCTGCTTGAGCTAGAACGTCCCCTGCCACGCACTTGGACCTACTAATATCTTAACTGAAGATTGTGAATACCAAATGGTGAATGAGGAGAATACCCATGCCCAAAACCACCCGTTCAGAGCGTGTCGTCGCCTTTGTCAACCAGGTCCGCCATCAACTGATCGTCTCCTGCCAGGCTTTGTCCAACGAGCCGTTGTTCGGGGCGGAGATCATGGCCCGCATGGCCATCGCTGCGGCTCAGGGCGGGGCCAGGGCGATCCGGGCCAACACCCCGGTTGACATCCAGGCCATCCGGGAGGCAGTGGATCTGCCCATCATTGGCCTTTACAAAGCCGACATCCCCGGCTATCCGGTCTACATCACCCCCACCCTTGACCACGCCCGCGCCGTGGCCGAGGCCGGGGCCGATATTATCGCCATCGACGCCACTAATCGCCCCCGTCCCGAGCCAGGGGCGCTGGCCGACTACATCGCCGCCATACAGCGCGAGACCGGCTGCCCTGTCCTGGCCGACATCGCCACCTTTGAAGAGGGCCTGGCTGCCGAAGCTGCCGGGGCCGATCTGGTCTCCACCACTATGTCCGGCTACACCGAAGATAGCCCCCAGCAGGATGAGCCCGACCTGGAATTGGTCCGCCGCCTGGTCCCCAAGTTGACCGTCCCTCTGCTGGCCGAAGGGCGCTACCGCCTGCCCGAACAGATCAACCAGGCCTTGGCCTGCGGGGCTTTGGCGGTCGTCGTCGGCGGGGCGATCACCAGGCCGCAGGAGATTACGGCACGGTTGGTGCGGGGGTTAAAGAAAAATGACAGATAGCCTGCATGGCCAAAACTACCACCCAGCCTCACGAACCGTGATGCTTAGGCCTTCCGGGGGGAGGCGGTCTTGTAAAAGCTGTACTTCCTCTTCAGATATCGGCCCTTCTAAAATGAGTGGCTTGACGTCGAGAATCTGGCGAAAGATCGGCAGGAGCGCCTCCGGCGATGGGACATGGGGGCCGGTCTCCAGGGTCACCTGAATCGCCTGCGGCCGCTCCACGGCTAATAGGGCGTCAACTGTGTGTAGCGAGCAAGAATGCAGGTGAATGATCGAGTAATCAACCGCTTCGCAAATCTTGACGTCATAGGGCAAGAACCACTCGGCGTAGTGCGCTGCCGAAAGAAAAGCCGTGGCATCACACTGGGTGCGCACCACGCTGCCTGGCGCCCAAAGGCCAAATGGGCTGACATAGCCCCCTTTAATCGGCGGAATACGGGCCAGTTGTGCCTGGAGGATTTCGATGAAAACATCGGTAACCTCGGCCAGGAAGCGCTGGAGTTCTTGAGGGTGATCGTACAGTGACAGGCTCAGTAACTCGGGACCTAAGATCGCCTCGGCCAGATCAACCGGCCCCCGCATTAGCGTCTGTACCACGGCATAGCGTCCGCCACTGCGTTTGACCAGTAACTCGGTCAGTTGGGTTAATAGGTTAAACCAGGTGTCATCCCGATGGCTCGCGCTCTCCTGCCAGTCGGCCCAATTCTTCACCAGGGTGCGGGCGCGCATGCTGCCACCCCGGATGGTCGTCCGGATCGGCGCACCCAGGATTGCCTCAACCCAGGGCACCCGGACATAGGGTGTGGTAGTGCGAAACCGATCGCCCACCAACTCCAGCGGCCCGGGCTCAAGGGACGCGCCCGCCAGGCGATCCAGGTTCAGCATATCGGGTCTGAGGGCCAGGTCCTCGGTGGCCAGGGTGCCGTCTGACAAGGGGAGCCACAGCCGGCCCAGCGGTTCGCCCGGTACCACCGTGTAGAGGGAACCTTTCCGCTGCCACCAATTGGCATGGCGGTCCAAAAGGGCCTGACCGGCTTCATCCAAGGTGGTGGTCTGGGTTATATCGGTCATAGATATTTCTCCTCGTAAATCCACATTGTCTTGTTGTATAGGAAAGCGAAGGCCTTGAAATGAATTTCAGGCTGCTATGAAAAGTCCGTTCAAAACGGACTAAACC
>JABAHS010001715.1_pt1 | contig 12030 bp, 10 predicted proteins | sample 7062111 | NCBI WGS metagenome assembly JABAHS01 (sample SAMN14534600, study PRJNA622989) | marine sediment metagenome | biome: marine biome [ENVO:00000428]; feature: marine pelagic biome [ENVO:01000023]; material: deep marine sediment [ENVO:00002113]; isolation source: pool of 4 deep marine... | reverse complement strand
CCTACGAGGATATTCTCAAAACCTCTGTACATGATGCCTGCACTCCGGGCTTCGGTTACTACTCCATTTTCTATCTCAACAAATACTTCGAGATCACCCTCAACCCGATTGAGTGGATGAATCTTTACCTTCTTTCGGTCCATTTGACTTCCCTTTTCTGTTTTCTAGACCCCGGTTTTTCTGGTTTTTAATCTTTGAGGCGCAGCGGCCGCAGCCATCCCTTTGTAGGCCATATAGTGCGCCCGGCTGATTCCTTCGGGTAGCTCAATGGGTATGCCCTCAATATTTCTGGTGTAAAAGAATGGATACCGCTGGGGAAAATCGGGCCGGGTACAGCCAAAGCAGGGCACTCCAACTCTTGTCTTGGATGATCGATTATTCCACAGCAATTTGTTGCATGGTCCATGGACTATAGGACCGTGACAGCCTAAATGAAAAAACATGCAACCCTTTTCCCCAAATGTGGTCTCTTCCACCCGATATTCATGATACTCGTTGCGGGTGCACCCCTGATGCACCATCATGCTGTACCATTCCAGAGGTGTATTAAATTCACTGAATTCAATGTCCGTTCCTGAAATAAGAGCGGTTAGCGTCCCTGCGACAATATCGCAATGGCATGGACATCCTGGTAAGTTGATAACTGGTAATCCGCTTCTTGACTTGAAATCAGCGCCCAAAAATCCGCCTTTTTCCCATCTCAAAAACTGTAAACCAGTGGCTTCAATCTCAGTGTTCGCTCCTATGCCGCCAAAGCTGGCACAGGTGCCGATGGCTAGAATATACTGGGCCCTTTTGGCAAGAGCCGCCACCAGATCTTTTTTCGGCTTCCCGTAGATCTCATCAAACTTGCCAGTACCCCCGGGCCCTCTTAGGATTGAGCCTTCTATGCATAAGATATCGAGTTCCTGCTCACCGGCTATCAGCTCTTCATTGAGTTTGATTGGATCATGACTACTGTTGATTGATATGGTCGGATGCCACAGCAAGTCCACATCAGATGAATCGAGAATTTCAATAATATTAGGAGACTCTGCATTAAAAAATGACCAGGTGTCGCCCCCGCATCCCCCACATTGCAACCAATATACTTTTAGAGACATCTTTCTAGCTCCTGCCCTCGGGGCTGAAAAAAATTATCAGGCTCCTGAGAAATCCTACTAATCCCATCGCCATTCTATAACAAAATGATGTAATTATGCAATCTTGAGATTCCATCAGCCGCATTTCTTGGTTGTCTCTTGCTCGATCGGACTATTTCACGCTTTTGTTGAGAAAACCTTTTGGAAAAGATCAGCAGTAAGAGGCTTTCTGGCAGGCGGGTACCACTTGATCGTAGCAAGCGCAGCGCATTGTGTGCCCTATTAATGAGGCTGCAAAGTGCGCCGATCAAGACAGCATTAATTGAAAGAGAGTTTTTTAGGATGTTGCTTGAAAGGTTGAGTTGAGCAGTGGAACAGGCTATTTAGACAAGAAGCGATAGGACCACATAGAAGGAAAGATGGTGATTTTAAGATAAATTTCTATAACGTTAACATAGAACGAAAGACCTCGCACTTTCGGCATATTTTCATCTTGCTCTCCCAATTGCCATGAACCTCTCCATGGCATATGGTTCCACTGATGAACCAACAGAGATGACCGCTTTGGAACTCCCAGGCGGGGCACTTTTCCCGTATCTCTGCGGGGCAGTCTTGAATGTCCCAGCAAGATTTGCCTCCATCTTGGGCTTCCTTCATCGCCAGGAGGAATAGCACCTGCCTTTCGACATGCGCGGGAATATTCCTCCATCCCTGCTCAAAGCTCTGCACGGCCTTAAGTGAGATTGCCAGAAGTTGGGCCATTTCTTTTTGAGATTTACCCAGCCGCTGGCGAATTTTGGAAAAATCTTTCTTATCCATATCCTTTCTCCTTTATTCAGAGCCATCATACCACATTGTGGTGTAATGTGAAGTTTTTCGTTGCTTCCTCATTGAGAATCTTACAGATTTCACCTTTTTGTAGATACAGGGCTGAATTCCTAGTTTTTTAGTTGTAATTACTACCACATTGTGGTACAAATATTGCTGACCTGTACCCTGGACACCCCAACACGATGGTTCTGGATGGACGAACTCCGTTCCGTAACACAACATATTGTTCAAAATCTTTAAGCTCAAAGGAGGTGAAATCATGTTGGTTGAAACACTTAAGGACCAATGGATCTGTTCTTGCGGCAACTGGGTTGACCAGACATTTTACTGGTGTCCCGACTGTTGCGAAGAGAAGTTGGCCCTAAAATCTGGTGTTCAGGTGCAGCAAGAGTAGAAGACGCGGTGTTCTTCCTGCACTGCACTGTCAAAATGGGCTGAGTATTATGATTCTCATGAGGCTTTCCTCAAGCCAAATGAAAACTGCTTCTTTAATCTTCTGGCATTTATAGAAAGGAGCAACCATGTTCATTCAGAAATCAAAGCTCTTTAGAGGGATGGACCAGAAAGTCCTAAACGAAATCGACGAAATCATGATTAAGGAGTCTTACACTGAGGGTACTGTTCTATTCGAAAGAGGTAAGACAGCTAACGACTTATATATTCTTAATCAAGGAAGTATTGAGTTGACCATCGGGGACAACGGCCACGTGACCTATGTGGTAAAAAGCCATGGAGAGGCTTTTGGCTGGTCAAGTCTGGTTAACCATCATGTCTACACGGCAACGGCGGTATGCTCCTCTCCAACAGAGCTGATCAGGATTCCAAGTGACAAGCTGCATAATATTTTCGAAAGAAATCCTGCCAGTGGCCTCATATTTTTTAAACGTCTGGCGGAGATAATAAGCAAGAGGGTGGCCACTAGTTACAATTTGCTTCTTCGCTCACATGAGAGAACCTCACGATACTTGCGAAGCGTCGGGGGCATTTGATTTTTTGGAACACTCTTCCTCAGCGCCGCCAATAAGACCTATTTTAGAAAGAGCTTAGATAGGGGATCTGAACCTATCGATGTGAAGAGTTAGTGCGACCATTGGCTACTGCACTTCCGCAGCTGCTCGTCCAGATTCATAGTTGTTGGATAAGTAGCTCACTGTACTATCAACGCAATTCATACCCTCCTACAGAGGAAAGTTACCGAAGGCCGCTTCAATTGCCTACACCATGGAGCGAAGGGATTTCTCTGCAAATACCTACTTTTTATGTATGATATAGGTTATACTACTAATGTGGCAATTGATTAGATAGTTTGTTGTATTGCATTGCTTCTGCCATCTGCCGCACAAGTCAAATACGTTCTGCAGCAATTCGAGCGGTTAGAGGCTAGAGCAAGGGAACAAGATTTGAAGCTATTACCGTCCTCACAGGAGCAACTTGACCTGCCGATATCCAAGTGCCTGCACATGCTCCATTCACAGGAAGTCAAAGTTGGACTACTTTACTGCTACCGTGATTTCCAGAAGTTGACTTAAGTCAAGGGAATCACTCTAGCTTTGGTGTTAACTGGATGTTACCTGAATGTACTTTTGGGCAACGGGCGGTTTATAGAAGGGCAATATAAGCGTATGTTTTTCACTCTTACCCTATACATATCCCTGGCAATTTTCGGGCTGGGCTTGATCTATAAAGTTTCCAACTGGTTTCGCTATTCCCTGGGGAGAGAAACCAGAGATATTTCCACCCCGGAGAGGATTTTTGCAGCCATCAAGGGAATCACCCTGACTCTCTTTAGTCCGAAGATCTTTACCTTGGTGAAGGTTTTTGTTCTGGACGTGCTTTTACAGCTCAAGGTACTGAGACAGGATTTTCTCAAATGGGCCATGCACATGTGCATCTACTACGGTTTCCTCTTGCTCCTGCTCATGCATGGACTGGATGAAATAGTCTCCACCGCCCTGTTTTCAAACTACTATCCAACGGTTAACCCATTTTTATTTCTCCGCAATCTTTTCGGATTTTTCATACTTGTAGGGATAGGCATTGCCATCTATAGACGATTCATCTTGAGACTGCCCCGCCTCAGAACCAGTCCTATGGATGTATACGCCATAGTCATCCTGGCAGTTATCATGATCTCCGGCTTCCTTTTGGAGAGCACAAAAATAACCTCTTACACCATGTTCCAGGAGATGGTGGAGGAGTACACAATTGAGGCCGATGAAGAGGAGCTAAGAACCCTGGAGGCTTACTGGGTGGCGAAATTCGGGGTTGTTTCACCTGAGGTCAAAGCCCCTTTTGATGCTGAAACCTTGGAAGCGGGTCAAGAAGCGCATGAAATGAGTTGCGTTGAGTGCCACTCTCGACCTCAATGGGGCTTCGCAAGCTACACCATCTCCAGGATCACCAAACCTGCAGCGTTGCTGCTGGACAGAGCCAAGATTCACACTATTCTCTGGTATCTGCATTTTTTGGCGTGCTTTTTAGGCCTGGCTTATCTTCCTTTCAGCAAGATGTTCCACATCTTTACTACCCCCCTGAGTCTGCTGGCAAATGCAGTTATGGAAAAAGGAAAATCGGACTCTGCTAATATAGCCACCAGACAGCTTTTAGAACTGGATGCCTGCATGAATTGCGGTACCTGCAGCATGCAATGTAGGGTTGGGGTGGTTTTCGAAGCAATCCACAATGTCAACATTCTCCCATCCGAAAAAATACCCTCGATAAAAGCGATTGTTGCCGGTAAAAAACTCAGCGATAGTGAAATCAGAATAATTCAAGAGGGACTGTTTCTATGCACTAATTGTTATCGGTGCACAGTGGTATGCCCCGCAGGGATTAATCTGCAGGAGTTGTGGTTCAATGTGCGGCAGGACTTGCTGGAAAAGGGTCAACCGGAGTTTTATATTCTCTCACCGCTATCCGTATACCGTGGCATCGTTGGGGAGCCGCCATATGAACCAGACTATCCCGATCCAATAGACTTGGCAATGGAGACTGTTTATCCTGATGGTGTTCCATTAAAGATGCTCGATCGAACCGTGCCTGTAGTGCCGAGCGACGATGGTTTGACGAGCAAATTATCTACCTCGCTGCAGGCGAAAACCTTTTCCTACTGCTTCCGCTGCGTGACCTGTACCAACGCATGCCCTGTGGTACGAAATTACTCTAATCCGTCGGAAGCCGTTGGCTTGTTGCCTCATCAAATCATGCACGCCGCCGGCATGGGACTCTGGGATCTGATCTTTAGCTCGAGGATGTTGTGGGATTGCCTGGGATGCTATCAATGCCAAGAACATTGCCCTCAGGACGTTCGAGTTGTGGATGTGTTTTATAAATTGAAAAACATGGCCATCGAGCAGGCTAGGGAAAAATTACTGAATGAAAAGACAGGTGATTAAATGAAGTTTGTAATGATGCGTTGTTGCACTACCCCGATCGTACTCCAGGAATACGAATGGTCCACCAATGCAGTTATGGAGAAGTTGGGTATAGAACTGGTTGATGTCGCGGAACTTGGTTGCTGTGGTTACCCGCTGAGAAACATCAGTTTTAGAGCGCATATCCTTGCTTCCGCCAGAAATCTGGCCCTCACTGAAAAGGAGAATCTGGATTTAATCACTGTCTGCAACTGCTGCTACGGAACCTTGAGATATGTGGACAATTTGATGAAGGATGATGCTGCTATAAGGAAAGACGTCAATACAACTCTGGAGAAAGAGGGGTTGAGATACGAGGGCGATATTGAAGCCAAACACATCCTCCAGGTCCTTTACGACGACGTGGGAGTTGAAACCATAAGAGATATGGTCGTAAAACCTTTTCACGGTTTGAGAATTGCCACTCATTATGGCTGTCGCATATTGCGGCCAAGCAAAGTTGCTCAGTTTGACAAACCACACTTCCCTACTAAATTCGATGAACTTGTGGAGGTGACCGGAGCTCAGAGTATCGACTGGTCTACAAAACTGGAGTGTTGTGGGTCGCCCCTGTGGGGCATAAACAATGAACTCTCTTTGGACTTGACTGAGAACAAACTGAGGCGGGCTAAAGAATCCAGCGCTGATTACCTTTGCGTCGCCTGTTCTTACTGTCAAATCCAGTTCGATAGGGTGCAAAGAATACTGCTGATCGAAAGAGGCCCTGACCTCAAACTACCTTCAGTTCTCTACCCTCAACTTCTGGGACTCAGCTTGGGCATTGATGCTGAAACGCTCGGATTACAGATGAATAAAGTGTCTATCACCGACATTGAGTTCTTTTTGTATCATAGAGCGGCCACCCAGAATGAAACAACCTTGTAGGACCCAACCGCTAGCCCAGCTTAGGAGAGTGACAGTTACCTATCTCTTTCAGTAGCGAAGGCAAGGCTTGCCGACGAAAGTACTACCAGAACAGAGCCGATATTGTGAACCAGTGCTCCCATAATGGGAGTCAAAAATCCCCCACCGCTGGCCAGCACGGCAACTATGTTGAAAATCAAGCCGAAGGCAATGTTCCATTTGATGATCTTTAAAGTCCTGCGGCTGAGCTGCACCAAGAATGGTAATTTGGAGATGTCATCGCGCATGAGAACAATGTCCGCCGTCTCCAAGGCCACATCGGTTCCCACTCCACCCATGGCAATGCCCACATTCGCTCTTGCCAAAGCAGGAGCGTCATTGATTCCGTCTCCCACATAAACTACCGCTTCCCCTTTGGTCTGAAAATCCTCGATCATCCTGAGCTTATCTTCTGGTTTCAACCCCGCCCACGCATCCGTCAACCCCACCGAGTCTGCAACCGGGATAGCAGCCTTTTCGTGGTCACCAGAGAGAAGACCGATTTTTTCTATTCCCAGGCTACGGAGATCTTGCACCATTTGCCGAGCTGTGGGCCGGATATGATCCGCCACACTAATTACCCCGAGGGCATGACCTTCCTCATACACTAACAAGGGGGTGGTGCCATTTTCCTTGATGTTTTCCAAGGTACTGCACAAGATCTCGGGTATATCATCTCCGGCAAGACAACCGCTCCCTACCTCGACCAATCTCCCCTGGACTTTGGCCCTGACACCACGTCCAATCTCGGTTACCATCTCTTCCACAGGGCAGATAGTTATCTTCTCGTAGTGAGCTGCTCTGAGAACAGCTTTGGCCAAGGGATGAGTACTATTCTGCTCCACACAGGCAGCGCGGGTTAAAACCTCACGGGGTTCGATACCGGCAATACCATATATCTCGTCGACCCGAGGTTCGCCCTCGGTAAGGGTGCCTGTCTTGTCAAAAAGAACAGAGTTTGCCTGTCCAGCTTCCTCGAGAAAAAGACCTCCCTTCACCAGGATCCCAGACTTTGCCGCCCGCCCTATGCTAGCAACAATGGCAGTTGGTGCCGCAAGTATGAGGGCACAGGGACAACCCACAATAAGCACTGTTATAGCCCGCCCTGCCTCTCCTGTTATCCACCAGGTTACTCCGGCAGCAGCAAGAATTGCTGGTGTGAACCAGCGGGCATAGCGATCGATTAGCTTTACCGCTTGGGGTTTATGGGCCTCGGCCTCGGAGACTAGTTTTATGACCTTGCCGAGGGTTGAGTCTTCACCTATCTTTGTTGTCTCTACCTCCACAACTCCGTTTTGATTAAGAGTGCCAGCATAGATTTCATCACCGATCCCTTTCTCACGAGGGATGGGCTCCCCTGTCATAGATGACTCATCCACCGAAGTTATGCCTTTCATTACTACCCCATCCACCGGAATTCTCTCTCCAGGTTTTACGAGGAGAAGATCACCAACCTTTACCTCAGCAACAGGTACCGTCTGCATTTTGCCATCCGCGATCACTGTGGCAGTATCAGGAGAGAGGCTCACAAGAGACTCAACCGCCTTCCGAGCCGAATTGCTCGTTGCCTCCTCCAGCATGGCCCCAAACACCATGACAAAGCTTACAACCGCGGCAGTCAAAAATTCCCCTTCGATCAGACACGCTATAATAGCCAAACTGACGAGCTCATCCACGTTGACCTGTCGTTGGTAGAGGCCTCTAACAGCACCCCAGACTATTGGAAGTCCGCTCAACACAAGAGCACCCAGGGCAAGAGCGATACCCACTGACGTCTGTATCTCGCTGCCGAAATCCCACAGATAGCTGGCTAGGGTTAAAAAGCCCGCCAAGGCGACTCTATAAAAATCTCGAGAACCAAGAAGTTCACGATAAACTCCAAGCTGTGAAAATCGTCCGATCATGGGTATCTCTAAAACCTTCGTCAGAGAAATCTGCCTCTACCATCTCGCCAGATATTAGATGATTCAGATTTCCTTACAGTGGTTATTTGGGCTACTGGTGGCATCACAGGATGAGATGGTAGGACAGGGGCTGCCGCTACAGCCGCAGCCTTCAGATTTGTCCGCAACGGTCCGATAAAACCATCGGACCGCTACCATTAATGCTATTCCAGCGATGAGGAATACTACTATTGTTTCTGCCATAATTTTTTCCTAATGGAATCGACTATTAAAAGAAACTAAAGTGATGAAAAAGATAACAATTTCAATCCTACTATTCAAGTGGGAATTAAAGCATTACTTGGATACTTCAGGAAAAGGTGTCCAAGAAACAGAAACCCCGCCGGTTCAGAAGAACCGGCGGGGTTTATCATATATAGACCGAGCCTATGATCGGCTTGGAGTCCGTGTCTAATTTATTATCGCCTATAAACAAACACTCGATTCTGCCACTCTTTCATAAACGGATCCACAGGCTCCCAGTTCACTTTCCAGTGGGAGTTGCGGTGGTGCTTTCTCAGATAATGAGTCACGGAAATAGCTGTAATCCCAATAAGAATCAAACCGGCAGAAAATAAACCTACCAGTAACATTGGGAAAAAGACTACGAGGATACCAAGCATAACAAGAATCGCACCAGGTAGATAAACTGAGAAGCCTTTTATACCTTCTTTCATCAGTACTCGCCTCCTTTTAAGCCCGAAACCATTTTACGAATAATGCGGACAATTCAAAAAATTGGCGGGGTCGGCGTCTAATTCCTATAATGGACACGCCCTTTCCCCGCCCCTTTGTCAGATCAAACGAGCCGAGATCTGAGAGTGATTAGTGTTTTACCTCAATCTTTTTGGGCTTGTCTTCCTCGGCCTTGGGTAAGGTAACAGTCAGTACTCCGTCTTTATAGGCGGCGTCAATACCTTCAGCCTCGAGCTTCATCCCGAGGTTCAAGCTCCTGGAGAAACTTCCAAATTGCCGTTCAATCCGATGATAATTCTCCTGTTTGTCTTCTTTCTCCATCTTCCGCTCACCCTTGATGGTAAGCAAACCATCGGTGAGGGTGATGTCAATGTCCTCGACCTTCATGCCGGGAAGTTCAGCCTTTACAATAATCTCGCCTTCGGTTTCAGAGACATCAAAGGCTGGCATCCACTCTCTTTCACCATTACCGAAACTCGGGAGGTCAAAATCCTCCAAAAACCAGTGAAAAAGATCCTTTCTTGGCCGAGCAAGTGGTGTTCTGTATCGTCTCCACGGTACCATCTCAAACATTTTATTTTCCTCCTTCTTCAATTATTTCATCTAATTAAACTTTATTGTGTAATAATTTAATCATCATTTTCCCATCGTCAAGAGGTTCAATTAGATTTTTTGACTTTGGATGATTATTTCGGCTGGAATAATTAGGTGAGTATCTTTGAGTTGTCCTGAAAAGTCTTCGGGGGCGAGGATAATCCCCGCCCCCGAAGTTTTTAGCCATCTAGTCAGGCCGATTTTATTCGGCTTCCAGAGTCACGGTTATATAGAAAGTCCTGCTTCCACGTTTCACGAAAAGGAGCAAGGACTCGCCTGCTTTGGCTTTTCCGACCAGTTGCTTATACTGTTTTGTATCTTCCACAGCTTGTCGGTTTATCTCTTTGATGAGATCCCCGCGTCGCAAGCCTGCCTCAGCACCAGCGCTTCCCGACTCAACGTTGGTAATCAGCACACCCTTCTCGCCCCGGGGCCAGTCAAATTGCTCTGCCAGTTCCGGTGTCAAGGTCTGTACGGTAAGGCCGAGATCAGTGGTAATGGTCTTTTCTGTCTCAGGGAACTCATCCGGCATTGCCCCCACTTTTACGGTCAACGTTCTGGTCTTGCCATCTCTCATAACCTTCACCTTGACCCGCTTTTTCGGTGGAGTATTGGCAACAACCCTTTGCAGTTCGTTGGGTGAATCAATTTCTTTTCCGTCAAATCCGATGATGATATCTCCACGCTCCAGACCGCCCTTTTCGGCGGGAGAATCTTCTATGACTTCAGCAACCAGTGCACCCTCGGCTTTTTCGAGTTTAAAAGATTTGGCAATGTCTTCTGTTACCTCCTGGATGCTCACTCCGAGCCAACCTCGAATGACTTTGCCCTTTTCCAATTGTGGCAACAATTCTTTGGCAATATTGATTGGTATGGCGAAGCCAATGCCCTGACCCGAAGCTACTATTGCCGTATTAATTCCTATGACCTCACCCTTCATATTGAAAAGAGGGCCACCGCTGTTCCCAGGATTAATGGCAGCATCAGTCTGGAGGAAATCGTCATAGGGTCCGGCCCCAATCACCCTGCCCTTAGCGCTCAGGATGCCCACGGTAACGGTCCGTTCCAGTCCGAACGGGTTGCCGATGGCCATGACCCATTCCCCGACCTTAGCCTTGTCAGAGTCCCCCAGTGGTGCCCCGCTCTTAACATCTAGAGGTTTTTTCGTTTTGATCAGAGCGAGATCTGTCTTCGGATCCCTGCCCACCACTTCAGCTTTGTATTCTTCGCCATCATCTAATCTGACGTTAATCACTTCTGCATTGGCTACTACGTGGTTGTTGGTGAGGATATAGCCTTTCTTGGGATCGATTACAACGCCCGAACCCAAGCTTCGCTGTCTCCGTTCTTTGGGGATTTGTCCAAAAAAGCGTTCAAAAAAATCATCGCCAAAAAAATCCCTAAATTGTTTATGCTGGCCGAATGGCCTTGGTATGGGGCCTCGTTTGATGACTGTGGTGGTAGAAATGTTGACTACTTCATTCTTAACGTCATCAACAAGCTCGGTAAAAGAAATCGGTCCGTTTGGGTAGGGTTTTACCCCCTCCTCTGCCCCAACGGCTGTCTGGGCCAATGACATTAGCAAGAATGCCAGCATGCTCATTGTTAAGATGAAGCCGTTTTCCTGTGGCTTAAAACGGCCGACTCTTGAGATACCCATCCTCATATCAACTCCTTTCTTTCTGCATTCGCCTTCTGGCCCGGATGTTTCATAACGCTCCTGCTGCCACTGAGGTTACTAGCGTCCTTCCGGGCTACCTGGATTTTTCTCCCTATGGTCGAATGGAGATGCAATCCATATGGTTATCTATCAGTGTGAGTACTCATTTGCACTTAGACACCTCCACCCTGGTAATGTTCCACACCTATGGTAATCCTTGCCATCCAATGAGGATGTTTTTAATATAATGCTCTTTCCAGGTATGTAAAGTTTTGATTAAGGAAAGACTTCGATCTCACCATACCAGGATGGCCCCTCATGGAAATATGGCATTTTAACGATCCTGAGCCCCTTCGCCCTTTTCTTCGGGTTCTGGAAAATCACGCCCCACATCTCTTAAGGAGTGCCGGTCATCTTCTCGGGGAAAGGCCTGCACCACGTCGGGCCGATCTCATTCGTTTGGCCCAGGGCTTAGTGGACGATTCCGCTCGCGTACGCCAGGCAGTAAGGATTTTGATTTTCAGCCCCCCAGTTGAGGAGGAACTTGCCCATTTTCGCCGTTTGCTCCATTGGCTTCCAGACTGGCTGCCCCCTGGTTGGCATAAACACCAATCCTTGCGACCACTGGTAGCTGAATTGCTTTCGGCTACTGATAGCCTAGGAAGTTGCCGCCCATTAGCTGTACTGCTGGAATACATCTTGAAACGTCGTCTTTCCTCCTGGCGTCAGGAAGCCGGCCGGCTTTCCGGTTCATTGCAGTCCGCAACTCGCAACCATCTCCTGTCCCTGCTGCTCAGGAGATTACCTTTTCCCCTTCAACCTGGTTTGAGAAGGCGGCTTCTTGCAAAAAGAGATCTTTCGCCCGGACAGATCTGTGAGGTCCTGGTCGCCGCCAGCCGGCTCTCTCC